>Ga0268299_1000136_pt1 | contig 287624 bp, 222 predicted proteins | sample NOBtaG_FD_193484 | JGI IMG/M metagenome (GOLD analysis project Ga0268299, IMG submission 193484) | Activated sludge microbial communities from bioreactor in Nijmegen, Gelderland, Netherland - NOB reactor | ecosystem: Engineered > Bioreactor > Aerobic > Activated sludge | place: Netherlands... | reverse complement strand
TGGCCGATCTACGTGTTCACGATGCCGATCCAGGTGTTCACGACCACCGATCTCGGCGTTCACGATGGTCCGATCTTGGTGTTCACGATGCGCCGATCCCGGTGTTCACGATGGGCCGACGCGCGCAGCCTGCACGTGGAGCGGCCTGACTTGGGGCTGAGGGGCCTGCGCGTGTTGCTCGGGCGCACGGTCGGCGTGCTGCCCAGCCCGTCGACGGTGCGGGCCATTCTCATCCGCCGCGACGTGGTGGGCGGGCTGACGGCGCTCAAGAAGCGGCCGCCGATGCACATCCGGGTGCGGAGGAAGCTTGCGCTGTGGGGTATCGACTTCACCCTCGTCTTCGTCTGCGGGGTGTGGCCCGTCTGGCTGCTCGGCGTCGTCTACTACCACGGCAGCCGGCTACTGGCCCTGCGGCCCGTGCCGCGCTCCGCCACCTCCGTGGTAGAGGTGCTGCGTGCGCTCTTCGATGAGCACGGCGTGCCTGAGCGGCTGCTCTCCGACAACGGGCGGGAATTCACCGCCGAGCTCGTCGCCGACTTGTTCGACGCCCGCGGCGTCACCCACGCGCGGACGAAGCCCGCTCACCCGTGGACGAATGGGCGCATCGAGCGGCTGTTCCGGACGTTCAAGGAGCTGCGCCGCCGCTTGGGCGTGGTGTTCGTCTCCCCGCGCCACCTCGCCCGCTTCTGCGACGACTTCGTGCGCTACCACAATCACTGCCGCCCCCACGCCTCGTACTGGGGTCTCACTCCCGACGAGGTGTTCCGCGAAAGGGTGTCGCCCATGCCTTTGGGCGAGGTGGAGCTGTTCGACGGACTGCTGCTCGCTCACCGCTTTGGCTGAAGCCGGGCGCCGGAGAGCTTCTGGTCCGGCGCCCTCCGCTCTTTCCCAGCCCGCCGAGACGAAAAGCGCCCCCGCGGTGATCGCGAACAGTGTGTCCCGCGCGCGGCTCGGGCAGGCTTTTTTCATCGCTGGCGCCGCTTCATCGTCTCACTTTCTTCGGCCCCGCGCTTGGTCGATCACTACAGCATCCGCATGGTGCAGGTTGTAACGTAGCTGTGCTTGCCCACGCCCGGTTTGCTGGCTCCTCACCGCAAACGCAGCACGGAGATCACTCCTCGCCTCGTCGCCCACGGCTGGCTTGTGCTCGAAGGCGCCGACGCCGACGACGGCACTCTTTCTGAACCGCATCCAAAGCGCTGTCAATGTTGGGAAAGGTTCTTAGATGCGGGCGATTGTTCGCGTACCACGACACGAAGAACTTGCCTTCCTCCTCGGAGACGCTGATCGGATTCTCCAAGAGAAAGAGCCATCCGCCGCTCGACGATGGGGTTCGCGAGCGCTTGTCAGTCACGTTCGCGCGGAAGGGAGATCGTCGCCTAACGACCACGAAGAAGCCCTCGGACCGGAGCGATTGGATGGTGGCGTGCGTCACGGTTCACTCGCTGGATAGACGCCGGACTTGGCCGAATTCTCCCAGAACTCTTCGAACTCGCTGGCGGGCAGCCGGCCGGTTCTCGCAGGGCCAGGCGAGGGAGCGGTCGGCCCCCAGGGATCCGAGAGTCGAACTCCGTTCGGCGACACTCCTTCGACGATGACGTAGTGCCCGGTGGCCTTGAGATATGGCACAGGCTTGAGGAGCGCAATGTACGGAGTAGTCGGGTCCGCAGCCGTCGAAGACGGGTAGCGACCACCAGCCTTATATGGCTGCGAGGAGTACCGCGCCAGCAGCCGAGAAAGATCTGGGACCTCAAGCGCCCTCGCGTCCCGCGGTATCCCAAGCTCCTTCCACAGAGCCTCTTCCGTTACTTCGACACCCTCACGCCTCAAGAGCTCGCGGACGCATGCAATACCGCACGAGTTTTCACCCTCTTGACCAGCCATGCGCCTTGAGGCTCGGGCGCCTCTGAGCGCATAGAAACCTTCAGGGTTCAATGAGCTCGGAGCCGTGTTTCCGGCACCCACCTGTCCGACCGATCTGATCAACGGCGCCCAGGGCGGCGTTGCGACCGGCGACATCGGAGCCATCGGCGCGAGCATCGGCAATGCGCGCGCGAGCGCTGTCGTCTCGACGGCAGCTTCTCCAGCAGGAACAAAGACACCGTCCGCGCCGCGCACCAACCACCCCATGTCTCTGACGAGACGGGCTGGCGTCGCGAACGGCTGGGCTCCAACCCTCGGCGTGAACAACCGTGGCGCCCCAGCCGAAACGATGCCGGTCGCCGTCGCGCTTACGCCCATCGTGCACGCGAACACCTGCTCGTTCGATTGAGCCTCGACGCAAGCGTTCACCGTGGCATCAGCTCCTCGAAGCGTGGGCTCGCCCGAAAGGCCGACGCCGGCGGCCGCGACCCCGACGCAAAGCGCCGGGTTCGCCGCGCAGAACACTGCCCCTGCCGCGCCGACTGTCACACCAGCCGAGACGCCCGCAACCACCATCTGACCACGCTGGAGGCTCCGACACTCGGCACTGTCCTTCCCCTTCTCGAGGCAGATGTCCGCGGTGGCCTTGTTGGTAATGACTGCGTAGCCCCCAGGCGGCATGAGCCCCGACGGGTCCGTGAAGCGCACCGGGTTGCCGTTCGCGTAGCCGAAGGTCAGCAGCGAGCTCGGGTTCTCGAGCGAGCCGAAGAGGGGGTCAGGAGAGAGCCAAGACGCCGTGCGCGCGTCATACGCCCGTTGCCGCGCGAAGCTCAGCCCAACGTCGTCGTCCCAAAGCTGGCCTGCGTAGGCTGCCGACGCCTGCGACGCTGCCGGCGGAGTCTCCGCCTCGCCCCACGCGTCGTAGCGCTCGAGCGACAGCACCGTCCCGGTCGAGGCGTTGACCCGTGCGGCGACGCTGCCCACCGCGTCCGGCGCCCAGCGCTGCCCGCCCTGGCTCAAGCCCACCCCGCCCGCCTGCGAGTACAGCTGCGGCAGACTGCCGGCCGGCGCCTCCGCGACGAGTTCGCTGCCGGACTCGCCACCCCACTCCCAGCTGCGCACGCTGAACACCGGGTTGCCCGGCGGCGCATGCACCTCCGCGCGCCGCCTCAAACCCAAGCCGTCGTACGTGTAGCTCGCCGCCTTGACGCTGGAGCCGCTCGACACCGTCGCCTGCGTCAGCCGCCCGTCCACGTCCCACTCGAGCGTTTTCGTCAGCGCCACGCCGACTCGCGTCTCGCCCCGCCTCCGCCCTGCGGCATCGACGACGAAGGAGGCGACCGGCGGGCCAGCGTTGATGGCGTCCTCAATCCGCTCGAGTGCTCCCTGCCCGTCGTAGAAGTACTGCTGGCTCGACAGCGGCGTCCCGGTGCCGCCGAGCGGACTCATGCTCGCGCTCGGGTACCGCGTCTCGAAGCCGCGCGTGCCGTCGGGGTTGAGCTGCCAGGCGGTGAAGGTGCCGTCCCGCAACAGCTCGCCCGTCAGCCGGTCCGAAGAGTCGTACCCAAACCGCCGCGTCGACGGGACGCCCGCCTCCACCCGCTCCTCGACGACGCGATTTCCCCGCTCGTCCACGCCGTACCCTAAGCCCACCGTTGCCGTCGCCGGCGGCGTCGGCGGCGTCGAGGACACGGGCATCGGGCTCGGGCAGGCGAATGTGGGACCCAACGCAGACGGCAGCGAGACGAGCTGCCGCAGCCGGCCCCGCACGTCGTGACAGTAGAAGGTGTCCACCGCCGCACCGCGCAGACTGAGCAGCCGCTCCCCGCCCGCCTCCCACCTCACCTGCACCGAATCGCCCAGGCCCTGAGGCGTCACCAGCTCCAGCCTGTCCAGCGCGTCGTACCCGTACATGGTGGCGCCCGCGCCGGCCACCGAGAGGGTGAGCGGGTTGCGGCTCGAGCCGACTGCAGCCCCATACGTGTACGTGGTGCCCGTGCCGTCGCGCGTCACCGACGTCAGCAGGTGGCTTCCATCGTAGTGCCACGCCATGTCGACGTCCGTCGCGGAAGGCCGGCCCTCGCGCAGGCTCACGAGCGCCCCAAAGCCGTCGTAGGAGAAGCTCTTCGACGTCAGCACCGAGGCGCTCGCGCTGCCGATGGGCACATACTGCACTTTGAGCAGCCGCCCCCGGCCGTCGAACAGCCTCTGGCTCTCGTCGCTCACCGGCGAAGGGGCCGTTTCCGTCTGCACCCCGTTGCTCCAGCTCGACGTCCAACTCGAGCTGCCACGCGCTCGCAGCGTCGGCCTTCCCAGGCCGTCGTACTCGAAGCGCTGCGGCGGCGTCGGGCTGCCGGCCGGCGGCGTCACCAGCGTCAAGCGCCTCAAACCGTCGTAGCTGTAGTCGAATTGTCCGAAGGCGCTCTGCGCCACGGAGGCGAGCAGCCCGCGCGGCCCGAAGGAGTACCGCCACAGCGCCGCATCCGTCGTGCCGAAGGCGCGGGTGACTTCCTCCCGCTCGCCCGTGCCGAAGTAGCGGGTCTGCGTGACGACGACGCCGCCCGCGCCGGGCGTCCCGTCCGGTGCCACGTCGCCGTAGGCCTCCGTCACCGTCTCACCGCCCGTCACGTACGCGTGCGTGCGGTGCAGCGCACGCCCGGTCGGCTCTCTCGAGTACAACGGCCGCCCGTCTCCATCGAAGCTCACGCTCGTGACTTCAGCGCCCGACGTCCCCGGCGCCAGCACCCGCGACGACAGGTGGCCGCTCGAGTCGTACGTGAAGCGCGCCAGCGCGCCACCCGAGGCCTTGGACTCCGCCAGCTCGCCCGCCGCGTCGTATAGCCACGTGTCCTTCACTACGCCCATGGTGCGTGCGACGACGTTGCCGTTGCCGTCGAAGTCTTCAGTCGAGGGCGACGGCACGGCCGTCAAGCCTTGCCCATCGACGCTCCAGGTGAAGGTGTTGAGCGCGCGCTGCGCGCCGCTCACCACGCTCCACGCCATAGAGGTCTGGTACACGTAGCTGCGGCCGCCCCCGCTGAAGCTGTCGACCGCGAGGCCTGCGCGCCCTCTCGCGTCGTACGTGGCTCTCGAAGTCTGTCTCCAGTTGCCTTCTTCTTCGATGGCTTCCGCCAGCTGCTCGCCGTCCCACGTCAACGTCTCGGTGAAGGCCGTGGGCCCGTCCGGGGTGCCCATCGTCACCCGCTTGAGCAGCTGCCCGCCCGCGTTGGTGAAATGCGTGACCGTGCGCGTCCGCCCACCGAAGGCGACGGACTCCTGCCGGCCCTTGAGCGCCCCGCTCGCCGCATCGGCGTAGCTGAACTCCACCAGGGCCCCTGTCTCGCTCGTCTCGCGCCGCCTCTGGACTCGGCCCAGCGCGTCGATGACGAATTCCTCATGCTTGAGCGGGTGCGGCCCGTCGACGGCGACGACGTTGCCCTCGCCGTCGCGGGTGACGCGCGTGATTCCGCCACGCGGATTCTTCTCCCCGATGAGCCGGCCCGCAGCATCGAAGTACCGCGTCGTCACGGTGCCGGTGCTCTCCTCGCGGATTTCCTTCACCTGGCCTCGGCCGTTGTAGGTGAGCCGCGTCGTCGCCGGCACTCCCGACACGTCGCGCTTGACGGCCAGCACGCGCCCCGCCGCGTCGAGCTCGTACGTCACGACTTCAGTGCGCGTCGCGCCGCCCGCCGCGCCGCCGATGCTTTTGGTGACGGCGTGCAGCCTCGGCCGCGCCACGTCGTCATATGCGTGCGTCTCGTTGAGGACCGCGTCGGAGGTGCCCGGCCGCTTCACCGTCCGCGTGTACCGGGTGAGCCGCCCCAGCGCGTCGGCGTACGCCCACTCCTCCGTGAGGCCCGCCACCTTGTCGTGCCGGAAGGTGAGGTTGCCGGCCGAGTCGTACTGCCGCTCCTCGTCGACCGAGGTGTCGGTGCCGCTGCTGGCAATCGCGAGCGGCGCCCCGCGCGCGTCAGGAGTGAAGACGAGCTCGTGCACCAGCGCCTTCCCGTACTTCTGGCGCACCACCGCGCCTTGAGCGTCGCGGCACGTCTGGACCTCGGCCTGGCCCCCTGTCGCCGGATCGCCAGACAGCGGCCCCGACTTCACCAGCGCGGTGCGGCCCAAGCCGTCGAGCTCGAAGGCGCGCGCGCGGCCCTGCGAGTCCTTCGCCGCTTTCGCGCGCCCTTCCGCGTCGAGGCTCCCCGCCGCGCGCATGTCGAGCGCATCACCACCGGTGAGGCCCGAGGCGCTCGTCTGGATGGCGATGAGCCGGCGCTCGCCAGTCGACTCGTACTCGTAGGAGCGCAGCACTCCTCGCATGTCGGTGGCGGTGGCGAGCTTGCCCGTCGTGCTCGAGTACACGTAGCCGGCGTCCGCCGTCGTCGTCACTTCCACCGGCGCGCCCGCGGGCCCCACCACCAGGCGCCCCACCCGCAGCGTCTCGCCCACCAACTGCCCGTCGACGAGCGTCGTCACCCGCTGGTGCTCGTCCGCGGGGACCCGAGAGCTGTCGACGCAGCGCTCGGTGACGGTGAGGCTGTTGTCGCCTGCGTCGCGGCTGTACCGCCAGTCCTCGTTCGGAGTGGCCGCTACCAGCTTCTGCTCGAGCCGGCCCAGCGCGTCGTACTTGAATTCCTGGTGCGCTCCGGTCGGCGACTCGTCGATGGACGTCAGGCGCCCGAAGCTGTCGTAGCCGAACGTGCGCACCAGTCCCGAGAGCGTGCCAGGCGCGGCTGCGGGGTGCGTGACGAGCTCCGTCCGGGGCAGGCCGAAGGTGTCGGCGGCCACGTACGTCAGCGTGTGCTCTCGGCCGAGGCCGTCGATGTAGAAGGTGAGACGGCCCGAGGCGTCGCGCACCCCGCCGCTCATCAGCGTGTAGCTGCCGCCGTTGGTGTCCGTCACGGCCTGAGCGAGCAGCTCGCCGGCCGGCGACAGCGTAGACGTCCAGGTGGCCTTCTTCCCCTGGCCGATACTGAGCTCGACGACTTCAGGCGTGTTGAAGCGCGCGTTACGGCTCACCACCTTGGACAGCGTACCGGCCGCGAGCGATGGACAGCTCACCGCCCCCGGAAGCGGCGTGATGAGCTTTTGCTCCTCGGGGAGCAGCTCCTTCCCCGGCGTCGTGCTGTAGACGGTCTCTGTCTCCCGGAGCGTCCCGTCGATGAAGGACTTCTGCCGCACCGACTGTTCGGCTTGCGTGTTGTCGTACGGGGTCGAGCGCGTCTTCGCCCCCGTCTGAAGCCGTGTCGAGTTGCCCTGTGAGTTGAGCGAGTGCTTGAAGACGGCGCCGTCGTAGCGCGTCACCGTGCGCGGGCTTGCGAAGTCCACCTTGGTGGGCAGTCCTTCCTGGCCCGGCAAGACTTCCTCGGTCACTACCTCGCCGGGCTTCAGCAACGAGAAGCCCGACGGAATGCTCGTCGCCCGCTTGGGCCACGCCCCACGCCACTGCACCTGGCCGTCGTGCAGCTCCTCCGCCTTCGAAAGCTCGTTGCTCAACTCCCAGCTCGTGCCGCCGCCGGGCGGAGGAAGGTAGCTGTACTGCCACTTGCGATTTGGCGCGCCGACCTTCGTCGCGGCGGAGAGCAGGTTGTAGGCGCTGCTCGAAACACCCGGCGCGAAGTGCTCGAAGCCAAGCTCCTGCAGAGGGGCGCTCTGGCCATCGACGACGAACTTCACTGCGATGAGCTCTTGAAGGCCTTCAATGTTGGCGAGGCTCCTGGCTCTCCAGTGCGGGCCCATCGGCATCGGCGTGTACTGGAACTTGAGCGACACCTTCCCGGGCGGCCGCTTCACCGCGTCGAGCAGGTTGGTGCCCGGCAGGTACGTGAGGCACCATCTGTCGTTGTCGCACGCGCCGGCTGCGGATGGCGTGAGGCTGGCTCCTTCGTGCCCGTCCCCGACGTACGTGAGGAGCCAGCGCCGCCGCCCGTCGTCGGTGCCGGCGACGGCCGGCTTGTCGAAGCGGTACTTGATGCCGTTGAGGTCAGTGACGGTGAAGACGAGGTTGCCGCCCTCATGCGCGAACGCGAGCGTCATCCCATGCGTGCCGTCGGTGTGGCGGAAGCCTGAAGCTTGTGCGTCGCAGGTGCCGGTGGGGTTGGAGACAGCGTCGGGCGCCGGGCAGTCCATGAAGCCGTAGCCCTGGCCTGCCATCAACATGACGTAGCGGGCGCGCTTCGGCGTCAGCGTCTGCTTCTTGTCCAGGTACTCCTCGCGTAAGACGACGTCCCAGTTGTGGTGCCAGCCGGTGCCGAGCGCCGTCACCTCGTTCGACTGGTTGTTGTACGTGCGCGCGAAGGAGAGCCGCGTCGCCAGCAGCGGCACCGAGAAGTCTTCGTGCGTGAAGGACAGGTGCCCGTCGACGATGTTGAGCCCGTCGGCCGTCACCTGGCCTGCGGCAAAAGCGTGGGCTCCTTCGAAGCTGCCCTTCGGCGTGCCGAGCGCCTTGCTGACCGGACCCTTGCCCGCTTCGGTCGGCTCCAGTCGGCACCAGACTCTTGGGGGCACCGTCGATGACACCACGCCCTGCATCTGAGCGATGTGGTTGGGCAGCGGCAGGTTGAAGCGCTCTGCGCCTTCAATGCCGGTCGGGCCTTTCTCGGTGAAGGGCGTGTCCACCTGCCCGCCCGGCAGGTCGGTGACGGTGTAGTGGCCGTTGAGGTAGTGCAGCTCGGCCTGCTTCACGACGTCTGCGGGCAACGCGCAGTCGACGCTGGTGCAGAGCTTGAGCAGGCCGTGTCGCATGTCGACGGGCGACACCGTGCAGCTGGCGATCGGCCTCTGGGAGACGGGACGCCCCCTCGTCGGCGGCGTTCCGACGGGCTCCTTCGTGGTGACGGTCTGCTCGATGTACTCCGTCGAGGCTGCGACGTAGTCGGTCCGCGGCTTGAGTCCCTCGAAGTTGAAGCGGTAGAGGACATTCTCGGCGTTGCCGGAGAGGTACAGCTCAAGGTACAGGATGTCGCCCGCGCTGATGACCTCCTCGATGTCGGCCCCGTCGCACGTGCCGCTGAGTCTGTGCGTCGTCGCATCGAGCGTCACAGCGCAGTCGATGCCGCTCTCGTCACTCCCCAGCCGCACCACGTACGTGCCACTGAGCGTCCCGGCGCGAGGCGCGTCGTTCGGCTCGATGAGGCTCATCAGCAGCGTGTACGCGACGTCGCCCTCTTCCGCGGAAGGCCGCGTCCCCCCATCCCGCATGTCCCTCTGGTACGTGCCGCCGTCTAAGAGGCCCCCGTCCGGCCCCGACGCGAAGACGCGCTGCGGCTCGAGGTTGAGCAGCCGGAATTCGTGCTCCCTCGCCAAGTCGTACCGCTCCACCCGGCCCTGGCGCTCCCAGCTCCGGTAGACGCCCTTGAGCACAATCGCCTTGTCCGGCAGCCCGGGCGTTGGACTCGTCTGCGTGAAGTCCGGCGGCGGCACCTCGCGCTCGTTGTCCTGCAGCACCCCGTCCATGTCCTTGTCCCGCTCCCACACGCTGCGCCCCACCACGTGCACGTAGTAGTTCGCCGCCGACAGCCCGTTGGTCGGCAGCCCGCTCGCCGACGTCACCGTCGCCGTCTGCACCCAGTGCGTCCTCCTCCCCGGCGGCACCGGGAAGCTCGAAGGCGGTGGCGTCACCACCGTCACGCTCCCGCCGCTCACCGTCGCCAGCCGCCCCGCCAGCGGCGGCACGCCCGACGGCACGTCGGTAAGCTCCGCTTGGCTGATGCACACCGCGAGCGACTCAGGGCTCGAGTCCTGCGACAGCTGCTCGCAGTACACCTCCAGCGCAAAGCCCGCATCCGGCGCGTCGCGCAGCGGGCCGATGGGACACGGCCCTCCGTCGGTGTGCACCCCCGGAATGCAGTAGCCCAAGCGCACGCCCGCATCCGAAGCGCCCGCGTCGGAGCCGCCATCAGAGCCGCCGTCGCTGCCCGCATCCACTCCGGCGTCGAAGCCGCCGTCGAACAAGGGCAGCGGCGCGGTGCGCACCCGCCAGTGCGTCGACACCATCAGCGTCTTGTCCAGGTTGGTGGCCCCGCCGCCCGTCCGCACCAGCGTCTGCGTCGTCTGCGGAATTCCCTCTTCCGGAATGGTGCGCTGCACCCGCACCTCGACTTCCGGCGGGTACAAGTCGATGGGCACGTTGATGCCCAGCTCTTGCTGCAGGCACGGGCTGATGCTCCCCTCCACTCCGTTCTCCACCACCCGAATGCCCGCATCCGTCGCGTTGACGCAGCCCGGCGACGGCCGGTTGATGGGCGGCACGGTGAAGCGCTTGAGCCCCGCGAAGCCATTCCGATGGCTCACCGCGAAGGCCACCATCCTGTCGCCGGGCCGGAGCCTCAAGAAGTTGTTCCGGTTGTCCCTGCAGCTGCTGTTGTAGAAGCGGCCGTCCGCGTCCGCGTCTCCCGCGTCGGCCTTGCCTGCCGCCTCGACGGCCCGGCAGCGCGCGCGCGTCGCCCGGTGAGTCGAGTCCTGCGGGCCGATGCGGAGCCGGCCGTAGTTGCCCGTGGCCAGGAAGGTGCCCGAAGGCGGCAGCGGCAGGCTGCAGTCGACGGCCGTCGCTCCGGTGGTGAATTTCGCCATCGGGATGTCGAGGTTGTCTTCCCGGAAGAAGTGCACCTCCACCGCGTCGACGTCGTCTGCCGTCACCTTTTGGAAGAGGCCCCCGTCATCGGCCAGGGGCGGCTGCCCGCTGGAAGCCGGGCACTCGAAGGGCATCGGCTTGCCCCGCTTGTCCACGAAGCTCAAGCGCCCGTAGAGGAAGCGCGCGTCGACGAGGACGTCGCTCCGGCTCGCGAAGCCGCTGCCTAAGCCCACCGGCACCCCGCACGCCTCGAAAGTCTGCTGCCGCGCCGTGTACACCTTCGGGCCGCCGCCCGGTGGCGTCGAGACGACGGTGCGCGTGCCCAACGGGATGCTGGCGCACGGCATCGCCGTGCCCGAGCCCACCATGAAGAGCGGAATGAGCGCGCTGAAGTTGCCCGACGGCCCCGTCGACGTCGCCGTGTTGGAGGAGCCCCACACCGTCACCCTCGTATTCGGGAAGCGCACTATCGACTCCAGGCTTCCATCCTCGAAGCTCGCCCCGTTGAAGCCGCCGTCCTCGAAGCCGTAGCTGTCCGAAACGAGCCTCACCGACAGCATGACTCCGCCGTCCACGCCTGCGTCCGGCACCTCGAAGCTCTGCAGCTTCATTACGCGGCTGACGTAGAGGCTCGACGCCGTGACGGTGACGAGGCTCCTCGGCCCGATGTCCACCGACGTCGTCAGCTGCGTCAGGCCCGCTCCCTGGGCCGTCCACACGCTGCCGATGCCCGGCGCGCCCGTCGAGGCGCCGCCGTCTGAGAGGAAGTGCGCCACCGTGGCCGTCACCGTCACGGTGTCGGGCGTGGCTCCCGGCGACAGGTAGTCGTCGGGCAGGCTCGCCTTCACCTCCAGCGGCAGCGCCGTGAAGCCGCCGGGCGCCGCCGGTAGCCGCAGCCCTCCGTCGGCCACCGGCGCTTTGAGCTCCACGTCCAGCGGCCTGTCTCTGTCGCCGCGCACCGTGCCACTCAGCCGCGCCGGGATGCTCGTCTCGAGGCCCGTCTCGATGGCGATGAAGAGCGCGGGGAAGAGGCCCGCTCCGAAGAATTGCGCCCACGCCTGGCCGTACAGGCCGCCTTTGAGCCACTCCAGGCTGCGCTCGAGCAGCCCCAGGCCGCCGTCGACGGGAGGGGCCGCCGTCTCGCCGAGCGCCTGGGCAATGGCCGGCTCGCTCGCGTCCGGCACCACCGAGTAGCCGAAGTACTCGAGCGACGAGGCGCCGTACGGGGTGACGAGCGAGAGCGTCGTGCCGTCTTCGTCCACCTTCGCCACCGCCGCCCGAATCAGCTGCAGCGTGTCGGCGTCGAAGCCGTACACCACCGCGTGCTTGCCGGGAGCTGCGTTGAAGAGGTTGGGGAGCTTGACGGTGGGCTGCCGCATCAGCCGCGTGCCCGCAGGTTGGAGCTGCCACAGCACCTGCGGCCCCTCCCGCTGCGCCATCGCCACCGACAACAGGTGCATCGGCAGCTGCGTGAGGGTGACGGCCCCTTCCGTCGCGCCGCCCTCGAAGGCCAGCGCGCCCTGCGGCAGCGTCACCGACAACGCGCCGTGTACGCCGTTGAAGGTGAGGACTTCCTCTTGGCTCCCGACGAAGGAGGTCGACTGAAGCTGCGTGGGGAAGAGCACCAGGTGCTCGACTTCGCCCTGCCTCTCGCGCGTCACGAAGACTTTGCGCCGCACCGTGGGTAAGGCGTGGCCCTCGCTGTCCTGGCCGCCGGTGAAGCGCAAGGTGTACGTGCCCTCGCCGGGGACGAGCAGGTTGTAGTTGCCGTTCGCGGCGGTGAGGGTGGACAGCCCCTGGCCCTCGACTTCCACCTTCACGCCTTCGAGCGGCTTGGCCGCTTCGTCCATCACCAGGCCGTGCACTTCCGTGAAGGGCGCGCGCACGGTGAAGTCCGAGGCGAAGCCTTCAGTCTGGCTGAGGCCCACCAGCGCGTGGGCGCCTTGCACCCGCACCCGCACCGGCCCGGGCGGCAGCGGAGCCCGGGCGATGAAGCTGACCGTGCGGCCTGAAGGCAGCACCGAGAAGCCGCCGGCCACCGGTTGCCCCTGCGCCGTCACGGTGAAGGCGGTGGCGAGGCTCGTGGCGTCTACCTCTTTGTTGAACGTCACCGAGATGAAGCTGTCCGGCTCGACGTTGAGGGCTCCCGCCGGTGGCTCGATGCCGATGACGGTCAAGGCCTCGGTGGTGGCGTCACGGTAGTGCACGCGCACGCTGTCGGAGCCGCTGCGGCCGAAGCTGTCCGTCGCGCTCGCGGTGATGAAGTTGTCGCCGAACGCCAGCGCCACGCTGGCGCGGTAGCGCCCGGTGCCGTCGGCCACCGCCGCCCCGCCGCCGATGGTGACGCTCGAGAGCGGGGAGGCGGAGTCGACCTGTACGGTGACGTCGATGACGGCGCCCGGACTCTCGAGGCCGTCTTCCGGTGAGAGGATGACGACGGTGGGAGGGAGGTTGGGCACCGTGACGGAGAGGTCGACGTGGGACGAGTTGTTCGCGGCGTCCACCGCCGCCACGCGGATGAGCTGCGTGCCAACCGTCACCGGCACGCTCGCGAAGAAGCGTCCCGCCAGCACCGTGGCCGGAACGCCCGCCACTTCGACGCGCGTGAGGTTCGGCTCGAAGACGATGCCCTCGACGACGACGGGGGTCTCGTTGACGATGGCCGGGTTCGCGAGCGGGCGCGTGAGGGTGAGCGCCGGCGGCGTGCGGTCGACGGTGACGTTGCGCGAGCTTCTCGCCGAGCGGCTCAGGGCGTCGACCACCTCGACCTCGAACCGGTGCGGGCCCTCGGGCAGCGTTGACGCATAAGTGAACGTGTTGCCTGAGAGCGGGACTGCGACGCCGTCGACCGTGACGGCGAGCGGGTCTGCGCCCTCGTCGATGTGGCCCGTGAGAGTGACCGGCGAGTCGGCGGTGACCGCGCCTTCGGAGGGGCCGTCGATCACCAGCAGCGGAGGGCCAGCCGGTGCGCCGCCGGCGGTGGCTCCCCCTGCTGTAGCACCGCCTGCCGTTGCGCCGCCTGCCGTTGCGCCGCCTGCCGTGGCACCACCTGCCGTGGCGCCGCCTGCCGTGGCACCGCCTGCAGTGCCGCCGCCTGCTGTGCTCCCGCCCGCTTCACCGCCGCCCGCTGTGCTGCCGCCCGCTTCACCGCCGCCTGCTTCATTCCCACCTGCGACGCCGCCCCCTGCCACACCGCCACCCGCAGCGCCTCCGCCACCGGCCTCACCGCCGCCGCCAGCGCCGCCGCCCTGCCCCGCATCGACGACGACGACGCGCGTGACGGTGAAGCTCGCCGTGCTCGTCAGCGCATAACCGTCGGTGGCGACGAGCTCGAAGGTGTTGGGCCCTTCGGCGAGCGGCTCGACCGTCGAGAAGTGCCCGTTCGTCGCCACGGCCACCGAGCGCCCATTCAAGGTCAGGCTCACCGAGTCGGTCGCATCCCCAGCCGTCACGGTGCCTTCGAACAGCTGTGTCGCCTGCGAGCTCGTGGTGCTCGCTGAGGACGGTTGCGTCACCGCCAGCGCCGGCGGCGTCGAGTTGGCTCTCACCGTCACGTCGACCGAGCGGCTGTTCCCCAGCGCATCGGCCGCCACGAAGTGCAGCGTGTTCGCCCCGGCGCTCAACGCGACCGTCGTGCTGAAGCTCCCGTCGGCGGCGAGTGGCACCGCATTGCCATCGAGCGTCAGCGTCGTCGGACTGGCGTCGACGACCGTGCCGTCTGCGCGTGTCGACAGCGCCGCGATGCGCTGGCCCGCCACCGGGTGCGTGACGGAGAGAACCGGCGGCGTCGAGTCGCGCGTCACCGTCACCGTCGCCTGGCCTTCGTTTCCCGCCGCGTCGAACGCCGTCACGGTCAGCGCGTTCGTCCCCTCGGCGAGCGGAACCGTGCCGCGGTACAGCCCATCTGTACCGCGGCTCAGCGCCACGGCACCCACCGTCACGCTCGAGACCGTCTGCGCTTCGGTGACCTCCGCGACGACTTGAATCGTCGCGTCTCTCGTCAGGTGAGCGCTCGCGGGCGAGGTGATGCGCACCGCCGGTGCGGTGAAGTCGAGCGCGAAGCGCAGCGTGCGCGTCGACGTGTTGCCCGCGGTGTCCCGGCCCGTGACGACGAGGGTGTGCACGCCTTCCTGCGACACGATCGAGCCGGAAGAGAACGTCGCCCCGTCCAGCGTCGCACTCAGGGACTGGACGTCGGCGTCCGGCGAGCTGAAGCTGACGGTGACCGGCGCACGGTAGTGCCGGCCGTCCTCGACGCCCGCCACCTCGATGAGCGGGCCGGTCCGGTCGATCGTGAAGCGCACCGTCCGCGTGGCGACGTTCAGCGCCTGGTCGACGGCGGTCACGACGAGCGTGTGCAGCCCCTCCTGCGTCACCGGTGTATTGGAGATGAACGGCGCACCGTCGAGCGTGGCGGAGACGGTCGCGAGGTTTCTGTCGTTCGCCGAGAAGCGCGGCGTCACCTGCGCGGCCCGCGTCACCAGCCCATCGGTGACGCCGTTGATGGCGATTTGCGGCGCCGTCAGGTCGAGCTCGAAGTGGAGCGTCGCCTTCCCCCGGTTCCCCGCGACGTCGACGGCCTCGACTTCCAGCGTGTGGCGCCCTTCGCTCGTGACGAGCGTGCCCTCGCTGTACGGCTGACCGTCGAGCTCGGAGCTCTCGCTCGCGGGGTGCAGCTCGACGACGTCCCAGCTCGGGCTCACGCCCGCGTCGTAGAGGCCGTCTTCCACCACGCCGGCAAAGACAATCTCCGGCTTCGTCTCGTCCCGCTCCACCCAAGTGCAGGCCCGCGCGATGTTGCCGCAGAAGTCCCGCGCCTCCGCGACGAGCGGGCTGACGCCGGGACTCACCGGCACCTTCTCTTCGAAGACGCCGCCACTGAGCGACGCCTTCTTGCCGTTGACGTCGACGCGCTTCGTGTCCGCGCTCGCGAGCCCCGACACGCTGACTTTCGACTTGCCAATGACGGTGCCCGCATCGGGCGAGGAGATGGACACCGTGGGCGGCGTCGTGTCGACGTCGACGACCGTCACCGACAGCGTGCTGCCCGACGGGCCCGTCGCCGTCACCTCCAGCGCGTTGTCCTGCACGAGCGCCACCGGAAGCGTGACGGGCCGCACTGCGGGGGCGCCCGCGCTCCAGTCGACGAGGACGGCACCATTGAGCGAGACGGTGCCCCGGGTGTTGGCGCTGCCGTCGACGATCAGCTGCCCGACGGCGTTCGAGTCGGGCCGGTCGAAGCGCGACGTCTTCTTCGTCTTCTGGCCGCCTCCGCGCGTCACGGCGACGGTGTCGAGCACGCACTCCAAGGTCGACGGCGTCGAGGGCTGTACGCCGTCGCACGGCGTCGGCGGCGCCGGCGAGCCGGCGTCCATGGTGAGCGCTTGCGCGACGGACTTCGGCGCTGCCGGCGCGGGCGGCACCACGGGCACCGGCGCCTCGCCCTCACACGCGAACAGCAGCGCCAGCAGGAGCGCGCGCCTCAAGGAGCTCCTCCTGACAGGGCTGCCGGGTAGCGCTTCACCGTAATCTCGGCTTCGAGCTTCTTCTTGAGGCTCTCTTCGAGCTCGCGGCGGGCATCGGCCAGGAGCCGCCCGCGCAGCTCGTCGAATGCCGGCACGACCGTCACCGGCGCCTCGAGCGCTTTGAGCAGGTGGTAGCCGTGCTCGGTCTTTACCGGCTTCGACAGCTCGCCGGCCTTGAGCGCCGCGGCGGCGGCGAAGAAGTCCTGATTCACCTGGCCCTCGCGTACGCGGCCGACGTCGCCGCCGCGCTCGGCAGAGGGCTTGTCGTCCGAGGCCTCCCGCGCCACCGCGGCGAAGTCGTCTCCACCGACGAGCCGCGCGTGGATCGCGGCGACGCGGCTCTCGTGCTGCCGGCGCTCTTCGGCGGTCGCGCCCTGAGGCACCGAGACGAAGATCTGCGCCACGTGGACCTCGCGGACCTCGAGGCTGGGCTTCTTCTCTTCGTACCGCTTCTTCAGCGCCGCCTCGTCGAGGGAGGCCGCTTCCTTCTCGAGCAGCGCCTGAGCCAGCACCTCGCGCTCGAGCTGGGCGAGGCGAGCGCGCACCGCCTCGTCGTGGTGCAGGCCGGCGCGCCGCGCGCCCTCGGCGAACAGCTCGCGCTCGACGAGCGCCTCGAGCGCGTCTTTGGGGTCCAGCGCGGCGGCCTTCGCCTTGGAGGCGACGAGCAGGGTGACCTCCGCTTTGCGCAGCTCGCGCGAGCCGACCTTCGCGACGACCAGGGGGTCGGTACAGGCAGCGAGGACCAGCGCGGTGAGAAGGAGGGCTCTCATGGCAGGGTGTAGTTGTTCGAACGGAAGTACGCGTCGAGGTCGACCACCGGCAGGGCCGGCGGAGTGAGGATGACGTCGACGTTCGTGGTGAGCCGCGCGGCCCGCAGCACGTGGATGCCGTCGAGGTTGAGCGGGCTCGTCACGCCGGGCAGCTCGGTGTCGCGCGCGCCGGCGTGGCCTTCGTTGTCGAGGCGCAGCACCCCGTAGGTCTCGGAGGCCGCCTTCAGGTAGATGGTGCCTGCCCCGGCGTTGGTGCCCCGCGCGGAGATGTTCGTGAGCGGCAGCGTCATCGTGCCGTAGCGGATCGCGACGCGGCCGCCGCCGCCGCCGTCGCCGCCGTTCGCCTGGATCGTGCCCGAGCCGGTGAGCGCGCCGGTGACGGTGACACGAACCGCGCCGCCGGAGCCGCCTTTGCCCGGGGTACCGCCTCCGAACGCGAAGCCGTCGGAGCCGTTCGCGACGATATAGCCGTCGAGCACCAGGCTCGCGGCCGAGACGGAGATGCGGCCGCCGCCCCGGCCTCCGGAGCTGAACCCGTTGGGCGGAGGCGCCTGTGCGCAGCCGCCGGTGCCGAGCTCCTGCGGGTCGGTGAAATCACCGTAGACAAGCGACGGGGCATCGGCTCCGAAGCCGCCATAGCTCCCACCGGCAGGGCCGACGCACGGCACCGCCACGCCTCCGTTCGTGTGGGCATCATTATGGAAGGAATCGAAGAACTGCTCGGCTTGATGGCCCGTGGCTGTGCTGTCGAACCCGCTCGCGCTGTCGACGGTGACGGCCCCGCTCGCCGTGAGATCGAAGGTACCGGACACGGAGGACGCCGTGAGGTCGAGCGACGTCAGCGACACCTGACCATCGAATGAGAGCGGCGAATCGACGGCGTCGATATCCGTCGCGATGAGGCCACCACTCATCAGCACCGTCGCTGCGGTAAAGCTCGCGACTCCGATTTGCGACGCGAAGAGCTCCGCCTGCGCGGTGTCGACCCGCAATGACGGCACGTCGAGCGCGCCGGACACGAACGCCCCATGGAGCACCTCGAGCCGGTTGAACTGTCCATTCACCGTGGTCTGCAGCCCGACGATCTCCTGCCGGTTGTCGACCAGCACCGTACCGAGGGGCTGAGCGCTGTCCCGGAAGTACACGGTTCCCGCCCCGCCCAGGTCACTCGAGACGTCGATCGAACGGAAGTCGTACGCTGTGCTGCCGTAGATCACGGCGACGCGCCCGCCCCCGCCCCGCGTGCCGCTGCGCGCAGTCAGCTGTCCTGCGCCTCGCAGAGAACCGACCGTCAGGCGAATGCCTCCGCCGGCGCCTCCGTAGCCGACGTCGCCGTCGGAGCCGTTCGCCGTGATTCGCCCATTCAGCACCAGGGCTCCCGCCTCGATCTCGATCAGGCCGCCGCCGTTGCCGGCCGAGGTGCCCGGCTGGGGAGGATCTTCATTGCACCCGCCGGCTCCAGGCTCGCTGGGGAAGTCCGGCGTGCCGTACGGGTAGAAGTCGTCGACTCCCAGACCGGCGTGGCTGCCACCGGCGAGCGAAAGACAGAACCCGGGCTGATTGCCGGACCCGTAACCGGCGCGGCTCGGGTTACCCGGCTGGTTGCCGCCCAGATAGCCCCTACCGTCGACGTCGACCCGACTGCTCGAATCGACCCACAGCGTGCCGATGATGAAGAGATCGACCTTGTTCAGGCCCGACGTGCTCTGCGGCGCGTGCGTGATGACGCCGCCGTTGGTGAGGGTCACGCTCTGGAAGTCGTGGCGGCCCTCGATGGTCAGTGTGCCTGCGCGCACGAGGATGTCCTGACCGTCAAAGCTGAAGTCCGAAGCCGAGATCGTGGAGGTGCTCGAGAGCGGCTCCACGGCGTCCGTGCAGTAGGCCCCGCTGCTCGTGGTGCCTACGAGGCCAAAGCTGTCGGTGGCTCGGACCTCGATGCTCACCGAGCACGCGACCGGAGTGTAGGTGAACACGAACGGGGAGCCGGAGGGCCACCCGCTGACTGCTTGCGTGAGCGCGCCGTCGACCCACAGCTCGAGCGAGGTCAGCGGGCTGCGCTCGTCGGTCACGGTCGCGCTGATGCTCAGGTCGTCGACCGAGAGCCTGAACGGCACCGGGCTCACCGACGCGCTCACGACCGGCGGCAGGTTCTGGCCGACGCCGAAGTACCCGATCGCGTTCGTCACGTGCCCCACGTCGTCCAGAGCCGTGGCGTCGAGCTGCACCGTCCCTTCGAGCACGACCTGCGTCGTGCACACCTCGAGGCAGCCGGTGCCGCACGACTGCGGCGCGCCGGTGAACGCCGCGCCGTTGATCGTGGCGGAGATCGCGGTCACCGACGCGTCATCGGTGCCGATCGCACAGAACGTCGCGAGGTCGCCCGCAATCAGATCCGGCCTGCTGACGCTGAAGCCGACGACGGGCGGCTGATCGGGCGTGACGGGGAAGACGGTCGACGCGGTGCCGGCCTTTCCGACGTTGTCGATGGCGGTCGCGACGACCACCAACTCCGGGAGCACGGCCGTCACCGTCGTGCAGACCCGCAAGCAGCGCGGGCCGCAGACCGTCGTGGGACCCGAGAACGGCGCACCGTTCACCGTCCCGGAGACCGCGAGCGTGTCGACGTCGTCGAATCCGATCGCGCAGATCGTGGCGAGCTCGCCTTCGCGGTAGCTCGGCTGATCCGCGGTGATGGTGACGCTCGGTGCGGGTTCCTCGGTCAACACGGTCACCTGGCTCGCCCGGGCGGTCTGCCCCGTCACGTCGGTGAACACGGCCTCGAAGGTGACCGACGCCCGGTCGGCAAAGAACGGGAGCTGGAACGTCGTGCTCGCCGCCGAGGTGGCCGACGTCGCAATCTGCTGACCGTCCGCGAAGAGGGTCAGGCTCGCGAACGGCTGCGAAGCCAGATTCGTCGTGACCGCGGCGCTCACGGTCACGGTAGACCGCTCGAGCGCGGAAGCCGGCGCCCCGACCGTGACCAGGCCGTCGGCCTCGACGACGTAGCTCTGTGTTCGCGGCGGAGCCGCGTGGCCGATCGCGTCGACGCAGCGCGAGGTCAACGTGACGGTGCTGCCCGCGGCGGTCGCCGGCAGCACCAGCGTGTAGGTCGGTGCGAAGGCACTCGAGCCGGTGCGCTCGGAGACGACCATGCCGTCGACCTCGAGCCAGGTGCGGATCACGCTGTCGGTGTCGTTGCACGAGAAGCTGATGTCGTTCTTCGCCGGACCCGCGCGCAGGCGATCCGGCAAGTTGCCGGTCAGGTTCGGGGCCGCGACGTCGCCACGCACGGTGAACGTCCGCGTCACGCTCGCCGCCCTTCCCACGCCGTCGAGAAGACGAATCGTGAACGTGTCCGTCGTGTCCGACGAGAAGGCCGGCATGACGACGGTGCCGGTGAGCTGGGTGGGAGTCGAGGGGTTCGTCACCTGGAGCTCGCCGAGGTAGCGGCTCCCAAACAGCACCTCGGCGGTGAACGGCGGCGTTCCGCCCGTTCGCGTCGCGGTCACCGAGACGTGCGCGCCCGATTGAACCGTCTGGTTGGCGACCACCGTCGTCACCCCGAAGTTGCCAGGAGTAGGCGGGGTGACACGAACCCGCAGCGGCTCCGAGAGCATGCTCGCGCCCGCGGCCCTCCCGCGCAGCGCGAGCGTGATGACCGCGCCCGGCGTCGCGTCCTCCGGGACCACCCAGTGCGCCCTCGGGCTGCCGTCGTCGAGCTGCTGCCAGGTCGAGCCGTCGACCACGAGCTCGGCGTCGTCGAGGCCCAAGCCGGTCGCGAACCCCTCGAGCGACAGCATCTGCCCGGGCTCGGCCTCGGCGCTCCGCGCCGGAGACGTGAAGCGAAGCGACGGCCGGAGCGCGGCGGGCGGAGGCGGGAACACGTGAACCCCGGGTGGCGCGTCGGCGACGGTCACCCAGCCCGCTGTGATGACCGCGTCCTCCGCGCGCGCGGCTGCGTACGTGGCCACACGCACCGGCGCGGCAGGAGCGCCGAGGTCCCAGGCTTCGACGCCGCCCGGGCCTTCGGAGGCGAGCAGCAGGCTGCCGTACAGCCGCAGCCGCCTCACGTCGTCGGCGCCGGTCACGGTGGCGCGAAGCGCGAGCGCGGGGAACTGCGAGGCGTCGTACACGGAGATCGTGGGGCCGTTCGAGGTCACGAGCAACGCGCCGTCGAGCGCCACGTGCGACACGGCGCCGGCGAGCGTCGCATCGGCGCCGAGCAGGCCGGTGGCGTTCACGCTCGCGAGCGCGAGGCCCGACGTCCCCAGCGCCACGGCGGCTCTCCACTCGTCGCCGGCCACGTCGACGGCGCCGGAGCCGAAGTCGACCGACTGCACGGCATCGACGTTCGGCAGCGTGGCCGTGGAAAGGGTGCCCGCCCCGACCGTCCACAAGCGCTTGGAGGCCACGGCGAACCGGCCGATGGGACCGAGCGCCGCGATCTTCACACCCCTGCCGGTATCGACCTGCAGCAACTGGCCGGCCGCAGTCGTCGACTCCGCCTGCACCGACACCACGGCGCCCGCGAGGCTGAACACGTCACGGCCGCTGCGCTCGACCTGCGTGAAGCCGGTGCCGGTGCGGGGCGTGCCGAGCAGCACCGGCGCTGCGGGCTGGTTGACGCCGACCTGCTGGAGCCCGGCGTTGCCGGCTGCGGCGATGACGCTCTCGCGCAGCGCGGCGAGGCCGATGGGACCCGCGCCGACGGGCAGCGTACCGAGCGCCGGCGGTGCAGCGCCCTGCGCCTGCGAAGGCAATGCCAGCGCGTGCAGGCCATCGGTCGCCGTCGCCCAGAGCACGCCGCCCGAGACGCGCAGGCCGGTGGCCGGCAAGGCCACCGCCGCCTCGGCCTGCGGGGCATCGGGCTGCCGGACGTCGATGACGTGAACATGGCCGTCGGCGGTGGCGACGTACGCGCGCCCGTCGGCCGCGTCGAGCGCAACCGCCGGCGCGGGCAGCGGCACGGTTCGAACGGTGAGCGTTCCGCGGCGGGCGACCACCAGCGCCGTGTCGCCGCCGATCAGCAGCAGGTCGCCGTGCAGCGTGAACACGCGCGGCGTGGTGCCCGCGACCGAGTGGGCGGAGGTCTGGAGGAACGTGCCGTTCGCGTCCCGCCGCAGCACCAGCATCGTCGAGCCGCCCGTGTAGTGGCCGATCTCGTCTCCCGAAGCGAAGAAGGCGAGCGCGTTGCTGGTGATGGAGCCAGGGTTGAGAACGGGATGAGCGGGGTCGTCGAGCAGCAGCTCGCGGAGGATGTTGCCCTGCGTGAGCTTGATGATGACCTCGCTCGCCGCCGCGACGTCTGCGATGTCGCCGGCGTAGCTCGCGACGCGCACCGGCGCTGCCCCGTTCGAGACGTCGACGACGTCGAGCCCGGCCGCGCCACGTGCGACCAGCAGCGTGCCGTTGCGAACGGCGATGCCCTGCGGCCGATTCGGCAGCGCGTACGTGCCGAGCAGCGTGACCGACGGTGCCGGCCCGCGCACGAGCGCGCCGATGACGACGCCGGCCGGCGTGCTCGCGTAGGCGCGGTCGCCGAGCACGAGCAGCTGGCCCGCCCCTGCGAACGCCGCGGCCGCGGCGCCGGCGACAGGAACCGTGACCCCTGCGATGTCGCGCGTCGCGCTCGCGGTCGCGACGTTGCCGATTGCATCTCTCGCGGCCGCCTGCACCGTCAAGCGCGAGCCGGCCGGCACCGAAGACGGGAGCGTGAAGGTCAAGGGCGTACCGCCGGTGGCGACCGGGATGACACCGATCGTGGCAGTCACCGTCACCTGATCGAGGCTGACGTCGCCCGCAGTCGCGGTGGCCGTGACCAGGCTGCCGGCCGCGAGCGGGTTGCCGTCGGGCTGCAGCGCCAGCGAGACGACGGGCGGAACCGCGTCGTCGACCACGGTGACAGTGAGCGCGCTCACCGCCCCCACCCGCCCCGCGGAGTCGAGCGCGTGCGCCTCGATCAGCACCGAGCGCGTGGTCGCCACGACCGGCATGCGCAGGTTCGCCTCGTACGGAGGGGCGGCGACGCGCGCCTGCTCGACGCCCTCGACGCTGAACCGGACCTCGGCGCCCGGCGCCGGAGGGGTGAGCGTCGCGGCCACGAGCACCCGCGTGCCCTCGAAGATCGCTCCGCTGCCGATGCGCGCCAGCGTCACGAACGGGCCCCCCGGAGTCGTGTCGGGGGTCACGACGACCGTCGTGCTCGCTGCGGCGCCCCGGCGGCCGAGCCCATCGATGGCGACGGCGCTGAGGGCCAGAACGGTATCGACGGCGACGGCCGGCGCGGCGAGCTCGATCTCGAATCCCGGCGCGCTCACCACCACCGGCGGCTGACCCTGCAGGGTCCACTCGACGGCGGCCACCTGGCGAGGGCTGTGGGCGGCCGCGACGGCGCGGAAGCGCGTGCCGGCCAGCGCGGTCGCCGGCGCCGAGAGCGCGGCGAGAGACGGACCGCCAGGAGCCGGCGTGAGGTTCACGACCTGGCTGGCGTCCACCGTGTTGCCGGCCAGATCGGTGACGCTGAGCCGAACTGTCGCCGCCGTGCCGGTCGCGGGCAGGTCCACGAACGACGGCACGCGGCTGTCGAGGCGCTGTACCACGACACCGTCGACTGCGAGCTCGGCGCGGTACGCGCCGAGGCTGTCGGCCCCTTCGCTCACGGCTGCGGTGACGGGGAGCCGCTCGCCGTGCGTGGCCGCGCCCGGAAGCGCGAGAGACACCGACGGCGGCTGGGGCCCGCGCCCGAGCAGCAGCTCGCGCGAAGCCAGCGCGTCGACGCCGAGGAACCGGCCCTCGCCTGCGGCCAGGCGGCCGGCCAGCGCCGGGAAGATGCCCACGAGCGCGGGCGCGCCGCGCGCATCGAGCACGAACGCGCTCGACCCGGTGCCCGCGACCACCCACGGGCCGGCAGCGGCGAGCGACTGGACGACAGCGGGCACCGCCGCGGCGCCGAGCGGCGTGAGCGCGGTCCCGTCGTCACGCAGGCACGTCACCATCGCTGCGCTCGCGGCGCACAGGCCCGAGCGGGTCACGGTGAGAGCCACGGCACCCGTGAACGGGTGCTGGGCGGCGATGCGCGCGGCGACGACGTCGACGGCGAGCAGGCGATCTGCGGTCGCGCCGTACAAGCGCGCGCCCTGCCAGCCCAGCGCCACGACGGCGCCGCTCGCGATGCGTGCTTCGAGCTCGCCGCTGGCGCGATAGAGCTCGAGCCCCTCGGCCGTTCCGACCGCGAACCCCGAGTTGATCGCGGCGATGGTGTGAGGCCTCGCCCGGAGCGGAACCTCTGCGAGGGGCGTCAGCGCGGGCACCGCGAGCAGGGCGATCACCTCTGAGCCGCCCCGGACCAGGGCGATCGCTGCCGTGGAGCCGCTGACCGCGCCACCCACGGGCGTCCCCTGCAGCCGCGCCGAAACGCCGCCCCCCAGCTCGACGCGGGCATGGCCGCCGCCTTCGTCACGCACCACGAGCGTGCGGCCCGCCTCGCGATCGACCGCCACGACGGGCGCGCCGCGGGCAGCGTCGACCGCTACCGGGCCGCTCGCGAACGAGGCGAGCGTGCCGGTCACCGATGCCGAGGCGGTCACTCCGCCGAGCGTGGTGGCGCTCGCCTCGAGCACGACGGCGGCGCCCTCGGGGCCGGCGGGGAGCACGAAGCCACCGTCGGCCAGCGGAGCGACGGCGACCCCCGCCACGGTCACGGAGCGCACCGGGACGGTGCCGGCGTCGGTCGAGACCAGCAGCATGACGTTCGAGCCGCCGGCGAACAGCGGGCCGGTCGGGACGGTGGTGAGGCTGAAGGACGGCGGCGGCCGGTTGTCGGGCTGAATCTGCAGGCGCACCGAGTAGGGAAGACTCGTCACTCCGCCGCGATCGGTGACGGTGGCCGTGAACGTCACGAAGCGGCCGGCCGGAGTGTTGACTGGAGGAAGGCGCAGCGGGACGGTGACCGAGCTCGGGGGCGCGAGCAGGAAGCCGGCCACCCCGTCGAGGCTCCAGTCGAGCCGCGCGATGCCCCGTCGCGCCGTGATGTCGAAGTCGAAGTTGCCGATCAGCCCTTCGGTGAGGTTGCCGGGCGTCTGCACCGTGAAGGTCGGCCGCCCCTCGGGCTGAACCGTCACGGTCGACGTGGCGGCGCCGACGTTGCCTCGCGCGTCTTCGGCCTCGACGGTCAGTGTGACCGGGGTGTCGGCGACGACGTCGGGCGCCGGCCACGCGAAGGTCCACGGCGGGGACGTGCGCGTGGCCACCGCGGTGCCGCCCGCCCTGAGGGTGGCACGCACCACGGCGCCGTCGTCGGTGATCGCCGCGCGGACGTCGACGGGAGCGAGCGACGCGACGAGCCGGCCGTCGGTGGGCGCCAGCAGCATGACGACCGGAGCGACGCTGTCCGGCGTGACGGTGACCGTGACCGGCGCCGCCGAGGTGCCGTTGCCGCGATCGTCGATCGCGAACGCCGAGACGACGTGCGTCTCGGCCGTCGAGCCGCTCACCGCGAAGCGGAGCGTCGCCGACAGCGTGCCCGACGGGGACGCCGAGAAGCTCTGCCGCTGGTAGGGCCTGCCGTCGATCGAGAGCAGCAGCGACGAGAGCGCGTGATCATCGGTTGCGGAGATGCTCACGGCGAGCGTCGCGTTCTCGTTCACGCTCACCGCGGCGGCCGCCGGCTGCGTGAACGAGACCAGCGGCGGCGCATCGTCCGTGATCTGCACCGTGAGCTGAAGGACGGTCTCGTTGCCCGCCCCGTCGCGCGCGGTCGCTCGCAGCACCGAGGTCGTGCCGGCGCGTGCCAGCGGCCAGGTGAAGCGGTATCCGGAGGCCCCGAACGTCACGGGGGCCCCGTCGATGGTGAACGTGACCGGCAGGGGACCCGTGTCGTCGTTGGCGTCGACGTCGAAGGTCCACTCGAGGCCGGCCGCGAGCTGATCGCCGTCCTGCAGCACGCGCCCGGTGTTCGTGGCGATGATCTGCACCGTGGGCGGAACGACGTCGACGGTGCGGAAGCCCTTGTTGGTGGTACGCGGGTTCCCGGCCAGGTCGGTCACGCCCGCGATGTTGAAAGAGTAGAAGGTGGTGCTGAGCAGCGGCGAAGCAGGGATCAACGAAACGCTGCGGCCATCGGGACCTGCGACGACGGTGCTCTGAAGCACCTCCGCGCCGCGGGTCAGGGTCACGGTGGCGCTGCTCACGGACGCCGGGTTGATCGGCTCGTCGAACTGCGCGCTGAAGCCGGCGTCGAGCGCGACGTACTGCACCGAGTCCATCGGCTCCCACCGGGTGACGGCAGGGGGGGTCTGATCTTCTCGGACCACGGCTGCGGGAACGAGCAGCGAGGCTGCGCCCGGCTGCTCGAGCTGCATCTCGACGGGTCCCAGCGGCCCCGGCGGCACCAGCGCCTCGATGTGTGTCGTCGCGAAGTTGCGCAGCTGGGCCACCACGCCGTCGAAGCGCACCGAGAGGCCGCGGGTGATGCCGGTGCCGTCGACGCGCACCCAGCCTCCGCCCGCCCCGACGCGGTCGGGGGTCACCTGCACGACGGTGAGCGGCGCCACGTACACGAAGCCGTCCGGAACGACCGCCTCGTCTCCATTGCCGTTGCGCACCCTCACGATGACCGGCCCGGCTGCAGGCATCGCCGGAGCGGTGACCGCCAGGGAAGTCGCCGTTCCACCGGGCAAGCGGGCCGCCGTCACGCCCCCGAAGAACACCTGCGTCGTCGCGTCGAAGTGCGTCCCCGAGACGGTCACGGTGAACCCGCCGCCGGTGGGGCCGAAGGCCGGCGCGAGCGCGAACGCGCTGAGCTGCGTCGGCGCCGGCGCGCCGGTGAAGCCGTACACGAAGTCGCCGGTGGCGGTGCCGCCGGTGACGCCGGCCGGCGCGAGCGAGAGCCGCACCTCGTAGGCCGCGCCCGCGGTCAGCGGGCTCGCCGGGGCGAACGCGAGCGTCGAGCCGCTCGACGACAGCGTACCCGGCACCTGCATGCCCGCCTGCGTCAGCGTCACCGTGCTTCCCGCGGCGACGCTGCTCGGCAGCCCGCTGGCGAACGCGTACGTCAGCGGCGCGGTCAGCGGGTGCCGGGCGCCCGGGCGCGGGCCGTAGGTCGCGAGCACCGGGTAGGGCACCTGGTACGTCGAGAGCGACGAGCCGTTGCCGACCACGAGGTTCCCGTCGATCAGGCCGAGGAACGCCGGTGCGAGCGTGGTGGCCGCGTAGGTGCGCTCGGTGAGGCCCTGCGAGGCGTCGACGAGCGCGAGCCGGTCGCGCGCTGCTGCCGCGAGCCACGGGCCATTCAGCGCCACGCGCACGCCCGTCTGCTGGCTGCCCACCGGCACGCTGCCAAGCAGCACAGGCGCCGCCGGGTCGCCGACGTCATACAGCCGTGCCAGATCGCGGGCGCCCACCGCGAGGCGGGTGCCGTCGCCCGAAAGGCTGCCGGCCGGTGCGGTGAGGCCCGTCAGCGTCGAGAGCAGCGTGAGCTGGCCATTCTCGAGGCTGCGCAGCTCGACGCGGACCGCGCCCGAGCTCTCGATCGAAGCGGCGAGCACGCCGCCCGCGATCTCGAGCGCCCTGATGTTGCCCGGCGCGAGGAGCGCCGAGGCCACGATCTGATACGCGCCGTTGACCGGGCCGATCAGCGCCAGGTCGGCGCCGTTGGCCACCGCGACGTAGGCGGCGCCGGGACGGGCCGCGAGCGCTGTGACCGGGCTCGAGCCGGGCCCCAGGCCGATGCGCTCGAGCTCCTGCGGCACACAGGGGGCCAGCGGGTAGCTGCCGCACCCGCCCAGGTCGTAGCGAACGACCTCGCTCGCGCCGGCGACGAACAGCTTGTCGCCGACCACCGCGATACCTCCTGGCGACGAGACGCCGGCGACCGAAGTCAGCTCGAAGGGCGTGCGCGGGTCGGACAGGTCGTACGAGGTCACGAAGCCGTCCCTCGCCGCGAGTAGGGCGCTGCCGACGGTCGCCGCGACCGAGTGCACCGCCGTGAGCTGCGTCAGCCGGCGCAGGGTGAAGGTGAAGCCCGACGGCAGCGCCGACGTCACCGCGCCGCCAGGCGTGGGAGTGCTCAGCGTGACGTCGACCACACCGGTGACGCCGTCGGGGACCTCGACGTCGAGAGAGCCGTCGGCTCGGACGCTCACCGAGCGCGCCGGCAAGCCGGCGAAGGTGACGAGCGACCCGGGATAGAGGCCCTCGCCGGTGACCGTGACGTGGGCGCGACTCTCGAAGTCGGCGGTGTTGGGCGTGATCGCCGCGAGCACCGGTGGGCGAAGGTACCGGTAGGCGCCGAGCTTCAGCGCCTTGAGGCCGCTGGGGTTGACGACCTCTGCCGCCGCGAGCCCCTGGCGGCCCGGCGGCACGATGAGACGCGCCGACCGGCCGTCCGGAGCGACCGAGACGACCTGCGCCGCTACGTTGCCGATGCGCACCGAGAGGCCCGGCAGGAGCGCCTCGCCAATGACGTCGACCGTGTCGCCGCCCGCCTCGAGACCGAACGCCGGCGTCAGGCGATCGATCACCGGCACCTCGGGCGACGCGAGCGTGCTGGTGCGGAAGTGAACTTCGGTATCGGCGCCGAGCGCGGTGGCACGCACGTTGGCGAGGCCGGCGCCCACCCTCAACGTGTAGGCCGTACCGGTGCTCAACGCTGAGGCCGGCGTCACGGTGATGACGCCGCCGCCCGTGTCGGAGGTGGAGCTGCGGGACACCGGGACCTCGACGCCCGAGGGTCCGTGGAGCGTGACGAACCGCAGCGTCGAGGTGTCGGCCAGCTCGCTGAGCTTCACCTCGGGGCGCACCGACACGGCGACGAGCTCGTCTTCGTTCGGGCGCGTCTCGCGGATGCGCAGCTCGTCGATGGCGAGGGTCGAGATCGAGCCGACCACGCTCCCGTTCGCATCCTGCGGAGTGCTGACGGGCAGCTCGACGGGCCGGCTGAAGACGTCGAGGTAGACGGTGCCGACCAGGGCGAACCGGCCACTGAACGCGAGCGTGCGCGCGTCGCCGAAGACCGACGCGGTGTCGAGCAGGCGGGGGGCCTGGCCGAGCGGAACGGCGAAGCGCTGGAGCTTGCCTCCTCCCGCAGCGACGTACGCGATGCCCGCCGCCACGTGGGTCTCCTCGGCCGAGACCCAGCCGACGCCGAGCGGATCATCGAGGTCGAGCACGCCGCCGACGCCGGGGGCCGTGGGGTCGGTGAGGTCGACGATGGCCACCTCGCCGCGCCCGCCGAGCGAAGCGAAGGCGCGGCTGCCTTCGACCGTGAGGTGGCGCGCCGTCGCGGCGAGCGCCACGCTGCCGAGCTCGGGCAGATCTCCCGCGCGCGCGTCCAGGACGTGCAGCCGCGGGCTGGCGGCATTCGCGCCGGCGACGAGCAGGAGCCCGCGCGACAGCGCGAGCGCCCCGGCCCCGCCCGGCAGCGCGCGCCGCGCGAGGCGCGTGCCGGTCGTGGCGTCGAGCTCGGCGACGCCGTCGCCGTCGGCGACGAACAACAACCCGTCGGCTGCCACGACGTCCGCCGCGGCGCCGGTCACCGGCAGCGTCTCGATCAAGTGGGTCTCCGCCGGGAGGCTCACGTCGTAGACGTGCACTCCCGCCACATCGCTCGCGGCGTAGAGGCGGGCACCGGCGAGCGCGAGCCGGCGCACGGGCGCGGTCGCCGACAGCTGCCGCACCGCGCGGACGTTGTTCACCTCGCTCAGGTCGACGACCCAGAGCGCGTTCGTGCCCCGGCGCGCTGTCGCATAGACGGTGCCGTCGGTGCCGACGACGTCGGTCGACGCCCCGAAGGCGGCGTAGCCGACCTGGCCAGAGACCAGCAGGTGCGAGGCCCCCGGCGTGGTGAAGCTCGCCACGGCCCCGGTGCCGTACAAGAACGCGTTCGGGAGCACCGCCTGATCGGGCGCGACGGCGACGGTGACGCCGACGCGGCCCGCAGCGTGCGGCGGAGCGACGGCGGTCGCGACTCCGGAGGTCAGCACCTTCACGGTGAAGCTCGCGGTGCCGCCGAAGTCGACGATCATGCCCGGCAGGAAGCCGGAGCCGGTGAGCGTCACGACCACGCCGCCCGCCTGGCCCGCGGAGGTCGGGCTGAGCGAGAAGAGCGCGAGCCGGTCGCGGTAGAGGAAGCCGCCGAGCCGCAGGGCGAACAACCCGGAGGGGTCGGTGACCTCGACCGCAGCGACACCTGGCGCGAGGCCCAGCGAGCGCGGTACTCGGACGGTCAGCTGCGTGTTGCTCACCGAGAGCACCGCCGCAGGCTGGCCGCCGACCTCGACCGTGGTGCCGGCGCGGAAGCCGCCGCCTGCGATCGTGACGGTCGTCTCGGCGTCGACGTAACCAAAGGCCGGCACGATCGCATCGATGACGGGCTGCCGCGCCGTCGCCGCCGTGACGGTGAAGCTCGAGTCGAACGCGACGGGCATCGGGCGCAGCTCGAAGGTGGTGAGCCCCGCGACGTGAACGTGCACGACGTCGCCTTCGACCAGCGGCTGGTCTGGCGTGAAGATCACGCTGGAGCCTGTGATCGCGAACTGCACCTCGCGCGTACCGCCGATCGTGACGCTCGAGCCGGCGCGGTCGGCCGTGACCGTGAAGCTCGTGTCGGTCACCGACGGCGCCGCGACCGGCAGCGTGAAGTCGACCTGGATCCGCGTATCGGGAAGCGCGCGTGCGCCGTCGGCTGGTGACACCGCCACGGCGAGCAGCTCCGTCGCCGGTACGGTGCTGACGGTCGCCGCCGAGTCGTTCGCGACCCACAGCGTGCCACCCGCGAACGTCAGGCCCGCCCCAGATCCGCCCAGGGTGCTGGTCTGCAGCGCGACGGGGTTCGCGGCCGTGACGTCGAACACGAGCACGCGCCGGCCCACCGTCACGTACGCCCGTGGCCCTCGGACGGCGAGGCGGCACGCCACGAGGCTCCCGTATGCCGTGATCGTCGCGTCGACCGCCGTACGGCCGAGCCGCTGGCCCGAGCGGTCGTAGACGCTGAGGAAGAGCCCGTTGCCGGTGTCGCCGACGACGTCGCTGGTGAGCGCATAGAAGCGGCCGGGCGCGAGCTCGAGCGCGAGGGGGTCGGAGTCGAGCGGCACCGTGCTGAGCAGCGGCAGCGCGGGGCTCGCCGCGTCGTAGGTTCGCACGTAGCCCGGCGCGGTCGTGGGGTCGGTCACCGACGCGAACGCGCCCGTGGCCTCGAGGCGTACGCCGGTGGCGCGGCCCGAGGTCAGCGCGCGGCCGACCTGGTAGGCGACGTCGGGCTGGCTCACGTCGAGCGCGACGAGACCGAACGTGTCGGTCGCCAGCAGCGCGAGGTTGCCCGACACATCGAGCCCGCGCACCGGGCCCTCGGTGTCGAACCGCCCGAGCCTGATCGGCCGCTCGACGAGCGAGACGTCGAAGATTCGCAGGCCGTGGCCCGGCGCGGTGGGGCTCCCGGCATAGAGCGTCGTACCGCGCAGCTGAATCTCCGACGCGACCAGCGGAGGGAACTCGGGCAGATCGATCTGGATGCCCGGCGGCATGTCGTAGCCGAAGGTCCCGACCTGGACCGGAGCCTCCCCGGGCCGCTCCACCGTGACGGGCACCAGCGCCGCGCCGTCGGCGAACGGAGTGGTGAAGCGCATCGTGCGCAGGTCGACGACGTCGAGCCCGACCGCTTCGCGGTTGCCCACGCGGACCCGCGAGCCGGGAGCGAGCGCGCCCACCGCGAGCCTCAGCTCGACCGGCGTGCCGCCGGCGACGGGGCCGTGATCCGGCACGAGTGTCGCGCTCGAGCCGGCGAGCGCGTCGAGATAGAGAAGCCCGAACGGCAGCGTGCCGCTCAGCCCCAGCGCGTCGACGGCCACGACGTCGGCAGGCCCGGCCGCTGCGGCGGCCGGCGCGGTGAAGCGCACCTCGGCATCGCTCACGGACGTCGGGAAGACGGTCGTGCCCCCGACGCGCAGCTGCGTGACTCCGGCCAGGTCGCGGCCCCGGAGCACCATCAGGCCACCTCCCGCTCTCGAGGTGAAGGTGGGCTCCACCGCGTCCACCGCAGGCTTGCGGGCTCCCGCGGCGGCGGTGGTGAAGCCCAGCGCAAGCGGCAGCAGGAGCGCGCCTCCGCGCTGATCGGCGACCTGCCGCGTCACGTGGAGCACGTAGGCACTCGACGGAGCGAGTGCCGCCTGCGGCACCGCCCGCACCGCGTACGTCTGCGTCGCCGGATCTGCCGTCACGGTCAGCGCGAGCGGGACGTCGCCCGCGGGCCCGGCGAGACGAACGCTCGTGTCATCGACGCTGCTCGAGGCGACCGATTGGCTGAAGCGGACGGAGAGCTCGGCGAGCGCCGGCGGCACCTGCTCATCGCGCTCGGGCGTTGTGCCGCGCACGAAGAGGAACGGCAGCGAGAGCTCGGTGAGCCGGTCGCCGGAGGCGGCGTACAGCCGCTCTCCGATCGGAGCCACGTCGAAGGCCTTCTCGGTGTTTCCTCCGCTCACCCACTTCGGAGCGCGCGGGTCGGACACGTCGAGGATGAGCACGCTCCCGCGCTCGGAGGACACGAAGAGAAGATCGCCGTACAGCCGCAGGCGCACGGGCCGGCCGACGCCCGTCGCCCCTCCCATCAGTGCGGGGTCGAACGTGTTCGCCAGCGTGCGATCGAACCGCAGCCGCCCGAGCTCGACCGGCGCGGCCGGGTTCGAGACGTCGAGGAGCAACAGACCGAGCTCCGCGGCCGCGACGATCGCGACGCCGCGAATGACCACCACGTCGGTGAAGTTGTACGGGTAGGCGGCGCCCGGCGCAGGAAAGGCACCGAGCACGCTGAGGCCGCCGTTCGTCGCGTCATAGATGGTGAGCGAGCCCCGAGGCGCCGGCGTGTTGGGCGAGCTCGAGTCGTAATACGTCCCGAACCCGCGCGTGGAATAGCTGGGAGGGAACGGTTGGAACAGCCGCGGATCCGTCGGGGAGCACGAGTACCACCTCCCGTCGCGATCTGCGTCGGCGACGTAGAGCCGGCCCGCGGCTCCGAACGCGGCCATGGGGCTGCCGCCGCGCACGCTGACGGCGGCGAGGGGATCCGACGGAACGCGGGTGTCGACCAGCGAGATGACGCCCGAGCCGCGCACCGACATCGCCCTCGGCGGACACGGAATGGGGTCGTTGATGCCGGCCATGTCGACATCCAAGACCCACGCACCGACGGCCGCCGGCACGACGCGGGTGGTGTGCACGCTGAAGGCGTTCGTCGACCGGCCGTGACGGCCGACCAGCGGCAGCTGTGCGATCGTGCCCCCGTCGAACGAGTGGCCGGTGCCCCCGAGCACGGCGAGGCCGCTCTGGCCGTTCCCCACGAGCACCTGGCTGCCGAGCACGGCCACGTCGAGCGAGTCGGGCTCGAGCTCGACGTATGGCACCGAGTCGAACGCCGGCGGGCGCTGCCCCATCGCGAGCTTCAGCGCGTCGAGCTCGGCGGCGGCCGGGCGCACGATCGCGGCTTGGGCGGCCCGCGGGCGGCCGCCGAGCGTCACGTCGTAGCCGACCGCGCGGAAGCTCTCGTGCGCGATGCCCGGGCCGGTGACCGGGCCGACGAACGGCTGCTCGAACACGTTGCCCTCCGCGCTCGCGCCGGCTGAGGCGTACAGCAGGAGCGGCGCGGCGGGATCCTGCGCGAGCGCCGTGGGCCTGACCGCGACCGCCACCTCCTCGGCGACGAACTGCAGGCCGTAGCCGACCGCCGCCGGTGCGCTGCTGCGCTGCAGCCCGTCAGGGCTCGAAGCCTCGACGACGGCATCGCCGAAGCTGTTCGCGGGTGCGACCGCGGTGAGCTCGGTCGTCGAGAGCGTCTTCACCTGCGTCGCCGCGATGCCGCGGACCTTGACCCTGAGCGCTCCCAGCGGGTCAGCCCAGTCGGGCATGAACCCCTGACCGGTCAGGCGGAGCACGCTGCCGCCTCGCGGGTTCAAGAAGCGGGGGATCGCGGCATCCACCCGCAGGGGGAGCCGGTACAGGTAGCCGCCCTGGCGGCGAACGGACAGCCCCGTCACTCCGTCGCGCACGACGACGTCGGCGAGCCCGAAGCTGCCCGGCGGGGTGACGAACGTGAGGCGCGTGGGGCTCCACGCGAGCACGGCGGCCGGCGTGCCGCCGATGCGCACCTCGCTCGCCGCCGTGAAGCTCGCGCCGAAGAGCTCGGTAACCTCGCCGCCCGCGACCGGCCCCACGCGCGGCACCACCTGCGAGATTGTGGGGACGAGGCCCGTGGCGGGCGCCGTGCGGAAGTCGACGACCAGCGGGCTGACGAGGTGAACCGCGTCTGGCGTGGTGAGCGCGGTGGTGACGCCGAGCCGCAGCGGGGCATCGGCCGGCAGCGGCCCAGAAGGCCTGAAGACGATCGTGCTCTGCGGCTCGGCCGGCGTGCCGGCTTCCAGCGCGCCGGGAATGCCGATGCCGCCGGACGTCAGGCTGAAGGCCGCGGCCGCGCTCGCCGGGTCGACGGCCGTCGAGAGCACGACCGTGAACGAGGGCGTCGAGACGGGCACCCGCTCGCCCGGCTGGACGCTGGCCGAGACGACGGCGAGCTCCGCGGCCGGGCCGAAGTCGAGGTACGACTCGTTCGGCCCCCGGGTCCGCGCTCCGAGCACGCTGCCGCCGTAGAGCCCGACCGCGCTGGCGAACGTGCCGGCGCGCGCGCCGATGATGGCGTGCAGCCGCCGCGGATCGAGAACGTCGGAGAGGTCGACGAGCACGATGCCCGCGGCGCCGGCGGCGACATACGCCGTTGTGCCGGCGACGCGTACGTCGGTGGCGAACCCGCCGACGTTCACCGCCGCCACCTCGACCGGGATGCCCGCGACGTCGTCGACGATCACGAGCCCCCGGGCGCCGGCCGCCACGAGGTAGTGCGTGCCCCACGCGCGCACCCGCTGCGCGTCGAGCGACAGGGCAGGGCCCAACGCCAGCGCGTTCTCGACCGCCGCCGTATGAACGGAGCCCGAGCTCACGGCCCACGGCGAATAGCTTCGCGTGCCAGCCGCGACGAGCGCCCGGCCCTCGATGATCGCGACGCCCTGCGCCGGATTCGGGGTCGTGAGCTGCGCCAGCGGGAACGGGTCGTGCGTGATGTCCCACGTCGGCACGCCGCCGTCTCCGGCCGCCGCGAGGAGACGGTCGCCCGACACGTCGAGCCCGAACAGGCCGTCGTCGCCCACCCGCGCCTGGCTGAGCTGCGTCAGCGTCACGGTCTCGACGTTGTTCGCACCGGTCGTGATGGTGACCAATACCTGCGTGAGCATGCCGAACGTGAGGTTTCTCGACGGGTCGTGAAAGACCGCCGTCACCCACAGCCGGTTGTTGTTCTGAGACGAGCGGACGATCTGCGTACCGATGCCGCCGAGGCCCAGCGACGCGACCAGGCGATCGTCCTGCCGATCGCCGTTGCGATCGACCAGGCCGGCGCGCTCGACCGGGGGAATCGGCTGCCCCACGTTCGGGCCCTGGCGCTCGAGACCGGTGAGCTCCACAACCTGCAGGCCCCGGCTGCCGACCGTGTAGGCGTAGTCGCCGAGCACGAGAATGTCGTGAACCTCACCCGAGCCGAGCGAGACCGACGCGGTGCTGGGCTGCTCGAACGTGTAGGCCTGGGGCAGAACGCGCGCCGTGCCGTCGGGGTTCACGACCGTGACGTCGACCGTGCCGCGCCCGCCGTTCGGAGTGAAGGCCTCGACCTGGTGGATGCCGAGCACCCTCACGCGCAAGGCGGGCGCGGCGCCGAACCGCACCTGCACGGTGCCCACCGGAGCGAAGCCGCGCCCCTCGATCAGCACGCGCGTGCCGCCGCTCGCCGGCCCCCGATCTGGTGTCACGGAGATGAGCTGCAGCGGCTCGACGTAGAGGAACGCCCCGGAGCGGAAGAGCACCGAACCCTGCGGCGAGAGGAGCTCGAGCGACGCCGCGCCGCCGACCCCCGGCGGCGTGGTGAAGCGCAGCAGCGTGCCGTCGGGCGACACGTCGGTCACCGCCGCGAGCACGCCGTTCAGTCGCACGTCGGTGCCCGCCTGCAAGCCGGTGCCCGTGAGCGTCACGACGGTGCCGCCGGCCGAAGGCCCCTGTCGCGGCGAGATGGCCGCGAGCGTCATCGGCACCGCGCCGGCGGAGCTCGCGGTCGTGAACTCGGCGCGGAACGGGCCGGGCATGGGTGCGCCCGTGACGGCGTCGGCGAGCCCCTGCACGTCGATGCGATGCCGCGCGAGCGCGGTGAGCGCCTGCTGCGGCGTCAACGTGACCTGGCGGCCGCTGACGGCGACCGTCGCGGCGACCGCCGTGCCCTGGGCCGACCCGTCGAGGTGCCGCAGCGTCACGTCGCCCGGGTCGAGGCCGGCCACGTCGCGGTTGAACCGCACCACGACGGAGCTGCCGAGCGCCACTCCCGCCGCGCCCTCCGCCGGCGTGCTCGCGACCACCGCCGGGAACGGGAGCTTGACGACGGCGAGGGCGTCGGACGCGGGCGCGCCGGACGTCGCCGTCTCGCTGACCCCGGCGACGACGACGTCCTCCGAGATCGCTACTGCCGACAGGCCGTGAGCGGGGAACAGCTCGGCGCCATCGATGCTGAGCGGCGCCTCGGGCTGCGAGGCGAGCACCAGCTGCAGGCGCGCGTTCAGCCCGCCGCTCGGGTTCTGGCCCACCCAGCCTCCCAGCACCGAGACGTGCGGGCCGCTCGCCAGGCGGAAGAACGACGTGCGCGCGACCAGCGGCGGAATCGGAGCGACGACCCGTGGCCGCTGCGCCGGCGAGATGGAGAACGTGCTCGCCGCCCCGCCGACGCTGCTCAAGCCGTTCTCGGCGAGCAGCGAGAGGGCCGTGGTCGGCCCCATGGCGCCGAGCACCGGCAGCGTGGGCCGCGAGAGGTCGAGCACGAGCGTCTTGTCGACGAGGTTCGGGCGCCCGACGCGCACGACGGCGACGCTGCCGTGCGCCGACACGCCCTCGACCGAGGGCGTCTGTGCGGTGCCGTCGAACGTGAACTCGGTGACCGAATCGAGCAGCACGGGCGCTCTGGGGTCGGCAATGGAGAAGCGCGTCAACCCGGCGGGGCCTGACGCCACGAGCAGCAGGTCGTCAGCGAGCGCGAGCTCCCTGCCGACACCACCGAACGGAATCGAGGTCACGTGCACGGGCGCAGAGGGGTTCGCTCCGTCGATGACGAAGAGCGCACCGAGGCCCTCGCCGACGACGTCGACCCCGGCGACGTTGACGCCGTTCGCCACCACGTAGGCGAGGTCGCCGCGCACCGCGACGGCCTCGACCTGGTAGGGCGGTGGAATCGAGACGCCTCCCTGCACCGCGGCGTGGAACGGGTCGCTCACGTCGACGATCGAAACTGCCGCATGGATGCTCCTGAACAGCAGGTCGGCCTCGTCGAGCGGCGTGCCGTAGACCGAAGCACGGGACAGCAGCCACACGCGGTCGCCGTCGACCGCGAGCGCCCCGGGCTGGCCCTGCGGGAGCTTGCCCAGTGGCTGCTGGGGGCCGTCGAGCTGCTGCACGTGCCGGGTGACGATCGAGCTCACCGAGAGATCGCTGTAGAGGTACCCGCCCTCGAGCACGGCGCCCTGCCCGTCCGGGTTGTCGATGCGCACGTCGGCCGGCCCGAACGTTCCCGGAGGGACCCGCGCGCTCAAGCGACCCGGCGACAGGGTGACGACGAGCGTGGCCGCGACTCCGTCGAAGCTGACCGTGGCCCCGCGCTGGAAGCCGGCGCCCGAGATCTCGACGAACGTGCCGCCGGCGATCGGACCGCTGCCCGGAGTGACGAAGCCGATGTCGAGCACCGGCAGGTAGATGAACGCGCCAACCAGGCTTCCTTCGAGACCGTTCGGGTTGACGACGGCGACGCGCGCGGGCCCCTCGACGTTCGGCGGCGTCCGTGCGGTGAGGCTCCTGCCGTCGGCGGCCACCTGCACCTCGGTCGCCTCCTCGGCGGCGAAGAAGACCCTGGCACCCGCCGCGAAATGGTCGCCCGTGAGGGTGACGCGCGTGCCTCCGCCGAGGGGACCGGAGCCCGGCTGAAGGTCAGCGACGATCGGCGACGCGCCCTGCGCCGACGCCGTCTTGAACGACGACACGAAGCGCTCGCTCAGCGCGAGCCCGGCGGCGTTCGTCACCTGCGTCGAGACGCTCACGAAATAGCGGGTCGAGACCGAGAGCGGAGCGGTCGGCGTGAGCGAGATGCGGCGGCCGCTGATCGCGAGCGAGGCCGGCACGGCGTTGCCGATCAGTGGGTCGCCTGCGCGCAAGATGACGTTGCCCGCGGTCACCGTGGCCGGGTCGGGAGGCGCCGACAACTCGAGCGTCACCACCGCGCCGTCGGGGCGCACCTGCGCTGCCCCGTCGCCGGGCGTCGCGTCGAGCACGACGAAGCGCGGCAGCTCGAAGGTGACGATGCCGTCGAACGCGCCGGTCGCCGTCACCAGCCCGCCGTTCATCACGACGACGTCCCGAGCCTGGGTCACGTTGGCGTGCGCGAGCACGCGGGCGGTGCCATCGGGCGCGACAGTCGCGATCGAGAGCTGCCCCTTCACCGGCCGGCTGTCCTGGTCGACGAGCTCGGACGAGGTCACGAGGAGGTTGCCGGCAGCGGCCATCGCCGGTGTGCGCTGCGCGAGCAGGTCGCGACGAGCGGGGCCGTTCGACAGCAGTGACAGCAGCCGGGGCTGCAGCGGGCTCGAGATGTCGACGATCGCGGCTGGCGCGGTGGCCGAGTCGCACGACACGAACGCGCGGTTTCCGGCGATCTCGACGGCGATCGACTCGCCCGGAAGGGCGACGAACCCCAGCTCACCGAGCCGCGGGTCCGTCAGGTCGAGTGCGCGCAGGCCGGCAGGGCCTGCTGCGACCCACAGCACGTCGCCCTTCACGGCCAGCGCCCTCGCGTCGCCGACGACGGGCACCGTCGCGAGGCGCTGGGGCGCAGCGGGCCGGGTGAGATCGAAGACGCCGACGCCCGATGGGCCGCTCGCGACCAGCGCGAGCCGGCCGCGGGTGGCAATCGAAGTGCCGAGCTGATCCGCGAGGTCGATGCGGCCTACCGCAACGGGCACGCTGGGCGTCGTGAGGTCGATGGCCGTCAGGCTCGGAGGCAGGTAGGTACCGCCGTCCGAGAACCCGTCCTCGGTGGTGACCAGCGCCAGCCGGCTCAGAGCCGCTGGCGTCCCGGGCGGCGCCTCGACAAAGGCGGTGGCGGTGCCGCGCACTTCGAATTCGATCTCGCCGACGAGCCCGCTACCGGCCGGGCTCACTTGTAGAACCTTGAACCGCGTGCGATCGCCGGTCGGTGGCTCCGTCGCGAGCGCAGCGGCGAACGTGACCCCGCGCGCCAGGTCGAGCAGCCGGCGGCCGGGTGAGAGCACCGTGTCGCTGGGGCGCAGCCCGAGCTCGACCGTGATCGCAAGAGCCTCGCCGACGTTGTTCGAGGAATCCCGCGCGCGCGCCAGCAGCGTACGCGTCTGACCAGCGGCGGCCGTCGGCGGCAGCCATGGTACCCGGTAGAGCGGTCGGCCCGCGGGGTTCGGCGTGACGGCCGACGTGCTGCCGATCGAGACGCCGTCGACGAAGAACTCGACCGAGTCGATGGTCGCGTTGTCCTCCGCCACCGCCGACACGAAGGTGGTGTCACCTTCGGTCACGACGTCGAGATCGACGGGGTCGACCATCTGCACCGCAGGCGGCACCGTGTCGCGCACCGTGCCGACCACGACCTCGACCGAGGTCACCTCGTGGCCCGCAGGGTCGACGGCGACTGCCGTCAGAGAGAAGGTCCGGTTCCCTCCGCTGACCGGCGGCACCCAGCTGCCCACGAAGCGGTTCGGAGCGCCGGGAATGCCCGCGGCGGCGAAAGCGGTGTCGATCTTCCGGCCGTCGACGAAGAAAGCGACCTGCTGCACGGCGCCTTCGGGGTCGACGGCATCTGCCTCGATGCGCAGCGGCCGGCCCTCGAAGACGAGCGCCCCCGACGCCGGCTTGACGATGGCAACCGTCGGCGGCGCGTCGGCGCGCACCGTGAACTGAACGATGGGGGAAGACGCGCTCTGGCCGGCGGTGTCGACGGCGCGGGCCTGGGCATGGAGCGTGGCGCCGACGGCGCTCGGCGGCGGCGTCCAGGTCACCTCGTAGGGCTGCACGAAGCGCCGATCGACCTCGATCAGCGTCGAGGGCGAGTCGCCGACCCAGAAGCTGACGTTGGTGACCCCGATGTCGTCGCTCGCCGCCGCGCGCAGGGCGAAGGGCTGCGACTCGACTGCCTCGGCGCCCGCGCTGAGGCTGACCGCCGGAGGGGCGTCGGCGTCGACCGGCACGTCGATGGTGCGTGTCGTGGTGTTGCCCGAGGTGTCGACCGCGGTGGCGGCGAAGTGCAGGACCGTGCCCGCGGCGGAGCGCGGCACGGCGTGAGCGAAGCGATAGGGCGGCGCCGGCATCGTCGCGAGCGGCGCCCCGTCGAGCGTGAAGGCGACGCTCACGACGGCGACGTCGTCTTCCGCCAGCACGTCGATCGGCAGCTGCAGGCCGCCGAAGATGCGCGAGCCCGCCGCGGGCCTCAGGAAAGTCACGGTCGGCGGCTGGGTGTCGGCGATCGCCCGCACCACCGACGGCACAGCGGTCTGGACGTGCCCGGCGCTGTCGGTCGCCGTAGCCCGTACGGTCAGCATGCGCCCGGCCGAGCCGTACGGCAGCGGCACCGCGAACGAGAACGGTGTCGTGGTGCTCGTGAGCGTCAATGGGCCCAAGACGCCCCCCTCGACCCGGACGTCGACGCGCGTGACGCGCACGTCGTCGACAGCGCTGACCACGACCGCGAAGCTCCGGCCCTCGGTGACGTCGGCGCCGTTCAGCGGACGGGAGATGGCGACCGTCGGCGGGGCGTCGGCCTGCACCGGGAGCCGGACTACCTGGCTGAAGACGATGTGACCGAAGGTGTCGACGGCGCGGGCCTGGAGTGACAGCTCGGGGACGCCGGCCGGCACCGGCAGCTGATAGACGAACGGCGGGCTGCGCAGCACGAGCGGCAGATCGACGCCGTTCACCGCGAGGATGACCGAGGCCAGCGCGACGTCGTCCTGCGCGAGCAGCGTGACGTTCAGCGCGCTGCCCTCGACGGCCGGCGAGCCGTCGAGCGGCGACACGATCGAAACGGCTGGCTCCCGGTCACGGACGATGTCGACCTCGCGAACGAAGGTCGTGCCGACGTTGCCGCTGGCGTCGATCGCACGCGCCGCGACGAAGTACGGCGTCGTGCCGGTCGCGCCGAGCGCCTGCAGCAGCGGCACCGTGAGCTCGAAGCGCACCAGCGGCGAGAAGACGTCGGGACCGGCACCCGGCACGGCGTTGACCGGCGGGAAGCCGCTCTCCACGTGGACGACCTGCAGCGCCTGCGCGCTGGGTCCCGCGAGGATCTCGATCCGCTCGACGAAGGCGTTGTCGTGCGCCACGACCTGCACCGGCACGATCGTCCCTTCGATCACGTCGGCGCCGAGCGGTGGGAAGAGCACGTCGGTGACGGGGAGCGTTGTATCGGGAACGACGCGCATCGCGCGATCGACGCTCGACGAGTGACCTTCGCGGTCGGTCGATACGACCCTCAGGTTGATGAAGGTGTCCGTCTGCCCCGGCTGCATGCGGATGAACCCCGGCGGCAGCGCGACCGAGCCACGGTACGATTTCAGCCGCTGCACGTCGTTGTACGGTGGCGGCAGCGTCACCGCGGCCTCGCGCACGTCGGCGTCGGCGGCGATGGGCAGCCCATCGGCGTCGAGGTGATCGAGCACGCTGACGGTCTGTCCCTGGTGCGGCTGCAGCACGAGCGCCGACTGGCCGTTGAGGAAGAACTCGACGCGCGAGATGCCGGTGTCGTCACCGGTGATCGCCTGCAGCTGCAGGCCGATCGAGCCCTCGGGCAGCGGCGTGTTGAGCGTCGGCAGCACGAACGCCACCTTGGGCGCCTGGGGCGGCTTGCCGATGACGACGAGGCGGAGTGCGATCTCCTGGCCCTTCGTATCGCGCGCGGTGAGCGTCAGCACGCGGGGCGAGCCGCCGGCGCCGACCGGCGGCGTGAATCGAATCAGGGGGCCGACGGTGCGCACCGGGCTCTGCAGCACCTGCCCGCCCACCGGCGTCCCCGCGAACTCCGCCGCCCACGCCGCGATGCCGACGTCGTCGCGGGCGGTGAACCGCAGCGTCGCCTCTGCGCCCTCGAGCATCTCGACGAGCCCGCTCTCGAGCTCGGCGCGGGTCAGGGTCTCGAGCGCCGAGGTGAGCGAAGTGATCTCGATCGAGGGCGCTGCGTCGTCGACGACGTTCAGATAGACCGGCTGCGAGGGGCTCACGTTGCCCGCGCGGTCGGTCGCCGTTGCCGTCAACTCGACGGGGGCGCCAGCGAGAGAAGGCGGCAGCACGACGTTGAACGTGGCGTGGCCCATCGACCACCGGTTCTTGCGGCCGAGGCTCACCCCGTTTGCAGTGAGCTCGACCGTGTCGACGGAGACGTTGTCGGTGAGCACGACCTCGACCGTCAGCGGGCTGTCACGCACGACCGCGCTGCCGGTCACGGGCGACGTGATCCTCGCGTGGGGCGGCGTCAGGTCTCTGCTCACCGCGAGCGCCGAGCCCGATGCCGACGCGCACGCGCCCGCGGAGTCGCACGCGACGGCGGTCACGATGGCCGGCCGCGGGCTCCAGCCTCCGGGGATGCTGAGCACCCCGCCGAGGGTCGCGGTGGCCCCCGCACCCGCCGTCGTCGACGGCAGCGGGGACAGCAGCAGCCGTTCGCCGCCGAACGCCACGCCGAGCTGCTTCTGCCCCAGCACACTGCGCGTCGAGAGGATCACGCCGCCCGGCAGCTCGACCTCGACGTCCGAGACCTCCACTTGACCTGGCCAGCCGAGGTCCGCCGAGTACGCCGGCGCGGTCAGATCGAGCTCCCGCACCCCGCCGGTCAGCTGCGCCAGGAACGCGGTCACGGCCGGCGACGACGTGAACCCCTCGGGCAGCTGGTAGCGGTAGCTGACGCGCGCGTGAACCGGGCCCGTGCCCACCGCGGGCGCGACCTCGAGGCGCAGCGCCGCGGCGTGCGCGAGCGTGACGACCGGCGGCACGATCAGCTCGCCGCGCCCGGCACCGAACCGAGCGCCGAACCGCGCGCCGGGGCCCAGCTCGAGCTCGGCGGAAGACAGCCCGACCGCCGGAGCAGCCAGTGATGCGACTCCGGCGTCGCTGAGCGTCGGGGCGACGGTACCCGTGACGAAGTACGCGCGATCGACGCGCACGTCGTCGAGGACACTGAGCCGCGGCACCTCGGCACGGTCTTCGGTGAGCGCGGAGGTCGGGGCCACCACACCGACCTGCGGCGGGGTGTCCTCCCTCACCGTGCACGTGACGCTCGCCGACGAAGCCCTGCCGGCCGCATCGGTCGCGCTGATCGTGAACGTGAGGCTCGCACCCGGCGTGAACGGCACCGAATACGGCGCCGTGACGGAGACGCTGCGACCCGGCGTGTACGGCGAAGCGGGCAGAACCGTGCCGTTGACCGCGACCGCGACCGTCTGCACGGTGCCGTCGTCGGAGGCGTTGGCCGAGACGGTGATCGTGGAAGCCATCACGCAGTTGCCGGGGCTCGGCGTACCCCTGAGCGATACCGAAACGACTGGCGCCAGCCGATCGATGAACGGTACGACGTCGAACGCGAACGCCGGAGTCTCGGTCGAGTTCCCCACGGGGTCGAGGGCCTTGAACGTCAGCAGGTGCCGCCCGGCGGCGAGCCCGGTCAATCGAAGCGTCCCGAACCAGGTGGCGACGTGGCGGCGCGTGACGATGACCTGGCCGGGCTGCTCGGGGTTGGGGACGGTCGACTGCTCGACGCGGGCGTCCGTCGTGCGCAGCAGCGGCGACGGCGCATCCGGAACCGGCACGCCGTCGAGCAGCGCCTGGACGGCGACGACCTTCACGTTGTCGGAGGTCTCGACGCGTAGCCCGAGGCTGCTCCCCTCAGGGTACGAGGCCTGTCCCGCGTCAACACCTCCCTGCGGCATCAGCCGGGTCACCACCGGCGCCTCGGTGTCGGCGACGACGTCGACCCGAACCTCGGCGCGCGCCTCCTGACCCGCCGTGTCCCTGGCGGCCGCGCCGACCGACGAGGTCTGACCGCGGGTGACGAGCGGCGCCGGCACGGTGAGGTTCGTGCGGCGATCGGTGTCGAGCACGAACCCGCCATCGAGGCCGCCGACGAGCACGCCGCCCGAGAGCCCGGCGATCGCCGCGATGCCATCGTCGTCGACGAACGTCGCCGTCACCGTGACGTCCTCGCCCTCGAGGAAGCGGGCTCCAGGCGCCGGCTGGTTGAGGGTCACGGCAGGCGGCCGGTCTTCGATGACGGCCACCTGCTGGGTGCGGGTGGTGCTCAGACCGGCCGTGTCGGTTGCGCCGGCCGAGAGGACCACGGTTCTCCCGACCCAGCCCGAGGGTATCGCGACGTCGAACGTGTAGACGCGGTACAGCCCGTCGACGGTGCCGCTGTTCGACACGAGCGGCGGCGCTCCGTCGACCGAGAGGCGCGCGCTCTGGAGCGCCACGTCGTCCGAGGCGACGACCTCGACGCGCAGGTTACGCCCCGCGAAGACGGGCGCTCCTGGTGACGGCGAGCGGAAGCCGACCAACGGCGGGGTCGTGTCGTCGACGATCGAGACGTTCTGCGTCGCCTCGGCGGTGGTCCCGTTGCCGTCGGTCGCCACTGCTCGCAGCGTGAGGGGCCTCGCCGCGCCGCTCACCGAGAACGAGAACGCGTAAGGGGCCACCGTGCGCACGCCGACCGACGCCCCGCCGGCGAAGAGCTCGACGCGGCTGACGCCGACGTCGTCGCGGGCGTCGACCAGCACCTCGGCGCGGGTGCCGCTCGTGATCTGCGCGCCGGCCACCGGCGAGAGGAAGTTGACCGTCGGTGCCGCATCGGGCCGCGTCGTGATCGTCACCTCGGGCGCGCGGCCGACGTTGCCCGCGGCGTCGTAGGCGCGGGCGCCGACGGTATGGCTCGAGCCAGACTGCAGCTGCACGCGCGTGAGGACGGTGTGCGAGACGAACGAGCCGGGCAGGCCGGACGTCTCGGCCGGCGACTGCTCCTCGAACACGACGATGCCGTCGAGGAGCACCTCGGCCCGCACCACGTCGACGTCGTCGAGCCCACCGACCGTCACGAGGACATCGGCGGACTCGGCGACCTCGGTCTGATCGCGCGGCAGCACGACCGAGACCGACGGCGGCGTCGTGTCGGGCACCGAGAAGAAGGTGACGGTTCCCTGTCCGGTGTTCCCGGCCGTGTCCGTTGCAATCGCGGTCGCGACGAGCGAACGGCCAGCCGTACCCGCCGGGAGCCGGTAGCCGACCCGAAACGGAGGGCTGCTGGCGATGCCGACCGGCAGACCATCGATCGTCCACCGCACGGCCGGCGGCCCCGCCGAGTCGTCGACGACGTTCGCGGTGAGCTCGACGACGCTCCCCTCGTGAATCAACTGCTGGTTGACCGGAGTGAGGATCGCGACCTGCGGCGCACCGTCGGCCCTCACGGTCGCACGGAAGCTCGCCCGGCGCTCGTTGTGCCCGGTGTCGACCGCCTGCACCTCGACGAGCACCGTTCGGCCGATCATCGAGGCCGGCGGCGTCCACTGAAACGCGTAGTCACGCCCGCTGGTGTTCGTGCCCGAGAGCCCCGCGGCCGAGAGGGTCTGCACCTGCAGCGCGCTGCCGTCGACGAGCAGCGATAGGGTCAGGCCGAGGGCGAACGTATCGTCGCCGACGAGCCCAGAGATCACGAGCGGAGTGCCCGCGGTCGCGTCCGCGACGGGCGTCGACGGCTGCCGCACCGTCACCAGAGGCGGCGAGTCGGCGACGATCTGGGTGATCAGCGCTTCGACCGGTACCTGGCGCCCGAGCTTGTCGATCGCGTCGGCGCGCAGCACGGCGGATGTGCCGATTCGCCCGACCGGGGGCACGTACGAGAGCTCCCACACGGGCTCCAGCTTGACGCCGCCGGGACAGTCGAAGGGCTGCATCGTCGGGTACTGCACCGTGCCGAGCGGTGCGTCGTCGACGGTAAAGCGCACCGCCTGGAAGTCGTTCGGGAAGTTGTTTCCACAGGGGACGCCGCTCATCACCTGCACCGGCTGCGGCAGGCCGGCGACAAGAAGCCCCCCGGCCTGCGGGGCTCGCCAGTTGATGCGACGACCGCTGGGCAGCGGCCCACCGGTCGTCGTGACCGTGGCCGGCGGGCAGGTGACGACGTGCCCGGCGGTGTCCGTCGCGGCCGCCGAGAGCCGCATCGTCGCCCCGACGTTCGGCGACGCGACGATGGGGAGCGTGAACGGCGGCGTGTCGTCGTTGCCGACGGGAACGCCGTCTGCGAAGAACTCGACACGGGTGACCCCGACGTCGTCGGCGGCCAGCGCCAGAAGATCGAAGCGCGTGCCCGCGGCGACCGATGCCGGCGGGCGGCAGGTGATGGTCGGCGGCGCATCACGTGCTTCGAGCTGGAGCGTCGCCGAGAAGCCGGCGTTTTCCGCGGTGATGACGCCGGTGCCGGCGGCGCGGCTGGTGACGTTGCCGTCCCTCGAGACGAGCAGCAGCGTCGGAGACCCGGACGCGTAGCGGGTGCCCAGCAGGCCGGACGTCAGATCGACGCGAGCGCCGTTGCTCAACACGCCGTCGACGTGCATCTGCAGAGAGCCCCCGACACGATCGATCGCGGCTCCCAGCGGCTTGAGCTCGATCGCGCTCAGGCTGAGCGTCGGGTCGACGATCACGTGAGCGCGCTGGACGTAGCCGGCATAGCTCACCTCGATGTCGGTCTCACCGGGCAGTCGCGCGATGACGTCGCCATCAGGCGTGACGACGGCCACGGTGTCGTCTTCCGAAACGAACCGCACGCCGGAGCGCGCCCCGAGCAGCGGGACGTCCCCGGCAAGCGCGAAGCGGGCCGTCACCGAGAGGCTCCTGCGGCTCCCGAAGCCCTCGGAGAGCAACATCGCCGTCGGCTGCACGACGAGCGCCGTGACCGAGTCGAACGTCGAGGCGTTCGTGAGCTCGACTGCGGACGTGTGAATGCGCCTGCCGAACGCGTCTTCCACGACGATGTCGGCGACGAGCACGCCGTCGGGTGGCGGAGCCTGGTCGAGCGGAAGCGCCCAGGTGAGCCTTCCCCCCGCAACCTTCGGCCGCGTTTTGAGCCGTCGCGCCGAGACGAACGCCTGCTGCTCGGCGCGCCGAAGGTCGCCATTCACCGCGCGAAGAGCGCCGCCCGAGACACCCACCAGCGACACTTCGGCGAATGCGGGCACGCCGCTGAACGGCACCTCGACCACGACCTGCTGCCCCGTGCCGTCGCTGCGCAGCGAGGCAGGCTGAGTGAAGGCGCCGACGCCCGCGCGGCTGTCGAACGTGACCGTCGCGGAGGGGCCGGCGGAGCCGGTCGAAGAAAGCGGAACCGCGGTGACCACGAGGCTGCCCCCATCGGGGAACGCCGCGGCGAGCGCGACGCGCAGGTGAAACGCGGTCTCACTGGCGGCGTCGCGCTGCACGATGACGCCCGTTTGCGTCACGAAGTCGCTGGCCGTCGCGCTGATGCCGCGGACGTCGACGCGGATGCGATCGACGTCGCCCTCCACAGAGAAGCCGACGTCGATGCTCTGCGCACCAGGGCGAATCGGCGTGAGCGGGTAGATTGAGCTGACGGTCTGAGCCGCGGCCACGGCTGACGCAAGGCACACGACGGCCAGGGCGGCGGCGCACGTTCGTGCTGTCCTCCCGACTCCCACCCTCACTCGCTCACCTCAGTGCGAAGCGACGACCTCCACTCCAGCTCCTGCCCTGAGCCGCGCGAGGAGCGCCTCGAACTGCTGGCGCTGGCGCGACGGCTCCATCTTTGCGGCGACCGCTGCTTTCACTTCTTCGAACGGCGGCGTCCGCGGCTCCTGCCGCTCGAGCAGCACGACGGCCGCGACCCCTTCCGGTGACTCCACAACGACGACGTCTCCCGGCTTCTGGAGCCGCAGCGCGGCCCGAGCCTCGGTGCTGTCGCCGTCCTTCATCCAGCCCAGCTCCCCGGCCTTCACCCGCTCGGGCCCGTCGCCCTCGCCGGCGATGGCCGCCAGCGCCGTACCCGCGCGTAGACGGCCGGCGATCTTCTCTGCGCGGGCGCGCGCCGCGGCCCGTTGCTGAAGCGTGGCGGCCCGGATCATCACTCGGCCGACGCGCGCGCGTGCGCCGTCCGTGAAGTCGCTGCGGTGGGCTTCGTACCAGGCGCGCAGCTCCGTGTCGTTGGGCGGCGGCGCGCGGCGCTGCTCCTCGGCGAGCAGTTCTTGAACCGCGAGCCGCTCCTCGAGGTCCCGCACTTGTGCCTTGAGCTCGGGCCGATTCGCGATGCCCCTCCGGCGGGCCTCCTCGACGAGGAGCCGCTTGTCGACCATGGAGCGCGCGAGCTCACTCTGACCCGCGGGACTCAGGAACTGCTCCTTGAGCCCGGGCGGCAGCTTTCGAGCTTCGCGCTCGACGTCGGCGCGCGAGATCGCGCCGCCCGAGTACCGGGCGGCGACCGTTGGGTCGCCGCTGAGCCCGGCATCGCCCGGGCCCCGGAGCCTGCCCTGCTCGCACGCCGCGAAAGCTGCGGCTGCCGCAAGAAGATGCAGGTAGATTGTGTGCGGCCCCATGGGCGGTGATGACCGCAAAACAGCTCCCTTCAGGTAGAAGGGTCATTTTCCACGCTATCCAGTTTCGGTAACAAGGAGCTGAGGTGATCCCACGTGCGACGTGCCCCGAGAAGGTGCGCCTCCAGCTCCGCTGGATCCTCTCAGCGTGTGGCGTGGCGTTGACGGCGTGCCCCGACGAGCTCGGGACCGCAACGCGCGACGCCGGGGTCATTCTTGCCGTCGTCGGCGACGATGTCATCACGGCGGACGACTTCCAGCGGCATCTCGCCGAACAGCCCGAGTTCGTCCGCGTGCGATACGCGACCCTCGATCGCAAGAAGGAGTTTCTCGACGGGCTGATCCGCCAGGAGCTGCTGCTGCACGAAGCAAAGCAGAGGAAGCTCGAGCAGGACCCCGAGGTGCAGGCGCTGCTCGAGAAGGTCCTCGTCCAGCGCCTCGTTCAGCAGCGCACCAGCAACATCGAGCCGACGGAGGCCGAGGCGCGCGCCTTCTACGAGGCGCACCAGGCCGACTTCGTGCGACCCGAGCGCGTACGCGTGGCACACCATTTCGTCGGAGCGGCAAGATCCGACGCGCGTCGCGAGGCGATTCGGGCTGACGCCCTCAAAGTCGCGGCGCGCCTCAAGACGCTCGCCGAGCCGGCGTTGTCGCTGGCCTTTCGCGAGGAGGTCCGAAAGGGCTCGGCCGACGTGGCGAGCAGATCGATCGACGGGGACCTCGGCCTTCGCACGCGCGACGAGCTGCAGCAGCTCTGGGGCCCGCAGGTCGCTGCGGCGGCCGACGCACTCAAGCTCGTCGGCGAGGTGTCGCCACTCGTCGAGAGCGAGAAGGGTTTCCATTTGCTCCAGTTGATGGGGCGACAGCCGGCGCTGAACACGACCTTCGACGAAGCACGGCCACGGATTACGCAGCGCCTTCAGTCCGAGCTCCGCGGAAAGGCGCTCGAGCAGCTCGTCGATGATCTCAAGAAGTCGGTGAAGGTCGAGATCCAGGAAGACGCCCTTCGGAAGCTGCAGATCACCGGAGCGACGGGCCCGCTGATCCCTCCAGCCGACGGAGGGTAGTCGCCCTCACTGGCAGGTGTACTTCCCATCGGGCGTCGCCGTGCACTCGCCCTCGGGCGTCGCCGCGCAGAAGTACCGCCCGTTCGTCGCCTTCTTGCAGTTGTACCCGCACACCTGAACCCCGTCGGTGCCGGTGCGGCACTCGGGCACCGCGCCGCCGGCGTTCGCGCCGCCGCGCACCGCGAGCTGCGTGCACGTCACGTGGCCGTCTTCGCCCTTCGCGCAGCTGCCGTCGGGCGTGTCGGCGCACGCCGCCACCCCGTCGGTGCCGACGTCGCAGTTGTAGCCGCACGCCTGCCGGCCGGTCTTCCCCATCTTGCACTCCGGCTTCGACGAGCCCTTCTTCACCACCTGCGCCTGCCGCTGCCCCGCCGGCGGCGGAGGCGGCGGCGCCGTCGCCCCTGCACCGCCCGACCCCGCTCCGGAGATCGAGTCGGCCCGCTTGCCCGCCTGCTCCTTCAGATCGGCCCGGCCGCCGGGGTCGTTCTGGTACTCGCGGTAGTGCCGCACCGCCGACTCTTTCTTGCCGAGCTGCTCCTCGGCGCTCGCGAGGCCGAACAGCGCCATCGACAGCGAGGGCTTGAGCTTCAGCGCGTAGGCGCAGTCGGCCTCGGCGTAGCCCGGCTGCTTCACCCCGAGCTGCGCCGAGCAGCGCGCCGCGTACAGCTCCGCCACCTTCGGGTACTCGGCGGCGACCTGGTTCAAGATGACGGTCGCCTCGGCATAGCGGCCCGCGCTGATCAGCGACACCGCCTCGCGGTAACGCGGCGTCGCTCCCGCGGGCATCGTGCCACCGGAAGGTGCCGCCGCCGGCGCCGTCTTCGCCGCGGGCGCCGCCGCCGGAGCCGGCTTCGACGTGGCGCTCGGGGCTTTGTCCGGAAACGTCGACCACTCGTCCGGATCTCCAGCCGCGAGAATCAACAGCAAACACACACCCATCCGCACACGCTTAGCACTGGCGCGTAACTGTTTCTCGCGCCCCGGTTACCGATTCCACGCGAATCGGGGCGATCTGCCCCAAGCAGCCCCGGCACGCCGCGTGAAGAAGGTCCGCTCCGCATTCACCCGGAGGAGGAACCTGCCATGAAGTTCATTCGTGACTTGAAGCGCCGCGCGGTGACCGTCGTCTTCGAAGAGTCGTTCAGCCTCCGCGACGCCATCGGTCTTCCCAACCTCGTCGCGCGCCTGCCGGGCTGGCGCGAGGTCGTGCTCGACTTCTCGCGAGTCCGCTGGATGCGCGAGAGCGCGATGATCGCGCTGATCCCCGCGCTCGCCTCCATTCACGGCCGCACCGTCACCGTGAAGGGCCTCGAGAGCTTCGAGCTGGAGTCCCTCGCCGTGGTACCGATGGCGGCCTGAAGTTACCCACCCGTAACGCCCACACGGCGCATCTGCGCGAAGGCCGGTAAATCGGCTCTGGCGCGCGCCGTGCAATTCGCGAGCGCTCCGTGACGCCTCCGAGAAACCCGACCATCGCCGCCGCGCTCGAACGAATCGCCGAGCTGCTCGAGCGCGACGGCATCGACCCGACGCCCGTGGCCGCGTACCGGCGCGCCGCGCGGATCATCGCCGGAGAGCCGCGCCCGGTCGCCGCGCTCGTCGAGCAAGACGGCGTCGAGGCGCTGCACACGCTCGGCATCGGCTACCTGATCAGCGGCCTCGTCACCGACTGGGTCCGCAGCGGAGAGCTGCCGCTGCTCGAGCGCCTCGAGCGCCGCCACGACCCGGCGCGGTGCCTCACGCGCGTGCCCGGCATCGGCCCGCGCCTCGCCAACGAAGTGAAGGAGCTCGGCATCGCTTCCGCCGACGCGCTCGGTGAAGCCGCCCGCGACGGCCGGCTCGCGGGCGTCTGCGGCTTCGGCCCGAAGCGAATCGCGCTGCTGCGCGCCACCCTGCGAGCGCGCCCGACGCCCGCGCGCCCCGAGGCGCCGGTTCAGCTCGATCTCATCGCTGGTTGAGCTGCACCCAGTAGCGCCCGAGCTGCTCGACCGCGGTCACGAACTGATCGAACTCGACGGGCTTCACGATGTAGCTGTTCACGCCGAGGCGGTAGGCCTCCTCGACGTCGCGGTCCTCCTTCGAGGACGTCAGCATCACCACCGGCACCGTGCGCGTCTCGTCGCGCGCCTTGAGCTCCTTCAGCACGGCCATGCCGTCGACCTTCGGGAGCTTCAGGTCGAGCAGCACGACCTGTGGCTGCCGCTTGCCCGCCTCGCCGAAGAACCAGTCGAGCGCCGCGGCGCCGTCGTTCAGGCGCACGAGGTTCGCCGTGAGGTTGTGGCGCCTGAGCGCGCGCTGCGTGAGCTCGGCGTCTTCGTCGTTGTCTTCGATGAGGAGGATGCCCGTATCCATCACCCCTCACATTCTAGGCTGGCTCGGCAGGCCGAACGAAAACGTCGCGCCCTGCCCCACCGTACTCTCGGCGCGCACCCAGCCGCCGTGCTTCTTGATGATCCGATCGACCAGGGCGAGCCCCACGCCGACGCCCTCGTACTCGCTCTCGGTGTGCAGCCGCTGGAACACGCCGAACAGCTTCGCCTGGTAGCGGGGGTCGAAGCCGACCCCGTTGTCCTTCACCGAATACACGATCTCGTGAGGGCGGACCTCGGCCGACACTTCGATGACCGCTGGGTTCTTCGTGCGCGAGTACTTCACCGCGTTCGACAGCAGGTTCGCCCACACCTGGTCGAGCAGTCCCGGGTCGCCGGCCGCGGCAGGCAGCTCGGGCACCGAGATGTCGATCGTCCGGCCCGGCTCCCGCGCGTCTTCCGCGGCGCCGCGCGCGAGCGCCGTCATGTCGACGCGGCGGACCTCGACCGGCTTGCGCCCGAGCCGCGAGAACGCGAGCAGCTCGTCGACGAGCTTGCCCATCTTCACCGCGTTCCTCGCGATCACCTGAGCGACGCGGCGACCCTCTTCGCCGAGCTTCTCGCCGTGGTCCTCGAGCAGCACGCGGGCGAAGCCGTCGATCGCCCGCAGCGGCGCGCGCAGGTCGTGCGAGACCGAGTACGAGAAGGCGTCGAGCTCGGCGTTGCTCGCCTCGAGCTGCGCGATGAGATCTTTCATCTTCTCGACCGCGGCCTTCTGCTCGGTGATGTCCTCCGAGATGCCGAGCAGGTACTGCGGCGCTCCGGCGGCGTCGACGATCGGCACCTTGCGCGTGTGCAGCCAGCGCCGCCCCGTCTTCGTCTCGATGGGCTCCTCGGGAATGTCGACGACCGTCTTGCCGGCGAGTGCGGCGCGGTCGCGCTCCTGGAAGAAGAAGGCCTGCTCCCTGGGGAAGAAGTCGTAGTCGTTCTTCCCGATCAGCGCCGAGCGGTCGAGGCCGAGCAGCTGCTCGCCGGCGCGGTTGAAGCGCTCGAAGCGCAGCTCCTTCGCCTCTTTGACGAACACCATGTTCGGCAGGTTCTCGACGATGGCGTCGAGAAACGAGGTGAGGCGCTTCATCGCGGTGAGGTTCTCGATGTACAGCGCGACGCAGCGGTTCCCGATGGAGGCGGCGTGCACCGAGAACACGCTGGTCGGCACGCGCGGGTCGCCGTAGACCTGCTCGCCGAGCTCGCGCGACCCGCCGTCTCGCGCGAGCTGCGCATAGAGGGCGACGCGGTCGGGCTTCACGTTGGGAAACGCCTCACGGATGCGCAGCCCGAGCAGCCCCTCGAGCCCGATGCCGAGCATTCGCTGGGCGGCGCGGTTGAAGCCGGCGAGCCGCAGCGAATCGTCAACCGCGGGGTCTTCGAGCTCGTAGATGACCGCGCCCATGGGCAGATGCTCCAGGAGCGGGAGGCTGAGATGTGCGACGTCGGGGTGGAGCACGGGAGACCTCTTCCAATCGTCACCCGGCGGCGGAAATCGTCAACTGAATCGTCAACCAGCCACCCCTCCGAGGTCACCAGAATCGAACCGGCTGCCCGGGCGGCGCCAGCCACACGGCCTTCAGGTGCCCGACCGCGCCCTCGTCGGCCGCGTCGTGCCGGGTGGCCCCGCTGAGCAAGAGCAGGTGCGCGAGCGCGGCGGCGGCCGCGGCGGCCGCGACGGAGGGGCTCTGCACGAGCGCCTTCACGAGCAGCGCAGCGGCGCCGAGCAGCAAGAGAAACGGGATCACGCCGGCGACCGGGTTCGAAATACCCAGGAAGTTGAAGATCGTGGGCGGCAGGTAGCCCAGCTTGAACAGCGGCAGCGCGAGGCCGAACAGCGACGTCGACAGCGAGTCGGGCACGTAGTTCACGAACACGATCGCGCCGACCGCGAGCACCGACGACACGGTGAAGCCGGCGGCCATCGCGTAGCCGATGCGGCCGTCGAGCGTCGCCGCCGAGGCGAAGCGCTCGAGGAACAGCCCGACGGGGAGCAGCAAGAACGGCACGAGCGGCGTCATGTGGCGCGGCCCGGTCGTCCACCCCCACGACACGTAGTCGAACGACGACGTGAAGTAGGCGTTCAGAACGAGGAGCACCACGCAGAGCCAGAAGATGCTCCGGTCGGTGGCGCGCAGGGGCCTCAACCCCGGCAGCGCGAACAACAGAAACGGCGAGAGCATGAACAGCCCGCGCAGCGGCGAGAAGAACGACAGCACGAACGCCTTCGGGTCGGGGTAGCGGATGCCGAGGAAGCCGCCGAGGTGCCAGGGCTGGTACGCGGTGTCGGCGAGGTGCTTGTAGCCGCTCTCGAGCGGGTGGCCGAAGCAGGCCTGGTGGTACGCCATCAGACCGCCGAGGAACGGCGCGGCGCCGAGCAGCACCAGGCCGGCGGCCGTGCCGAGCGTCTTGAGGCGCTGCTCGCGCGGACCATCGCGGGTCATCACCGCGACGGCGACGTAGAGCGCGAGCGCGACGACGGTGAGCGCGGCGGTGTACTCGGCCATCACCGCGGCGCCCGCGAGCGCGCCCGAGATCGCCCAGCCGTGGGCCTCGAGCTCGCCGCGCAGCACGCGCCACGCGGCGTAGAACGCGAGGAACAGCAGCACCGCCGTCGCCTGGTGGCTGAAGAACGCCTCGGAGTAGCTGAACGCGAGCGTGCCGAGCGCGTACGCGACGGTGAGCGCCTCGGGCAGCACGCCCTTCAGGTACGCCTTCAGAAACCGGCGCAGAAAGACGAGCATCAAGAGCGTCGGAGCGATGGTGAGGAGCAGCCGCGAGAAGAACACCTGCGGCACCTCGGGCACGCTGCCCGCCAGCTTCCACATCACCCAGTAGATGGGAGCGCCGAGGAAGCTCATCAGCGGCGCCTTCGACGGGTAGTACACGCCGTCGACCACCGACAGGTCGCCGACCGGGCCGTACTTTTGCATCGTCGAGTTCAGCGAGACCTTGCCCTCTTCGGCGATGGCCCGGGACTGCCAGAGGCGGCACAGCTCGTTGGGACTGCGGAGGTTCGGGTGCCAGGGAAAGATGACGACGTACAGCGCGGCCACGATGCCGAACCACACGCGCGGGTTGGACAGCTCCATTGGGGGCGGGTTAGCACAGAGTCGTTGAGCCACCTCGACGAAGACGTGCTCAGCCGGCACGCCGCCGGCTCTCTCGACGAGAGCGCTCGGCTCGAGGTCGTCGCGCACCTCCAGGGCTGCGAGAGCTGCCAGCGGCTCTTCGAAGAGGTGAGCTCGCTCGTCAACTCGAAGACGATGCAGGCGCCCATCTCGAGCGTGCCGCCCGGCAAGCCGACCGACACGCGGCCCGACAGCCCGACGGCGCACGAAGACCAGCTCCAGTCGCTGCAGAAGGGCATGCCGCTCGGCCGCTACGTGCTGCTGGAGCGCCTCGGTGCGGGCGGCATGGGCGAGGTCTTCGCGGCCTACGACCCGCACCTCGACCGCAAGGTCGCGCTCAAGCTGCTCCGCACCGGCTCCGTCAGCGCCGACGAGGGCCGCGCGAGGCTCCTGCGCGAGGCGCAGGCGATGGCACGGCTCCAGCACCCGAACGTCGTCACCGTCCACGACGTCGGCACCCTCGGCGACCGCGTCTTCGTCGCCATGGAGTTCATCGAGGGCGAGACCGCCGGCCAGTGGATGCGCACGTCGCGCCCGTGGCACGAGACGCTGGGCGTGTTCTTGAGCGCCGGCAGCGGGCTGTCGGCCGCGCACCGGGCCGGCATCGTCCACCGCGACTTCAAGCCCGACAACATCATCATCGGGAAAGACGGCCGGGCCCGCGTGCTCGACTTCGGGCTGGCGCGCGCCGCGACCTCGAGCGAGCTGAAGCGGGAAGGCGAGGCGGCCGCGTCGGACTCGCCGCTCGGCTCGCCGCTCACGCGCGACGGCGCGGTGATGGGCACGCCCGGCTACATGGCGCCCGAGCAGCTCGGCGGCCTGCCCACCGACGCGCGCAGCGACCAGTTCAGCTTCTGCGTGGCGCTGTACGAGGCGCTCTACGGCAAGCGGCCGTTCGGCGGCGCGACGCTCAAGGCGCACGCGACCGAGATGGTGGTGAACCAGCTGCCGCCGCCGCCGGCGGGGCACGAAGCGCCCCTCTCGGTGTGGAGCGCGCTGCGCAAGGGCCTGCAGGCGACGCCTTCGGAGCGCTTCCCCGACATGGAGGCGCTGCTCGCGGCGCTCGAGCCGCGGCGGGCCGGCGCGCGCGGCAGGCGCATGGCGGCCGCGCTGGTGGCGCTCGGCGCGGTCGCGGCGCTCGGCGTCGGGTTCTCCGTGTGGTCGACGCAGCGGCTGCGGGTGTGCAGCGGCGCCGAGGCGCGGCTCGCCGGCGTGTGGGACTCGGCCTCGAAGGAGCGCCTCAAGAAGGCGTTCGCGGCGACGGGCGCCTCCTATGCGTCCGACGCGTTCAAGGGGGTCGAGAGCGCGCTCGACGCGTACACGCAGTCGTGGGTCTCGGCCGAGAAAGACAGCTGCGAGGCCGTGCGCATTCGCAAGACGGACTCCGAAGAGCTCTACCAGCGCAAGACGCTGTGCCTCGAGACGCGGCTCAAGGCGCTGCGCGCCACGCTCGCGCTGCTCGAGACCGCCGACAAGGTCGTCGTGTCGAACGCCGTCAGCGCCGCCCGCGGCCTGCAGCGCATCGACGACTGCCGCGACGCGGTGGCGCTGTCGACGTCGGTCAAGCCGGGCCCCGACGACCCGCGCGAAGAGGCGCTGCGCGGGGGGATCATCGAGGCGAAGGCCCTGCTCGCCGCCGGCAAGTACGCGCGCGGCGTCGAGGCGGCGAAGGCGGCGGTTCAGGGCGGCGGCTCGGCGGGGACGCTGGCCGAGGCGTACCTGCTGCTCGGGCGGCTGCAGACGCGCGCCGGCGACGTGAAGGCCGCCGAGGCCGCCTACTTCGAGGCCGCCGCGCAGGCCGAGCAGTCGGGCGACGCCGCGCTCACCGCGCGCGCGTTCAGCCGCCTGTTCGCGGTCACGGGCGCGATTCAGGAGCGCTTCGAGGTCGCGCACTCCTGGGAGCGCCTCGCGAACGCCGCCGCCGCGCGCGTCGGCAACGACCCCGAGGTCGAGGCCGAGCTCGCCACGAACTCGGGCGACGTGGCGCTGAGCGAAGAGCGCCTCCTCGACGCGAAGAACGAGTTCGAGCGCGCGCTCGCCATTCGCAAGGGGTACCTGCCCGAGAACCACCCCGACCTCGCGATGAGCTGGTCGAACCTCGGCACGGCGTTCGCGAAGCTGCGGCAGTTCGACGAGGCCGAGCGGCAGTACCAGAAGTCGTACGAGCTGCACCTGCACAACGAAGGCCCCGACCACCCGAACACGGCGTCGTCGATGAACAACCTCGCGGTGGTGTACCGGCAGCAGGGCCGGCTGTCCGAGGCGCTCGACTTCCTGCAGCGCGCGCTCAAAGTCCGCGAGACGAACCTCGGGCCCGACCACCTCGAGGTCGCGAGCACGCGCGTGGTGCTCGCGAACATCCTCGAGCGCATGGGCGACGCCGAAGAGGCGCTGAGGCTGTTCCAGTCGGCGCTGCGCACGCGCGAGAAGGCGCTCGGCCCCGACCACCTGCAGGTCGCGAGCGTTCACGGCGAGATCGCCGACCTCTACTTCAGCCAGCGCGCCTACAAAGAGGCGCTGCCCGAGGCGCAGCTCGCGCTGAGCATCATCGAGAAGGCGCTGGGGCCCGGGCACGCGACGACGTCGAACGCGCGCGAGCGGGTCGGGGCGATCTACTCGCGCCTCGGGCAGTGGCGCGACGCGAGCGCGCAGCTCAGGGCGGCGTACGAGGCGCGGCGAGAGAAGGCGGGGCCCGAGTCGGTCGAGGTCGCGCGGTCGCTGAACGCGCTCGGCGAGCTCGAGTACGAGCAGCGGCACTTCGAGAAGGCGCTCCAGCACTTCGAGCAGGCGCTCGCCATGCGGGAGCGCGCGGTGGGGGTCTCGTCGCCCTCGCTGGCGAACGACCTGGTGGCGATCGGCAGGTGCCAGCTCGAGCTGAAGGCGGCCGAGAAGGCGCTGGCTCCGCTCGAGCGGGCGGTGGCGCTGCGCGAGAAGAGCGAAGACGCCGAGAACCTGGCGGCGGCGCGCTTCCAGCTCGCGAAGGCGCTGTGGGAGGCGGGGCCGGAAGGGCACGAGCGCTCGAAGCAGCTGGCCGAGGCCGCGCGCGACGTGCTGCGCGGGCCGGATCAAGGGGACGTCGAGAAATGGCTCGCGGCGCGCTGAGCTCGGCGGGCGTCGCGGCGGCGCTGCTGGTGGCTGGGTGCACCGTGGATACGGCTCCGGACTTCGAGGTGCTGCTGACGCCGTCCGACGCCGGCGTCACCGGGCCGCCCGTCGTCATCGCTCCGCCCGCCCCCGCCGAAGCGCCGAGGCTGACGCCCTGCCCGCCCGGCTGGCGCGAGGTCGCCGGCCCGATGCCGGGCGACGCCGTCACCTGCGAGCCGTGGCCCGACGGCGGCTACGTGCGCTGCGCCGACGACGAGGCCCACTTCCCCGGCACCGCCGGCTGCCAGCGCCTCGGGCCCACCTGCCCCGCGGGCGACTTCGCCACCGATCTGCCGCAGGGCCCCGCGATTCTCTACGTGAAGGCGGGCGCGACCGGCGGCACCGGCACGCTCGCGGCGCCGTTCGGCCGCATCGCCGACGCCGTCCTTGCGTCGCAGCCGGGCACCATCATCGCGCTCTCGAAGGGCGCGTTCACCGACGTCGTCGCGCTGCCCGCCGGCCGCGTGCTGTGGGGCGCGTGCGTGCAGGGCACCGTGCTGGGGCGCAGCACGCAGGCGAACAACGGGCAGCTCACCTCGACCGGCGCCGGGGCCGTGGCGCGCAACCTGCGCGTGACGGGCCCGCACTTCGGCGTCGTGCTCGACGGCGCCGGCCGCACGCTCGAGCTGCACGACGTCGTGTTCTCCAGCACCGAGGTCGCCGGCCTGCTCGTCTTCAACGGCGCCCGGCTCACCGGCTCGCGCGTCGTCGTTCGCGGCACGCGGCCGCGCGGCACGATGTACGGCCAGGCGATGGAGGCCGGCGCGGGTGCGTCGATCGACCTGAGCCAGGTGCTGATCGAGGACAACACGTACCGCTCGGTCGCGGCCCAGGGCGTGGGCACGTCCCTGCACCTCACCGACGTCGCGGTGCGGGCCACGAAGCAGCTCGGCGGCATCGAGGGCCGCGGAGTGAGCGCGCACGACGGCGCCCGCCTCGAGCTGGAGCGCGCCGTCATCGAGCAGAACTTCGAGAGCGCGGGCTACGCCGAGGTCGGCTCGACGCTCGTGCTGCGCGACGCCGTCGTGCGCGACACGGCACAGACCACCGTGCAGCCCGACAACGGCATCGGCGTGTCGATCACCACCGCGAACGTGGTGCTCGAGCGCGTCTCGCTCGAGCGCAACCGCGGGCACGGCGTCTGGGTCGTGACCACGTCGTCGGCCGACCTGACCGACGTCGTCGTCCGCGACACTCTCGAGAAGGCCGGGAGCCGCAAAGACGGCAGCGGCGTGCTCGTCTCGCTGGGCTCGAACGCGCGCCTGAGGCGCGTCGCGCTGGAGCGCAACCACAAGAGCGGCCTCGAGGTGCTGCAGTCGCAGGTCGACGCCTTCGACGTGACGGCGCGCGGCAACCTCGCCCAGGTCTCCGACGGCTTCGAGGGCCAGGGGCTCGCGGCGATCGCCGCCAGCCGGCTCACCGCCGAGCGCGTTCGGCTCGAGCGCAACAGCTGCGCGAACGCCGTCGGGCAGGACCCGGGCACGACGGTGGCGCTGAAGGACGTGGTGTCGAACGACGCGCAGCCCTGCCCCAACGGGTTCGACGGCATCGGGCTCGTCGCCCAGCTCGGAGCGTGGGTCACGGCCGAGCGCGCCGTGCTCGAGCGCAACGCGGCCGACGGGGTGTTCGTCGCGGCGGCCGGCAGCCGCTTCGAGGGCACCGACCTCGTGTCGCGCGACGAGACGGGCGAGCGCGAGATCGGGCAGCTCGGCAACGGCCTGCACGCGCAGGTCGACGTGACGGTGAAGCTGACGCGCGCGCGGTTCGAGCGGAACCGCGAGGTCTCGATCTTCCTGGTCGCGCGGGCGCGGCTCGAGGGCACCGAGGTCGAGGTGCTCGACGGGCTCGAGAGCGCGTGCCCTCCGGCGCGGTGCCTCGCGAGAGGCGGCATCGGCATCGCGGCGATCGAAGACTCGTCGCTGGTGCTCGACGGCTTCACGCTCGCGCGCCACGCATCGGTGGGCATGTACCTCGGCATGGGCGGCGTCGCCGACCTCTCGAACGGCGTCGTGCTCGACAACCCGATCGGAGTCGCGGTGCGCACCGACGGCTTCGACCTCTCGCGGCTGGACCGCGGCGTCGTGTTCTTCGGCAACGGGCGCAAGCTCGACAGCGCCGAGGTGCCGCTGCCGAAGTCGATGCAGTGAGCAGCGTCAGAACAGCTCGTAGCGGGCGCCGACGAGCACCTTGTCGTTGCGCGTGAAGTAGCCGAGCGGGCTGTACGGCGAGCCCTCCTGAAACTCGGCCGCGAGCCACACCTCGAGCCCCTCGACGCCCTTCCACGCGACGCGGGGCGCGAGCGCGAAGCTGCGCTGCACCACCTCGAACGCGGCCCGCAGCGAGACGTCGAGCTTCTTGTCGAAGAGCTCGTACCCGATGATGCCGGCGAGCAGGTGCACCCACGCGATGCGGTCGGCGCCCTGCGCCGTCGCGGGCTCGACGAGGAACAGCTGCTCCGACGCCTTCACGCCGGGCACCGCCATGCCGAAGTAGTTGAGGCCCCAGGTGAGCGCCGAGTCGGTCGCCGTCGAGTAGCCGACCACCCACGTCACCGACGGCTTCGAGATGGGAGCGAACGAGGCGTCGAAGAACGTCTGCCGCGGCGAGAACGACACGTCGACGTCGAGCTGGCCGCGCCACACGATGCGCGACAGCTCGAGCGAGAACACGTGCTGCCGCCAGTACTCGCCGACGTACAGCTGCTCGCCGGCCTCGATGCGGTTCGACACCGACGCCGCCACCGCCGGGCTCACCGGCCTGCCCGCGGCGCGCGCCCCGAGCAGCGACTGCAGCTCGGGGTCGAGCGTCACGCGCGGCAGCTTCTCGTTCATCCACACCCACGAGGCCCCGATCTTCCAGTCGCCGGTCGACACCGCGCGGATCGCGACGTCGCCGAGAAAGGGAGGAGGCCGCCGCGTCTCGAGGATGCGCTCCTGCACGTAGTCCTCGATCGAGGGGTCGATGCGGCGGTTCTCGATCGTCTGCTCGGCGCCGGGCTGCAGCAGCGCCTCGTCCTGCCCGAACACGAAGTAGCGGTGCGGCGTGAAGAACGGCGTGTACGCCGCCATCACGCTGACGCGGCCGATCTCGCCCATCGCGCGGATGCCGAAGACCGGCAGCACGGCGTTCTCGGGGTCGGTGGTGGCGATGCTCTCGCGCAGATCTCTGGGGTTCAGCGCGTCGGCCGCGGCGAGCCCGCTGTTGGCGCCGAGCGCGATGCGCTGGTTGCCGACGCGCAGGTCGACCTTCGACGTGTAGAGGTCGACGTACGCGTCGCCGAGCATCGGGTCGAAGAAGCCCTTCGTGCGCTCGAAGTCGCGCTGCGTGGCTCCGCGCACCTGGGCGCGGCCCTCGAGCACGACGCGAATGCGCTCGCTCACCTTCACGTCGACGCCGAGCAGCGCCTTCAGCCGCAGCTCGGCGACGTTCTCGGCCATGTCGGCCTTCGGCGGAGAGTCGAAGCGCGTGTCGACCGACGCGAGGCCGTAGACGTTGCCGTAGACGCGCGCGGTGATGCCGGCCGGCGCGGGCGCCTCGAACGACTCGACCGCGGCCGGCGCCGCGCTCGGGGTGAACTCCTCGATCGGCGCGAACTCCTCGACGGCCATTGGCGCTCCGGCGTCCACCTCTCCGCCGTCTTCCATCGCGAGGAGCACCGCCGCCAGTGCGCAGAGCATCGAGGTGACTCCTCTATCAGCGCGCAGCCGGTTTCCCGATGCGCAAAATCCTGCACGCCGTTGACGCGGCGCGCCGCCCGTGCGTCCGTGGGCTTCTTGGCGGCGCGGCGATTGCTGAGGCCCGCAGCACCATGCGCCTCGCCATCACGCTCGTCGTGTCGTCGTCGCTGTACGGCTGCTCGTGCGGAGGAGCAGGCGGCACCCGCGTCGACGACTTCCCCGCCGAGGCGGCGAAGACCGTCTGCACGAAGGTCTACGCGTGCTGCACCGCGGCCGAGGCGATGCCGACGAACTTCGGCCCCGACCAGCCCGGCTGCGAGGCGAAGGTGAAGATGGGCACGTTCGACGTCGACACCGTCAAGCGCTCGGTCACCGCGGGCCGGCTCGTGTACCACTCCGACAAGGCGGCCGACTGCCTCGCGCAGTACGCGGCGCTCACCTGCGAGCAGCTGAAGACGAACGCCACCGCGACGCCGGCCGCGTGCGACGGCCTCACCGAGCCGAAGGTCGCCCCCGGCGGCGCGTGCAGCACCGACCGCGAGTGCATCGGCGGCACGTGCGACGGCGAAGGCATCGGCACCGACGGCGTGTGCGTCTCGTTCCTCACCGAGAGCAGCTCCTGCGCCGACGGCGGCGTGTGCGGCAGCGGCCTGTACTGCGGCGGCGGCGCGTGCCGGAAGACGCTCGCCGACGGCACGGCGTGCGCCGGCAACTTCGAGTGCACGACCGGTGGCTGCAACGGGCGCGACGCCGGCGTGGCGGGCACCTGCGGCCTGAAGGGCGGAGCGGGCACCACCTGCTACGCGACGACCGGCTGCTCGTCGGCGGGCGGCTTCGTCGCCGCGGCGTTCGCGCTCCTCGTGCTGCTGGCCGCCACGCGGCCGCGCGTCACTTCGGGGCGGGCTTGAGCTCTTCGACCCGCACGACGCCGGCCTTGTCGTCGATGCGCAGCCGGCAGCCGTTGTACGTCACCTCGGTGACGTCGAGCGGCAGGTGGCAGACGGCGCTGGGCAGGTCGCGCGGCCGCTGGCAGGGCACCGCCGGCGTGTCGTCGTATTCGTACAGCTCGTCGCCGGGCTCCGGCTTCGGAGCCGGCGGGTAGACGTACCGGTAGAGGCGCCGGGCGTTCTTGGCGACGAGGTCCTTCGGGAGCGCGTCGTGCGTGTAGCCGGCGGCGAGGAGCAGCGGCCCGGTGGCGGGCAGATCTTCGTACTCCTCGCCGTCTTCCGCGGAGACGCGGCGGCGCAGCGCCGAGAGCGCCACGCGCTTGCTGCACAGCGGGCGCTGCTCGACGAGGGGCTCGCCGTTCTCGTCGTAGAGGTCTTCGCCGTCGCCATCGGGGTCGGGCAGCCCTCCGTCGAGCAGGCAGCGGTGCGCGTCGTCGCAGGGCGAGCGCTCGAGCGCGATGGCGACCCACCGGCAGGGCGTCTTCTCGCGCGCGAGGATGACGAGCGCCCCCGACTCGGCGTCGGGGTCCTGCACCTCGTCGTACTCGTAGGCCGCCGACGGCATCGCCGACAGCACCTGCATGCCGTAGATGCGGCAGGCGAGCTCGCCGGCGAGCGGGTGCTTGCGGCGCTGCAGCTCCTCGAGCAGCGGCGACACCGTGTACCAGTCGGCGTTCGCGCTCACCGTGGCCTCGGCCGCCGTCGCGAGCAGCGCGGTGAAGTCTCTCGGCTGCACGTCGGGGTAGGCGATGAGGTCGGTGATGAGGGCCTCGTCGCCCTCCTTCAGCTGCTCGTGCAGCTTCGCGAGCGCCTGGCGCTTGAGCCCCTCGTCTTCGAGCCGCGCGTAGAGCGAGTGCCAGCGGTCGACCGAGCTCTCGGCGACCTCGTTCATGAGCTCGACGACCGCCTTCTCGCCGCCCTTCGTCTGCGCGTAGACCAGGAGCCGCTGGCCGACGTCGCTGTCGCCGTTGCCGGAGAAGAAGGTCGAGAGCCGGCTGTCGAGCGAGGGGACCTTCGCCCAGTCGACGGGCAGCGGGGTCATCTCGACGCCGACGACGATGCCGCCCAGCACGTAGGCGACGGCGGCCTCGGTCACGCTGCGGCTGTACGCGAGGCGGCCGCCGGCGGGGTCGGCCTCGAGGTGGTAGTCGGTGCCAGTCCCGCCGACCTGCACGCGCGGGCCCGTGTTGCCGAGCGCCTGGCAGGCCGAGAGATCTTTGCCCATCGGGTGTGCGGCGAGCTCGGGCGACTCGAGCTCGGCCCACGCGCACGTGGTCATCGTGGTCGAGAAGATGCAGCCGAGGCGCTCGGTGATGCCGCTGACGCCGGCGCAGGAGGCCGCTTCCTCGTGCTCGCGCAGCAGCATGCGCGCGGCGACGGGGCCCTTCACCTCGGCGACCTGGACGTCGGCGTCGTGTTTGCCGCTCTTGCAGGCGGCGAGCAGAAAAAGGGGACAGGCTACTTTTCCCGCCAGCGTCGCGAGCAGCGGGCCTGCCGTTCTCACGGCCCTCGTTCCAGCGCCCGTTCGCTGAACGCGTCGTCTCCGACGGGAGCGTCGTTCAACGCGAGCACCACCATCTGCGTCTTGCTGCCGGTCTGCAGGTTCTCCATCACCGACTCGGCCGCGATGGTGCGCTCCTTGTACGACTTGAGCTTCAGCGTGCGGTACCGCTTCAGCGGCTGGTTGCTCTTGTCGAGGTACTCGACCTTCATCGGCACGAAGTACTGCTTGTCGACCCACATCGTCACGTCGCCGTACGGAGTGTCTTCGCCGCCCTTGCCCTTGATGACGTAGCAGTCGCGGCCCTCGACCTTGTCGTCGCTGAGCTTCTGGAAGTCTTCGTCGCGGCCGCCGTTGCTCGCGATGTCCGAGTAGCTGAAGTCGGTGTCCATGAAGGCGCGGCCGCGCTCCTGGCGGGCGACCTTGCGCACCCGCTTCAGCTTCGGGAGGAACAGCGAGATGTCGTCGGCCTCGCCCTTGCCGCCCTCGACGGTGAGGAACGCGACGCCCGCGACCCCGGCGGGCTGCTCGAAGCGCGTCACCACGCGCGAGCGGCCGTCGATCTTCTTCGACGAGGTGGTGAGCACCTGCTCCTTCACCTTGCCGTCTTTGGAGGTCGTCGTGAGCTTGAGCTGGGCGGTGAGGCCGACGAGGTTGAGCGCGCCGCGCTCCCGCGACTTCTGAGAGATGTCTTTCGCGGTCTCTTCTTTCGCGGCTTCTTCGGCACCGAGGACGAGCAGCAGGGCGAGCAGGTTCATCGCCTCTCGTCATATCCCCGCGCTCGCCCGTCTGGAACACCAGGCGAGCGCGTGGGCATCAGTCGCCGAGCGAGGCCTTGAGCCGCGACTCGGCCGCCTTGAGCCGCTCGTCGAGCGGCAGAATGGCCCGCGCGCTCGTGAGGCGCTCGAGCGCCCGGCGCGGGTTGCCGCGCGCGACCTCGCAGCGCGCGTCGACCTCGAGCGAGTCGGGGTCGTCGGGCGCGTACAGCACGGCCGCGGCGCTCGCCTCGCAGGCGGCCTCGACGTCGCCAGACGACAGCAGCGCCAGCGCGAGCTCGCGGCGCAGATCGACGCGAGACGGCGCCCCGCGCACGGCGACCTTCAGCGCCTCGACCGCTCCGACGCTCTCGCCCTCGCGCAGCAGCGCCCCGCCGAGGCGGCCGAGCAGCAGCGGCGAGTTGGGGAACAGCAGCGCCACCGCGCGCGCCTCGCGCAGGGTCTTGCGCTCCTCGAAGCGGATGCCGGCCTGCATCTGCTCGAGCACGTGCGCGTAGCGCGGGAACTCGGCGGGGTACTTGAACACGAGCTGGTAGACGAGCTCGCCGCGCGGCACGAAGAACGCGACGACGTGCGTGGCGCCCCAGCGCTCGTTGAGCAGCGCGTGCATCTTCACCGCGTCGCGCTCGCCGATGCGCGAGGGCGTCGTCGCGCCGACGTGCACCGACACGATCTCGGCGGTGGCCTGCGGCAGCCCCTTGAGGCCGGCCTCGAAGCGGGCCGCCTGCTCGGCGGCGTCGGCGCCCTCGGGCATCTCGACGGCCTGCGCGGCGAACGAGGCGCGGCCGAGCTCGGGCAGGCCGTTGTTCCAGGCGACGGTGCCGAAGCGGTCGGCGCCGCGCCGCCACGCGCGCGGCACGGGCACGCTGATGCCGAACGTGTCGTCGCGCTCGTACCGCATCGACGGGAGGTGATCGCCGACGAGCTGCGGCCCGAACGCGAGCAGGCTCGCGATCATCAGCGTCGGGGCGGCGCGCAAGGCCGGCGCCCACTTCTTGCCCTCGTCGGCGAGGAGCTTGGGGCGCATGAACAGCCCGGTCACGAGGCCCGCCATCAGCCCGCCGACGTGCGCCCAGTTGTCGACGCCCTCGCTGGTGATGCCGATGAGGAGCAGCCCCAGCACGGTGGGGATCGCGGCCTCGCTCATGATGGTGCGGTAGCGCGACGGGAGAATCGACCGGTACTTGAGCCCGAACACCACGATCGCGCCCAGGCAGCCGTAGACCATGCCCGAGGCGCCGAGCGACACCGCGTCCGACAGCCACAGCGACGCGCTCATCGTCGCGACGCCCGAGAAGACGAGCAGCCACAGGTAGTCGAGCGTGCGGTACGTGTTCTCGAGCGCGCCGCCGACGTTGAACAGCACGAACATGTTGAGGCCGATGTGCAGCGCGTCGCGGTGGAGGAAGTTCGCGGTGAAGAGCCTCCACAGCTCGCCGAGGTCGGCGACCATCGGGTCGGCCTTGGCGCCGTAGCGGACCATGTCGTCGAGCGACAGGGGCCCCGAGCGCACGGTGTAGAGGTAGATGGCGAGGTTCAGGAGGATGAGGGCCGACGTCATCCACGGGAAGCGAGAGAGGCTGAAGGCGCGCGCGAAGTACGCGCGCTTCGGCTCGTGGAGCGCCTTGAACACCTCGAGCTCGCACGCGGGCACGAAGGCGTCGCCGGTGATCGCGGGCAGGCGCACGAGCGACTGCGGGGAAATCTCACCTCTGCGCACCCGCGCCTCGAACTCGGACAGGTCGAGGTGCTCGTCGCCGGCGTCGGTGCGCAGAGTGAGCGGCTGGCTCATGGGGCGTCACCTGCAAGTATGACAGGGGGAGCGGCCATTCGCCCGATGGACACGTGATCGCCGTAAATCGCCGTCATCACTAGTGGATGAGTGCGCCCGTGGCGGGTTCGTAGTAGAAACTGAAGCGCGACGATGAAGCTGATCATCGAAGACGACGAAGGCCGGAAAACCGTCGTCCCGTTCGTGCGGGATGAGATCACCATCGGCCGTCAGGAGGGCAACACGATCCGCCTGACCGAGCGGAACGTGTCTCGCCGCCACGCCCGATTGCTCAGGCAGAACGGCCACATCCTCGTGGAGGACCTCGGCAGCTACAACGGCATCCGCATCAACGGCGACCGCATTCAGGGCCAGGTGCAGGTCAACGAGGGCGACCTCATTCAGATCGGCGATTACGATCTCGCCGTGCAGCGCGAGGCCAGCGAGGGCGCCGCGCCTCCTCCCGCCTCGCACAGCGACAAGACGCAAGAGGTCGAGGCCCTGCACTCGCGCAGCAACGGGGCCAGCAACGGCGCGCCGACGCGGCCGCTGCCCGACAACGGCGCCACGATACCGGTGCTGCCGACCGTCGACCCCGGCGCCACGCTCTCGGGCGAGGAGCCCGAAGAGGCGAACCCCGACGACGTGACGCTGCAGCCGCAGCCGGCGCCCGCGTCCGAAGAGGCGCAGGCCAACGCGCGCCGGCAGTCGACCGCCATCATCCGGATGGATCAGGTCGAGCAGAACCGGCCGCGCCAGATCGCCGACATCGACGCGGCCGAGGCGCCCCGCCTGATCATCCTGAACACCGAGCTCGCGGGCCGCGAGTACAGCTGCGTGCGCACCGAGCTGAAGATCGGCCGCACCGACGAGAACGACATCGCGATCGATCACCGCTCGCTGTCGAGAACGCACTGCAAGATCGTCCGCGAAGACACCGGCGAGTGGCGCGTCATCGACATGCAGTCGGCGAACGGGCTGATGGTGAACGGCGAGTCGTACGCGCAGTCGGCGCTGCGCCACGGCGACGTGCTCGAGCTCGGCCACGTGAAGATGAAGTTCGTCGGCGCCGGCGAGAAGTACGACGCCGCCGATGCCGTCTCCGAGGCCGCGGGCGGCGGCAAGATGGGCATGTTCATCGCCGTGGGCGTGGTGGCCCTCTGCGTGATCGTGGGCGGCGGCTTCGCGTACATCAAGTACGGCACGAAGCCGGCGACGAAGCCTCAGGTCGTCGACCCCGTGCCGAACCCGAAGCAGCCGAGGGTCGAGAACCCGCAGCAGCCCGAGGAGCTGACGCCCGAGCAGCAGCGGGCGCAGATCGAGGCGCGGCTGAAAGAGGCGCGCGAGAAGATCGACACGCTCGACTGGGCCGGGGCGACCGAGATCTTGAAGACCTGCTACGTCGGCGAGTCGCTGCACCCCGAGGCGCAGAAGCTGCTCGTGGCGCTGAAGGAAGAAGAGGCGCTGCGCGCCGCGCTCGAGAAGGCGGATCAGCTGATCGACGCAGACAAGCTGCAAGACGCGAAGGAGGCGCTGGACTCGGCGGCCCACTCGAAGTTCCTCCAGAAGCGGTTCGCCGAGGTGAGCGAAAAGCTGGGCAAGGCGACGGAGCGGAAGCTCTTGCAGGCGAAGGCGCCGGAGCAGCCGCCGGCGAAGCAGCCGCCGTCGCCGCAGCCGCCTCCGCCGCAGCCGCCGCCGGTGAAGCAGCCGCCGCCTCAGCCGGCCGGCAAGGGCTCGGCCGAGCTGCTCGAAGAGGCACGCGCGTTCAACAAGAACAAGGAGTACGCGAAGTCGAAGGTCGTGCTCGAGAAGTGCATCAAGGGCGAGCCGAAGAACGCCGAGTGCTGGAAGCTGATGGGCGTGACGCTCGGTCAGCTCGGCGACGGGGCGGGGGGTGCGCGCGCGTACGAGAAGTTCCTCGAGATCGCGCCGGATCACCCGCAGGCCGCGAAGGTGAGACAGATCGTCGACACCTACCGCGGGCAGAACAAGTAACGGCCCGGGCGGCGTCAGTGCTGTCGTGAACGCGAACGTGGACGCGAACGTGGACGGCCATGGGGGCGCCGCAAGAGGCCGTCCACGTTCGCGTCCACGTCCAGGTTCACGCCGGCGGCGCTATCGGCCGGTGAACTTCGGCGGCCGCTTCTCGAGCAGCGCCGCCAGCCCCTCGCGCGCGTCGTCGCTGTGAAAGCTCCGGCGGCGCAGCTCCTCGATGCCAGAGAGCTCGCCGCGGAAGATGCGCTTCATGCCCGCCACCGCGAGGGGCGCCGTCAGCGCGAGCTCGGAGGCGAACGAGCGCGCCCGCGCCTCGTCGCCCTGCTCGTCCGCGAGCCCCATCGCGAGCGCCTCTGCGACGCCGACCCGCCGCGCCGAGAGGAACATCGACCGCGCCCGGCCCTGCCCGATGACGCCCGCGACCCGCGCGATGCCCTTCGGTGCGTACACGATGCCGAGCTTCGCCGGCGGAATGCAGAACACCGCGCTCGGCGCCGCGATGCGGAAGTCGCAGGCGCAGGCGAGCTCGAAGCCCGCGCCGAACGCCGAGCCCTCGATGAACGCGACGGTGGGGGCATCGGCCGCCTGGAGCGCGTCGAACACCTCGCCGATGCGCGCGTCGGGCAGCGGAGCGTCGGGCGTGAGCTCCTCGAGGCGAGACAGGTTCCAGCCGGAGCAGAAGTGGCCTGCCGAGCCGCGCAACAGCCAGCAGCGCACGCCGTCGCGGTTCGAGAGCGCGGCCTCGAGCGCATCGAGCGTCTCGCCGTCGAGCGCGTTGCGGCGCGCAGGCTCGTCGAGCGTCAGGCGGCGGACGCCACCCTCGAGATCATCGACGCGCAGCACCGCGAATCAACCGAGGACGACGAGCACGTCGCCTTCGTTGACGGGCTGGGCCTCTTTGCAGCGGATCTCTTTCACGGCGCCGCCCTCGGGAGCCTCGACCGGCATCTCCATCTTCATCGACTCGAGAATGACGAGCACGTCGCCGGCCGCGACCGTCTGCCCGACCTTCACCTCGATCTTCCAAACCGTGCCCGTGATGTGTGCAGCGACGTCAGCCATGTGCGGTCATCCCTTCGCGTGCTTGTCGAGGAACTTCGTGTCCAGCGCGCCCTCTCTGAAGGCCGGGTCGCGCACGATGCGCAGGTGGAGAGGAACGTTGTGCTTGATGCCCTCGATGTCGAACTTCGAGAGCGCAGCTTCCGCGCGAGAGATCGCCTGCGCGCGGGTGTCGGCCGAGATGATCAGCTTCGCGATCATCGGGTCGTAGTTCGGAGTGACGACGTCGCCCTCTTCGTAGCCGGAGTCGAGGCGCACGCCCTCGCCGGCCGGAGGGCGGTAGACCTTGAGCGGCCCCGGCGACGGGAAGAACTTCACCGGGTCCTCGGCGTAGATGCGGAACTCGAGCGCGTGACCCTTTCGCTGGATCTGCGACTGCTCGAGCGTGAGCGGCTCGCCGCTCGCGATGCGGAGCTGCCAGCCGATGAGGTCGACCCCGGTCGTGACCTCGGTGACCGGGTGCTCGACCTGGAGCCGCGCGTTCATCTCGATGAAGTAGATCTCGCCGTCGCTGTAGAGCAGCTCGACGGTGCCGGCGTTCGCGTAGCCGAACGCGTTCGCCGCCTTCAGCGCGGCGTCGAACAGCCTGGCCTTCAGCTCGGGGCGCGCGCCACCCTCGAACAGCGGGCTGCCGGCCTCTTCGACGACCTTCTGGTGGCGCCGCTGGATGCTGCACTCGCGCTCCAGCACGTGGAGCGTCTTCTTGCCGTCGCCGAGGATCTGCACCTCGATGTGGCGCGGTGCGGGGAAGTAGCGCTCGAGGTAGACGCCCTCGCGGCCGAACGCCGACTTCGCGCGATCGCTCGAGGCGCGGAACGCCTTCTCGAGATCGGCGGCGCCGTTCGCGACGGTCATACCGATGCCGCCGCCGCCGCCCGCGGCCTTGACGAGCACGGGGTAGCCGATGCGCTCGGCCTCTCTCGCGGCGCTCTGCGCGTCGGCGACGAGGCCTTCGGAGCCGGGGACGATCGGGACGCCGGCGGCGGACACGAGGCGGCGGGCCTCGCTCTTGTCCTTCATGCGCGTCATGGCCTCGGGAGGCGGGCCGATGAACGTGATGCCGGCGGCGGTGACGGCGCGGGCGAACTCGGCGTTCTCCGAGACGAAGCCGTAGCCGGGGTGAATGCCTTGAGCGCCGGTCTTCTTGCAGGCGTCGAGCAGGGCCTGGGTGTTGAGGTAGCTCTCTTTCGCGGGGGCGGGCCCGAGGCGGACGGACTCGTCGGCCTCCTTGACGAAGGGGAGCTTCTCGTCGGCGTCGGAGTAGACGGCGACGGTCTTGACGCCCATGCGGCGGGCGACGTGAATGATCCGGCGGGCGATCTCTCCGCGGTTGGCGATCAGGATCTTCTGGAACATGGGGCGGCCACGCCTCTTAGCGCAGATGACAAGACGAGGGGCGCTCAAGTACGGTCGTGATCGATGGAGCCGACGGTCTTCAGCCTCGAGGAAGCACGGCTACACAGGCGGCTCAAGACCTATCGCGATCGCCTCGATCGCGTGCTGGGCGCGAACCAACAGGCGATCAGCCGGCTGTTCCAGACCGGCTCGCTGTTCACGAAAGAAGGCACGCGCGCGGGCAGAGATCTGCTGCTCGCCCACCAGCACCTCTTGCGGGTGGTGACGCTGCTCGATCGGTTGTCGCAGACGGGCGACGTGCCGGCGCCGAAGCAGGCCGTCGAGGTCGATGCGATCTTCGGCGAGCTCGATGATCTGCTCGAGAAGACCGGTCAGCTCACGGAGAAGACGGGGGCGATGTTCCGCAATCGCGTGGAGTGACGAGCGCTTCGCCTCGCCGTCCCCCGACGTGAACGCGAACGTGAACGCGAACGTGGACGAGCGGCGTTCGCGAAGTCGTGCTCGCCTTTCAACGCCTCGACGTCTACCAACGCTCAGCCGAATTCCTCGCGCTCACCGCGGAGCTCAAAGCCGATGTTCCACGCGGCCACGGCCCGCTCATCGAGCAGCTGAGAGGCGCGGCAACTTCGATCTCGCTGAACATCGCTGAAGCGGTGGGTCGCACCGGCCCTGCGGACGCGGCTCGCACCTATGCGATCGCTCGAGGCTCGGCGATGGAGTGTGCCGCGGCTCTCGACGCGCTCCGCATCTTCGGCGCCATCGCCCCCGACAAGTACAAGCGCGGCTGCGACCTGCTCGAGCGGATCGTGGCGATGTTGACGAAGCTGTGTTGGTCGAAGGGGCGCTGATCGTTCACGTTCGCGTCCACGTCCGCGTTCAGGTCAGGGCTTCGGCGCGTCTGTCGCCGGTGTCGGCTGTTCCGCAGCTGGTGCAGGCTCCGTCGCGGGCGGCGGCGCCTCGTCCGGGGCCGCAGGCTTCTCGAGCGGCTTCTCTTCGACCGCGGGCTTCTCTTCGGCTGCGGGCTTCTCTTCCGGCGCCGGCTCCGGCTCCACGGGCGCCGCGGGCTCGCCCGCCGGCCGCCGGAACCCCAGCGACAGCGAGATCACGTGCGCCGTGCCGCTGTACGTCCCGGGAAAGCCGCCCGCGCACATGTCCGTCGTCCCGGTCACGCAGGGCGACGTCGCCTGCTGCGAGAGCAGCGCCACGAACTGGTACCCCAGATCCGCGAACACCCCGCTCGAGTGCGTGTACCCGACTCCCACCGCCACCTTGATGCGCGTCGCGTCCGGCAGATCCGGCGTCAGCGTGTCAGACGGCGACGGCGTCGGGTCGTACACGAACCCGACGCGCGCCTGAAGCGAGCGCGTCACGTCGTACTCGGCCCCGAGGTGAAAGCTCGCCGTGTCGAACCACCTCTTCGGCAGCGGCACCGTCAGGTCGGTGCTCTCGAGGAACTCGATGCGCAGCTCCCTGAACGCCTGCCAGTTCACGTAGGTCACGTCGAGGCCCAGCTTCAGCTTGTCGAACAGCTTGAACCCGAGCCCGAACTGCCCCGTCAGCGGAAGCTGCACCCGCCCGCGAATCGGCTGATCGAACAGCCGCCCCTGGAGGTTGCCGGGCACGCCCTCGAAGTGCGCGTTACCCCCGAAGTTCAGATCCACCATGCTGCGCACCGCGCCCCCGAACCACATCAGCCGCTCGATCACCTCGACGCGCACGCCGCCGTTGAAGCCGACGCCCCACGCTCCGCCACCGAGCTGCACCGCGCCGGTGCTGTCGACGAAGTCGAGGCCCCGCTCGATGAACAGCGTGCCGCGCAGCACGTTCACGCCCGCTCCGAACGAGATGCGCGGGTGCGGCGCATACGCCAGGTTCACGTTCAGGTTGAACGTCTGCAGCGACGACTGCCGCGCCTTGAACTGCCCCGCCCAGTCCGCCGGCCAGTTGCCCGACGCTCCGTAGCCCGTGAAGAACCCGATGCCGATGGCGAGCTCCTCCATCAGGCCGGCCCGCGCGTACACGTGCGGCGGCGGCGACACCGTGAAGTTCGAGCTCGTCGCCGTGCCGTCGGGCGCCGTGAACTTCAGCTGCGGGATGATCAGCGTGTCGCCGGCCATCAGCTCGAAGCCCTTGCCCCGCGCCGTCAGGCCCGCGGGGTTGTAGTAGTTCGCCGCCGAGTCGTCGATCAGCGCGCTCACCGCGCTGCCCATGCCCGTCGCGCGCCCCGACTGCGTGTCGATGCGGAAGCCCGCCGCCCACACCGGGCCCGCCGCCATCACCAGCACCACCCACAACCGCATCATGGCACCACCCCCGTGGTGATGAACGTCGCAGCCTTCGTCTGCGCCGCCGCCGTCACCGACGGGTTCACGAAGTTGAGCAGGAAGCCGTGACGCTGCGACGCGCACAGCTGATCCGTCATCGCCGCCGGCATGCACGACATCATCGGCGGCGGGTCGGGAAGCAACGTCGCCATCACGCGCTCGACGTACGGCTGCTCGGCTCCCGAGCTCGCCGCGCGGATCAGCTTCTCGGTGGTCGCGTTCGGCACCACGAAGTCGTTCTCGATGTACTGAATGAACACCTTCCGGTTCGCCGGCATCACCCGGTTCACCGCCGTCGACCCGAACACCTGCGGGTCGGCCCGGTCGAAGATGGTGCGGAACAGCACCGTCAGCTGATCGAACTGCGGCGTGCCCGGCGTGATGCCCTGCGCCGCCAGCTGCCCGAGGAAGCCGGTGCGCACGCTCGCGAACCCCGGAGACGTCAGCAGCGTGCCCACCTGATCCGCCCCCGGCACGTTCAGCATCACGTGCTGCACGTCACCGTTCGTCGCCGCGAACAGCGTGCCGTTGAAGCCGCCCAGGCTCTGGCCGACGTAGTGAATCACCGTGCCGTCGAGGTCCGGCCCGCCCGCGGCCATGAACGCGTCGGCCTTGATGACCCGCACCAGCTGCGTGAGGTCGATCGCGTAGTGTCGGAAGTTGTCGCGCGCCGCGAACAGGTTCGACAGGTTCAGGAAGGCCCACGCGTTCGTCTGTCGCGAGAACGTCGCGCCCTCGCAGGTGCCCGCCACGCAGTACCCCTGGTTCTGCGCGAGGCACACCGCGTCGCCGCCGACCGTGCAGCTCGCCGGGGTGATGTTGCCGCCCGGCCGCGCGATGCACCGGCCCGTCGCCGCCTGGCACTGCGTGTTCACCGGGTCGGGCATCGACGGGTCCGACGGGCTCGCGCACCCGAAGTCGTCGGTCGCCGTCGTGCTGCCGGTCGACTGGCGGATGTACGCGCCGACGCCGTTGCACGTGTTGCGCTCGCCGTGCCACACGACGTCGACCGCGAGCGTCGCGAAGCCCGCCGTCGCCAGCGCGTTCGAGATCGCCACCATCGGCGTGCGGTTGCTCGTCAGGCCGTGACCGAAGATGACGACCGGCCAGCCGTTCATGGGCGCCGCGCCCGACGGCACGGTCAGCATGTAGGCCGACTTCTGCGTGGCCCAGTTGTTGGGCGGAAGGATGACGCCGCCCGGCACGCTCGCGGGCAGCAGGCCGGTGCTGCCCCCCACGAGGCCGAACGGCAGCGTGAGCGTTCCGGCGTACACGGCTCCGATCGCAGCGCTCGGCAGCGCGCCGTACACGGCGCTGAGCGGCGCGGGCACTCCGCCCGCCGTCGCGATCGGCGCCGCGCTCACCGTCGTCGAGATGGCGCCGGGCGCCATGTTCGCGGTGACGGCTCCCGCGAGCTGGCTCAGCTGGCTCACCGTGCTCTGGGTCGTGAACGCCCACGCGAGCGCGAGCCGCTGCCGCGTCACCCCGCGCGTCATCTGAATGAGCCCGATGAGCGGCTGCAGGCCGGTGCGCAGGGCCTCGAGGCCCGGCGACGTTGCGGTGCCGCACGCCTGCACGTCCGACAGCACCGGCACCGTGCTCACGCCGCCCACGCCGCCGCTGCACAGCGGCTGCGACAGCCGCGCCAGCGCGAACGCCGACGCGGGGATGATCTTGTGACCGTCGAGATCTTTCAGATCGGTGGTCAGGTACGCCGCGTACTGCGCCTGCTCCGCCAGCGGCAGCTGCGGCACGAACTGCAGCTGCTGCGGAGTCGACGGCGCTCCGCCGTCGGGCAGCAGGCTCGACGTGCAGTCGAGGCAGACCGACACCGGCACCGCCGTGCCCGGCATCGTCACGCGGAAGAAGCCGGTGCCGGCGTCGAGGAGCTCGGGGTCGAGGCGGCCGACGTCGATCGCTCCCCGCTCGGCCGAGCCCTCGGAGACGATCGGCGCGGTCACCGAGAAGCCATCGAGCGTGTTCAGGCCCGCGATGAGCTGCTGCTGGAGCATCGAGCCACCATCGGGAATCGGCAGCGCCAGGCGGTTCGTCATCGCGTTGCGCAGCACGTCGTTCGGGAAGGGGACGATCGCCGCCGAAGGGTCGAACGTCGCCTCGGGGTAGCTGACGGTCTTGAACGTCCACGCGAGCGCCACCTCGTCGCGCGAGCGGCCGTTCGCGACGGCGAGCTCGATCGCGTCGTCGACCGGGCGGCGGAAGCCCTCGAGCAGCACCGCCGAGCCGAGCGAGATGGGCGCCGCCGTGATCGCGAGCGCGCACTCGGGCGAGGTGAGATCGTCGTTCGGGCACGTCACGAGCGGGTCGGGGCTGCGCAGGAGCGCCATCGCGGTGGAGGCGACGACCGCTCCGCCGCCGATGCGCTCGACCGACGCCGGCTTCGTCATCGCCGACACGTCGGCGTCGCGGCGGCCGAAGACGACGACGCCCAGGTGGCGGCCCTTGCCCCACGAGCCTCCCGCCGGAGTGATCGCGATGGTGTTCGTCGCGTCGACCCACGAGACGCCGTACCCGGGCGCCGGGCTGCCGTCGATGCCGACGACCACGACCGAGCCCGTCGTCACGCTCGCGGGGTCGAGGTCGGCGTTCGACTGGCCCGCGGCGGCCGCCGACGCCGGAAACCCGTCGAGCGTGTTGAGGTAGTCGGTGATGAACTCCTTGTAGGCTTCGGAGTAGCCGGGCGTGTTCGGGTCGATCTGCACGAGCCCGGTCGTCGCGTTGATCGCCGCGTCGTTCGGCGTCGGCACCCGCGGAGGCGCCGCCGACGGGTCGTAGACGAGCTGCGCGAAGTCGGCGATGCGGAACGTCCACGCGAGCACCACGTCTTCGCGCTTCGCGCCGCCCTGAACGAGCTTGTCGACGACCGCCTTGTACTTCGTCGTGCGCAGCGTCTCGAGCTGGATCGCCTTCGACAGCTGGTCGAGGTAGCGGGCCGCCGGGTCCTCCGTCTCGGCCGAGGGAATGAGCTCGGTCGCCGGCCGGCAGGTCGGCGACATCGTGTCGGTGCAGCCCACCACGAGCGGCTTCTCGGAGCGCAGGAACGCCCACGTGGCGCTCGCCAGCACCGGCACGTTGTCCGCCCCCTTGATGCCGTTCTCGCCCGCGAGGATGCCGACGGCGTACGTGTGACCCGGAACCCAGCCGCCGTCGGGCGGCGCCACCGTGATCGAGCTCTTCGCGTCGCCGACGTCGTCGGGGCTGTAACCGATGGTCACGGTCTGCGCCGTGAAGCCGTTCGTCACGTCGAACACGCGCACGGCGCTGCCGGTCACCGTCGTCTGCTGCAGATCTCCGGTGAACGTCGCGGTCGCTCCGGAGGAGGCCGGGAAACCGTTCAGCGAGTTCAGGTAGTCGATGAACGCGACGTCGGCGCCGGTCGCGGTCTCGGGCTTCGGCACCGTGAGGCGCCCGGTGGCGGGGTCGGTCGCGAGGTCGTTCGGCGTCGGAACGACGGCGGGGCTGGCCGAGGGGTCGAAGCGGGCGATGATGACCGTGGCCGGTTCGGACTTCTCGATCTTGGGGTCGCAGGCGATCAGCGCTGCGGCCGCGACGAGCGTGAGCTGGCGGAACATGGCCTGCGTTTAGTCGCGGTCGGCCTCGGCCACCAGATCGAAGTCCGGGATCTTGGCGCGCATGTGCCGCTTCATGCGCTCGATGAGCGCGGCCTCGATCTGCCGCGCGCGCTCGCGGCTCACGCCGAAGTGGGCGCCGATGTCCTGCAGCGTCTGCGGCTCGTCCGAGATGAGGCGCTTCTCGAAGATGTACTTCTCTTTCTCGTTGAGCGTCTTCGCGAACTCGTCGAGGTGCTGCCTGAAGGTCGCCTTCAGCTCTTCGTTGCCGAGCGTCTCGTCGACCGCCGTCTGGCCCGAAGGCACGAGGCGGTCGGCGCGCGTGGCCTTGTCGTCGTCGTCGGCGCGCATCGGCGCATCGAGCGAGAGCTCGTCGTGCGAGAGGCGCTGGTCCATCTCGACGACGTCCTGCTCCGTCACGTTGAGGCGCTCGGCGAGCAGCTTCGGAGTCACCTCGAAGCCCTGGGCCTGGAGCCGGTCCTGCTCCTGGCGCAGCTTGAAGAACAGCTTGCGCTGGGCCTCGGTGGTGCCGAGCTTCACCAGCTTCCAGTTGTCCATGATGAAGCGGAGGATGTACGCGCGGATCCACCACGCCGCGTAGCTCGACAGCTTCACCCCGCGCTCGGGGTCGAACTTCTTCACCGCCTGCATCAGGCCGATGTTGCCCTCTTGAATGAGGTCGAGCAGCGCGAGCGGGTTGCGGTGGTACTCGTGCGCCAGCTTCACCACGAGGCGCAGGTTGCTGGCGACGAGCTTGTACGCCGCGCGGACGTCGGCGGTGTCGCGGTACTTGCGCGCGAGCTCGATCTCTTCCTCCCGCGTCAGCAGCGGGTGCTTCGTGACCTCCGCCATGTACGCCGAGAGCGGGTCTTTGCGCGCGAGGGTCTTGCTCTTGAGCTCCTCGTCGACCTCGGCGGGGTCGAGCTCCTCGAGCTCGGAGGCCTGGGGCTCGATCTCCTCGACGACCTCGGCCGGCGCGCCGTCGGCGGCCTGCGGCCTCGCCGGAGCCGGAGCGTCTTCGACGACCTCGGCGTCGACGACCTCGTCGCGCCGGCTGCCGGCCAGGCCCCGGTCTGCCGCCGGCTGTGACGCTGGCGCCTCACCGCTGGCCGTCAGCCGAGACTTCTTGGCCTTCCTGGAGCGCCCTGGCACGGGAAGGTCCATTAGCGGAAGCAACGAGCGGTTGCCACACACGAGCGCCACGGCTACACGGCATGGCAGATGAACACTGCTCCCCTTCCCGAAGCCCCCTCGGAACGGCCTCAAGAGTACCTGGCCGACGTCGGCTTCACCGACCTGAACCTCTCCCACGAGCTGCTCAAGGCCATCTCGGAGCGGGGCTACACGCACCCGACGCCGGTTCAGGCGAAGGCCTTCGGCCCCGTGATGGAGGGCAAAGACGTCATCGTCCGGTCGAAGACCGGCACCGGCAAGACGGCGGCGTTCGGCATCCCGCTGCTCGAGAAGATCCCCATCGGCGACCGCGGCGTGCGCGCGCTCATTCTCTGCCCCACGCGCGAGCTCGCCATGCAGGTCGCCGCCGAGCTCGAGTCGCTCGCGAAGTACCGCAACGTCGAGATCGTCGCGATCTACGGCGGCGCCTCGATGAAGCAGCAGGAAGACGCGCTCGCGCGCGGCGCCAGCATCGTCGTCGGCACTCCTGGCCGCGTCTACGACCACATCCGCCGGAAGAACCTCAAGCTCGACGGCTGCCGCTTCGCGGTGCTCGACGAAGCCGACGAGATGCTGAACCAGGGCTTCTACGAAGAGGTCACCCGCATCCTCGACTGCACGCCCGAAGACCGGCAGGTGCTGCTGTTCTCGGCGACGGTGCCCGAAGACATTCAGCGCCTCATCGCGAAGTACACGACCGACGCCGAGACGCTGCTGCTCTCGGGCGACGTCTACACGGTCGAGCACATCCACCACATCAAGTACGAGCTGAGCGACGCGTACCCGAAGCCGCGCAACCTCATCTACATGCTCGAGATGGAGGAGCCCGAGTCGGCCATCATCTTCTGCAACACGCGCACCGACACCGAGCTCGTCACCGCCGTGCTGAACCGCAACGGCTTCGACGCCGAGCTGCTCAACGGCGACCTGCCGCAGAAGGAGCGCGAGCGCGTGATGGCGAAGGTGAAGCGCGGCGAGGTCGCTTTCATGGTCGCGACCGATCTCGCGGCGCGCGGCATCGACATCAGCGATCTGTCGCACGTCGTGAACTACTCGCTGCCCGAAGACCCGGCGGTGTACCTGCACCGCGTCGGCCGCACCGGCCGCATCGGCAAGAAGGGCACGGCGCTGAACCTCATCTCGGGCAAGGAGCTCGCGACGTTCACCGCGCTCGAGAAGAAGTACGGCATCAAGTTCGAGAAGCGCGACATGCCGACGCCCGAGAAGGCGCTCGAGCTGTGGACGGAGCGCCACGTCGCCGAGCTGAAAGACGCGGCCGCCGGCTCGATCTACGAGGGCTACCTGCCGCTCGCGAACGCCATCAAGGCGCGGCCCGACGCCGACGCGCTGATCGCGTCGATGCTGCGCAGCTTCTTCGCGTACCGCCGCCGCGACAAGATGCGCAGCCTGACGTCGGAAGACACCTCGGCCGAGGCACGGCGTGAGAAGCCTCCGCGCAAGGAGCGCGAAGACCGGGGCGACCGCGACCGCGAGCGCGGCGGCCCGAGGCGCGACCGCGACCGCGACCGCCCGCCGCGCCGCGACAAGGCAGACGACGGCTACCGCGGCGAGAGCACCGCCATCATCCAGGCGCCGCCGGGCCTGCAAGACGCGCCGCGGCGAACGGGCGCGTCGGACCGCGAGATGTTCGAGGCGATGCAGGCGGGCAAACCGATTCCGCTGACGGTCGAGGCGAAGGTGTCGACCGACACGGCGGGCAGCGAGGTCGTCGAGAAGCGCGTGCGGCGTCCGCGCCGGGCCGAGGGCGCCGGCGCCGTTCGGGCCGCCGAGCCCGGGCAGGTGCGGCTCTGGGTGAACCTCGGCAAGGCGAGCGGGCTCGACGCGGCGGGCGTGACGGCGGCGCTCGAGGCCGCGGGCGCTCCGGCCGGCAAGGTGCAGCACGTCGAGCTGCTCGGGGCGTTCTCGTACGTGTTCGTGCCGGAGGGCGACGCCGCGGGCTTCGAGTCGGCGAGCGGCAAGAAGCACGGCGAGCGCAGCATCAAGATCGAGCGCGCGAAGAAGTGATCTGATGTGGCCGCTGATCAACGTGGCGCAGATGCTGTACACCTTTCTGCACTCGGCGTTCTGGATCACGGCCGCCTTCGTGATCACGGTGCTCACGTTCAGCCAGGACATCGCGCTGATCATGGCGCGGTGGTGCTGGGCGCCGCCGCTCATCAAGGCCTCGGGCGCCGACCTCCAGCTCGAGCCGCTGCCCGACATCGACTGGAAGAAGCCGTACATCTTCGTGATGAACCACCAGTCGATGATCGACATCCCCTGCGCGTTCGCGTCGCTGCCCACGAACATCCGCTTCGTCGCGAAGGAGCAGCTGAAGTGGGTTCCGTTCATCGGCTGGTTCATCTGGTTCACGGGCATGGTGTTCGTCGACCGCAGCCGGCGGAGCAAGGCGGTCGCGTCGCTCGAGAGGGCCGGCAGGCAGATCAGCAAGGGGAAGTCGATCATCGCGTATCCCGAGGGCAGCCGGTCGCCCGACGGGCGCGTGCAGCCGTTCAAGAAGGGCCCGTTCGTTCTGGCGCTGGCGGCCGGAGTTCCGATCGTGCCGGTCGCGATCGACGGCTCGGGCAAGGTGTCCGGCAAGCACCAGGTGTGGAGGCTGCGCCCCGCGAAGGTGCGCATGAAGGTGGGTCAGCCGATCGAGACGAAGGGCCTCAAAGCCGAAGACCGCGACAAGCTCCTGCACGACGTGCGGCTCGCGGTCATCAAGCTGCACCAGGAGATCGGCGGCGCGGGCGGCGTCGAGCAGGACATCGCGGCCGCGGGCGTCGAGGGCGTGGGCACGGCGGAGGCCGAGGCGGGCTGACACGCCGTCAGCGTGACGCGGGCGTGGCCAGGCGGAACACCGGCGTCGGAGCGCCGACCCCCTTCAGGCTCACGACCTTGCGCTCGGTGCCCAGGCCCGCCGCCCTCAGCGCCTCGCCGACGCCCTCGGCGGCCAGCACCGGCTCGGTGAGCCAGATCTCTCCGCTCGAGGCCAGCGCCTGCACGCGCGCCGCGATGTTCACCGTCTGCCCGAAGTAGTCGAGGCGCGACTCCGCGTTCACGGCGAGCGCCGACCCTTCGTGGAGCCCGACCTTCAGCCCCGTCTCGTAGCCGTCGGCCTTCACCTTCCGGTTCACCGTCTCCATCGCGGCCATCATCTCGACGGCCGCGGCCACGGCGTCTCTCGAGCTCGAGAAGCTGGCCATGATGGCGTCACCCATCGTCTTCACGATGGCTCCCTCGTGGCGGCGAACGGCCTCGGCGAGCACGCGGAAGTGCTCCTGCACGATGCCGTACGCGTAGACGTCGCCGGTGCGGTCGTACAGCTCGGTCGAGCCCTTCAGGTCGGTGAACAGCAGCGTGAGGCTCTTCAGGTTCAGCTTCAGATCCGGAGCCAGCGCCTGCACGCGGAACAGGTCGCGGAACGACTGGTTGTTGAGCAGCTTCTTGCCGGTCACGAACGGGTGCCACTTCGGCGGGTGCTGCTCCGCGGCCTTCTTCATGCGCACGCCGTCGCCCACGAGCCCGCCGATCGGCCCCGGCCGGAAGTTCGTGATCGTGAGCTCGACGTCGCCCACGCCCATCTTCAGCCGCGCCGTCTCGGGCCCGTGCGGGTGATAGCCGAGCGTGGGCCTCAGCGGCCCGCCTTCGGCGATGTCGAACTCGACGCGCGAGTGCCCATCGAGGCTCAAGATGCCGAGCGTCTGGCCGGGCGTGGTCTTCAGCTTCAGCACCTGCTGGCCCTCGGGCTGAATCGACATGAAGGCGATGATCGCGATCTGCGCCTGCGCGAGCAGCTGCGGCGACCGCTGCACGTTGCCGCTCGAGTAGGCCCGGAAGTACGAGTCGGGGTCGCCGTACGGAGCGATGTGCAGCCGCTTCACCGCCGGGCTGATCGTGAACGACACCTCGAGCCGCTCGTCGAGCGACGCGTCGTACGTGACGTCGCACGTCGTGCAGTCGTAGCTCTCGATGCCGACGCCGTCGAGCGAGTCGTGGCTGTACGCGACGCCGCCGCACCCGAAGCACAGCTGGTTGAACGCGAAGTCGAACAGCCCGACGCGCGCGGCGTGCACGAAGAGATCGAGCGCGGCCCGCGGCTCCACGTCGTTCTGCTCGCCGAAGCGCAGCGGGTTGACGCGGAACAGGCCCCAGTCGTCCTGCCGGCGGAGCAGCTCGCCGAAGCGCCGCGCCAGCTTCTCGCCGATGGCCGGGTAGCCCGACAGGGCCTGAATCTTCTGCTCGAGTGCGTCCATGGCAGTCGAAGATATCGGGGCCAGAGGCGGAATCGAGCGCCTTCACGTTTCTTCAGCGCTCCAGGGCCGAGGTGATCCTCTTCAGCACCTCGAGCGCCGTCACGACGTCGCCCGCCTTCTCGCGCCCGATCGCGCCGCGCACCACGCCCTCGATCGAGAGCGCCTTCTTCGCGAGCACCCGCCGGCCCTTCGCGGTGATGACGAGGCGCACGCGGCGGCCGTCGCCCGGGTCGCGCGCGCGGCGGAGCAGGCCGCGATCGTCGAGGCGCTGCAGCACTCCGGTCAGCGTCGACGGGTGCAGGTGAAGGTGGCCGGCGAGCTCGCCCGACGAGATGCCGGGGTGCCGGCCCACGACGCGCAAGACGAACCGCTGCGGCCCGGTGACGCCGAGCGCGCGCGTCATTGCCTTGCTGCGCGACTGCAGGGCATGGTCCAGGGCCCAGATGACGCGCAGCAGCTCCAGAACATCGGGGGTGGGGTTGTGCGGAATGGCCATCGGGAGTAATTAGTTTGACCTCAAACGATTGGAGGCCGCCATGAAGAAGTGGATCGTCGGGTTGGTGTTCGTCGCCGCAGCGGGTCTTCTGGGAACCGCGTGCGCGACCGCTCCGAAGCCGCAGCCGGAGACGAAGAGCGAGCCCGCGCAGGCGCCTCCTCCGAAGGCGGCCGAGCCCGAGAAGAAGGCCGAGGTGAAGAACGACGTCGAGGCGCTCATCGCGGGGTTCGCGATTCACTTCGACTTCGACAAGGCCGAGCTCACGCCAGACAGCCAGAAGCGGCTCGACGTGCTGGCCGAGAAGATGCGGGCGAACCCCGCGGTGCACATCAAGGTGGCGGGCAACGCCGACGAGCTGGGCACCGAGGAGTACAACCTCGCGCTCGGGCAGAAGCGGGCGGACGCGGTGAAGACGTACCTGGGCCGCCTGGGGGTCGATCCCAGCCGGGTCGACACCGTCACCTACGGCGAAGAGAAGCCGCTCGACCCGAACCACACGCCCGAGGCCTGGAGCAAGAACCGCCGCGGCGACATCGAGAAGAAGTAGGAGTCGAGCGGCGAGGCGGCGGCGTCATTCGAGCTTGACGCTCACGGGCCTCACCTCGCCGCCCTTCACCGTCACCTCGAGCCGCTTCGTCACGTTGAGCTCGGTGTTCGACAGCTCGACGCTGTGCGGCCCCTCGTACAGCTCGCGCCGCACCGGGGTCTGACCCGCGGGCCGCCCGTCGATCTTCACGTACGCCCAGGGGTCGGCCTTCACCGCGAGCGTGCCCTTGCGCAGCTCGGCGACGGTCGCCGTCTCGCCGGCCTTCACGTCGAGCTCGAACACCTGCTCGATGCCCGGCCCCTTGAGCAGGAGCTTGACGGTGCCCGGGTCTGCCTCGAACTGCAGCGGCGCCTTGCCGAGCTCGCGATCTGCGCTCAGCACCGTCACGGGCAGGTCGACCTCGATGCTCACCTTCCCCTTCGTCGCCGCCACCGGCTTCGGCGGCGGCTCCGCCACGGGAGCCGGTCGTGCGACGGGGGTGGCCGGCTTCGGCGCGGGCTTCAGCTTCCACACCAGCGCGCCGCCCGCGAGCACCGAGAGCCCGAGCGCCGCCCACACGAGCGAGCCGCGCCGCCGCGGCAGCTCGTCGCTCTCTTCGGCCGGCGACGGCGGCGTCACCCTCACCTTCTTCTCGACGACCGTGGCGACCGAGCCCGGCTCCGGCCCCAAGAGCGGCACCGGAGACTGCGCGGGCGCGTGCTGCGGCGGCAGCATCGCGGGCCCGGGGGGGAGCGTGTCTTCGTCGGACGATGCGCGCGGCAGCTCCTCGCCCTGCACCACCGGCGTCGCGCCGCTGCCCGGCTCGGCCGAGAGCACGCTCGCGTGCGGGCCCGTGGCGCGGCTGTCGGGCAGCTCGATGCCGGTCGAGACGATCGACTCGAGCAGCGGCTCCGAGGTCTCTTCCGCGCGCCCCGACGCCAGGGTCTCGAGCGCCACGCGCTCGGGGTCTCCGTGCGGCCAGAGCTGGTTCAAGAGCGCCCCCACCTCTTCCGCGTCGGCGGGGCGCGCCGCCTGCTCGATCGCCTGCCGCATCGCCTTCGCCGACGCGAACCGTGCGTCCGGGTTCTTCTCGAGCGCCATCATCACGACCGCCGACATCGCCTGCGGCAGCGCCGGGTCGACCTCGCTGGGCCACTTCGGCTCCTCGCGCAGCACGGCGAGCGAGACCGCGGCCTCGCTCGGCCCCACGAACGGCCGCTTGCCGGTGACGGCGCGGTACAGCACGACGCCGAGCGCGAAGAGATCGGCCCGCCCGTCGATCGGCTGCCCGCGCAGGTACTCCGGAGCGATGTACCCGAACTTGCCCTTCACGGTGCCGGCGCGCGTCTGCTGCGCGGCGCTGAGCGACGCCTTCGCGATGCCGAAGTCGACGAGCTTCGTCTGCCCCGCGAAGCTGATGAGCAGGTTGTCGGGCGAGACGTCGCGGTGAATCAGCCCGACCGGCTTGCCCTCGCGGTCGGTGAGCTTGTGCGCGTACTCGAGGCCCGCGAGCGCGTCGGCGGCGATGCGCGCGATGACGTTCAGCTCGACCTTCACCCCCTGCGCCTTGGCGCGCTTGATGACGCGCGAGAGCGAGAAGCCCTCGATGTACTCCATGGCGATGTAGAGGACGCCCTCTTCCTTCCCCAGCTCGAAGATCTGCACGCAGTTGGGGTGGTTCAGCATCGCGGCGACGCGCGCCTCGTTGATGAACATCTGCACGAACTGCGGGTTCGTGATGAGGTTCGGGAGAATCGTCTTCAGCACCACCAGCTTCTCGAACCCGCCGAAGCCGAGCGCGCGGCCGAGCCACACCTCGGCCATGCCGCCGGTCGCGAGACGGCCCAACACCTGGTAGCGCGCGAGCTTGGGCTGAGAGGGCAACGCCCTCGAAGTTAGCTCAAACCCGGAGCTTCCGACCGCAGCTCTTGCTTCGGAGGCTCGCCCTTGGCGAAGCGCTCCTGGAGCAGGCTCGAGAGCCCGACGTACAGGAACCCGCCCTGGAAGAGCACGAGGAACGGGAGCGACGTGTAGACCTCGAGGTTCCACGCGAGCCAGATGGCGAACGTGAAGTACGCGCCGAAGGCGAGCTCGACGGCCGGCAGCCAGCTCTTCTTGCCGCGGTACGACTTCGCGACGGCGCGGGCGGTCTTGCCCTCGGAGCCGGTCTTCGGAGTGCGCGTGAAGCCCGACTCCTGGTTCATGAGCGCCTCGACGACGGCCTTCGCGTTGTTGATGGCGAGGCCGATGCCGAGCGAGAGGAGGAACGGGAGGTACTTCAGCCGCCGGCCCCAGCTCATGCCGAGCTCGCGCTGCGTGGCGACGTAGAAGAAGCACACCGAGAACGTGGCGGTGACGAAGAACGGCAGGTCGAGCAGCAGCGTGCTGTACAGGTTGTGCTTGAACCGCACGATGATGCTGAGCGGCATGAGCAGCGAGAACACCAGCATCAGCAGGTAGGCGAAGTTGTTCGTGAGGTGGAAGAACGCCTCGCGCTTCACGGCGAACGGCAGCTTGCTCTTCAAGATCGAAGGCAAGAGCTTCTTCATCGTCTGGATGCTGCCCTTGGCCCAGCGGTGCTGCTGGCTCTTGAACGCGTTCATGTCGACCGGGACTTCGGCCGGCGAGACGACCTCGGGCAGGAAGGTGAACTTCCAACCCTTCATCTGGGCGCGGTACGACAGGTCGAGGTCTTCGGTGAGGGTGTCGTGCTGCCAGCCGCCGGCGTCGATGATCGCCTTCTTGCGCCAGATGCCGGCGGTGCCGTTGAAGTTGAAGAAGCAGCCGCTGCGGTTGCGGGCGGTGTGCTCGATCATGAAGTGGCCGTCGAGCAGGATGCTCTGGGCCTGCGTGAGGATCGAGAAGTCGCGGTTCAGGTGGCCCCAGCGCACCTGCACCATGCCGATCTCGTCGTCCGAGAAGAACGGCACCGTGCGCTCGAGGAAGTCGGGAGCCGGCACGAAGTCGGCGTCGAACACCGCCACGAACTCGCCCTTCGCGAGCTTGAGGCCGTGCTCCAGGGCGCCGGCCTTGAAGCCGAAGCGGTTGTCGCGGTGCACGTAGACGATGTCGATGCCGCGGGCGACGTGGCGCTCGACGCACGCGCGGGCGATGGAGCAGGTCTCGTCAGTGCTGTCGTCGAGCACCTGGATCTCGAGCAGCTCCTTCGGGTAGCGGATTCGACACACCGCGTCGATGAGCCGCTCGACGACGTACATCTCGTTGAAGATGGGCAGCTGGATGGTGACGCGGGGCATCGCGGCGAGGCGGCCCTTCGGCGTCGGCAGCATGAACTTGTGGCGGTAGTAGAGGTACGCCATCCGGTAGCGATGCGACCCGTAGGTCGCAAGAATGGTCAGCACGCCGAAGTACGACGCGAGGAAGACGATCTCGAGCGTGCTCATCGCTGTGGTGCGGCCCTTTCAAACCCCCCGGAAAAACACCGACTTCCCCTCCCGGGCAAGGTGGGGCCCATTTAGGGGCACGCTGGCCCCATGTCAAACGGGAAGCTGCGCGAGATCCCCGGTTACCGGGTCGACAGGCCGACCATCGTCTGCCCGTAGATGGCATTCGCGATCTGCTCGGCCTTGTGGGACTCGGCCATGTCGGCGACGGAGCCCTCGAGGAAGATCTTGTTCCCGACGGCGGTGGCGCGGGCGGTGCGCAGCCCGGCCTTGTCGAGCGCCTGGGTGATCTGCGCCGCCACGACCGGGAGCACGCGCGGGTTCATGTGCGCGAGGATCTTCACGTTCGGGTCGTCGCCGACGAGCACGCGAAGCCGGTCGAGCTCTTCGACGGCGTCGAGCGTGCCCTCGATGACGACCTTGCTCCCGTACTCCTGCACCGTGAGGCTCGGGCTCACCTGCTCGCGCACGAGGCGCGCGATCTCGCCGCCGCGGCCGCTGTCGACGACGATGGTCTTGTAGACGATCTTGTCGAGCACCCAGAGCGTCATCGAGGTCTTGCCGGGCTGCACGCCGGTGACGAGCAGCTCGCCCTCTTTCGTGACGCGCACGGTCGCGTAGTCCTCGCGCGTGATGGCGACCTTCTTGAGGCCGGCGTACTTGAAGACCTCCTGCTGGCCGGGGCTCAGGCGGATGACGTCGGAGTTGCCGGCAGGAGCGAGCGACAGCAAGAGGGCGAGGAGCATGCCCCGGAGCTTACGTCAGGCGGCGCGGGACTCGGGAATCGCCTCGGGGTGGTCGAGCGTCGCGAGCGAGAGGATGCGCTCGCACAGCGCGCCGAAGTCGAGACCGGCCTTCGCGGCGATCTTGGGCAGGAGGCTCGTCGCGGTCATGCCCGGCAGCGTGTTGACCTCGAGCAGCACGTCGTTCGAGTGGCCGTTCTCGCTCGCGATGAAGTCGACGCGCGCGTAGCCGCGGCAGCCGAGCGCCGACCAGGCGCGCAGCGCCATCGCCTCGATGTTCGCGATGCGCGTGGGGTTGAGCCGCGGCGGCAGGTGGTAGCGCGCCGTGCCCGAGTGGTACTTCGCCTGGTAGTCGAACGTGCTACCGCCGTGCGAGACCTCGAGCGAGCCGAGCACCTCGCCGCCGACGATGGCGACGGTGATCTCTTTCCCCTCGACGAAGCGCTCGACGAGGGCCTCGCCGCCGAAGCGGGCGGCGTTCGCGATGGCGGGCAGGAGCTGCGCTTCGCTCTGCACGTGCGCGAGGCCCACGGAGCTGCCGCCGAGCGACGGCTTCACGATGCACGGGAAGCCGAGATCGCAGGTCGGGTCTCCTGCGCGCGCGGTGTAGCCGACGGGGGTGGCGAGGTTCGCGTCTCTGAAGAGGCGCTTGGCGACGGGCTTGTTCATCGCGAGCGCGGACGCCATCACGCCGCTGCCGGTGTAGGGGATGCCGAGGACCTCGAGCAGGCCCTGCACCTTGCCGTCTTCGCCCATGCGGCCGTGCAGCGCGAGGAAGGCGACGTCGATGCGCGAGCGGCGCAAGGTCTCGTCGAGGTGCGGCCCGGCGGAGACACGCGCGACGTCGTGGCCCCGGGCCTCGAGGGCCGCGGCGATGGCCTCGCCGGTCGCGAGCGAGATCTCGCGCTCTTCGCCCCAGCCGCCCATGAGTACGCCGATCTTCCCGTGCATGTGGTGTGGCCTCCTGGCCGCGTCGAGTTGCCTGCCCGTCGATGCAAAGCAGGCGCGGTGCCAGCCGCGAAGGCTACAGCCCTGTAACAGCGCGTCGAGTTTTCGCCCCGGGGTTTCCGACGGGTCACTCGTCGTCGCGGAGGTCTTCGTCGAGGTCGTTCTTCTTCGGCGGCGGCGGAGCGTCGTCGTTCTTCCGCTCCTCCTCGCGCTTGCGCTGCTCCTCTTCCTTGCGCTTGCGCTCCTCGTCCATGCGGCGGGCCTCTTCGTCGGCCTTCCGCTGCTCTTCTTCCTTCTTCTTCTTCTCTTCTTCCTCGGCCGCCCTCTTCTTGTCTTCCTCGGCGCGCTTCTTGTCCTCTTCGGCCTTCTTCTTCTCTTCCTCGGCGGCGCGCTTCTTCTCGGCCTTCTCTTCCTCGGCCTTCTTCTTCGCCTCCTCGGCCTGGCGCTTCTTCTCGGCCTTCTCTTCCTGGGCCTTCTTCTTCGCCTCCTCGGCGAGGCGCTTCTTCTCGGCCTTCTCTTCCTCGGCCTTGCGCTTCTTCTCGGCCTTCTCCTCCTCGGCCTTGCGCTTCTTCTCGGCCTTCTCCTCCGCGGGGGTGAGCTTCTTCTTCTCTTCCGGCGGAGGCGGCTTCGCCTCTTCGGCCTTCTTCTCTTCGGGGGGCTTCTGCTGCTCCTCGGGCTTCTTCTCTTCCTTCGGCGGCTCGGCCGGAGGCTGCTCGGCGGCCTTCCTCTGCCGCTCCTCCTCGAGGCGCCGCTGCTCTTCCTGGTGGCGCCGGTACTCCTTCAACGCGTCGTCTTCGCCGCCGCCGGGCTTCGCTGCCTTCGAGCCTCCCGAGCCGCCGCTGCCTCCGAGGATCACGAGCAGGAGGCCGGCGACCAGAAAGGCCGCCCCGACGGCCCACGAGATGTCGGCGACGAGCGCGAAGGTGCGCCCGTCGCGCGCCGCCTGGTTCGACTTCATCGTCTCGACCTGGAACGTCGACCTGTACTGGCTCGCCCGGCCGAGCGCGCTGATGCCGAAGATCGCCCAGCTCGCGCCCGCGGCCACCGCGCCGCCGAGCAGGCCGATGCCGGCGATGCGCATGCCGCTCAGGCCGCCGCCCTTCCCCTTCGACTTCGACGACGGCGTGTTGCCCGCGCCGCGCGGCTCGTCGGCGGTCAAGAGGCCGGCGACCGAGTCGCCGAGCGCGCGCAGCTCGGCCGCCACCGGCGTGCCCGCGCGCGAGGCATAGACGTGACCGTCGGTGGCGTCGATGCGGGCGGCCGAGAGCTCGAGCTGGTCGGCGCTCTGCCCCTTCTTCACCACGAGCACGAGCACCTGGTCGGCGCGGGCGGCGGCGCCGAGCTCCTTCGCGGCCTGGTCGCGGCCGGGCCCTTCGGGGTCCTGCACGATGCGCTCGAGGGCTGCTTGAAGCTGCGCGGCGCTCTCGGCGGGCTTGAGCTTCAGCAGCTGATCGCCCGGCGGCAGGTCGTCGGTGGTCAAGCCCCAGCCGGCGAGGCCTGCGGTGACGATGTGCTGGCCGGCGCCCATGCCTTCGGCGGTGACCGGGCTGGTGCCGCGGTAGAGGCCGTCGATCCACACGCGGGCTCCGGGCGGCTCGGTGCGCACCGTGAGCTTGCCCTTCGCCTTCGCGAGCTTCGCGCGCTGGGCGTCGGCGTACTTGAGCAGCTCGGGCGGGAAGTGCGCGTCCGACAGCTTCGCCTTCGGCGCGAGCACGAGCGCCCGGTCGAGGTCGGCCTTCGACTGGGGGTTCTCTTCCGACGTCGCGTGGCCCGCGGCGTCGCCGATCTGCGCCTCGACGAGGCCCTCGATGCCGCGGCTGAGGTCCGCCTTCATCCACGCCGCGACCGCGTCGGCGAACAGCTTCGAGGCCTTCGCCGAGTCGAGGTCGTCGAGCGCCTTCTGGCCCTCGGCGGCGAGCGCCTTCGCCTCGGTCTCTTTGGCCGCGCGCGCGGCGGCGGCGGTCGCGTCGAACGCGTCGATGCCGCGCAGGGCCTGGAAGCGGTCGCTCGAGTCGGCGGCGGTCTCGGCGGCCTGCTCCACGAGGCCGGCGAGCGACTTCGCCCGGGCGTCCACCGGGGCGACGACCACGAGCAGCTTCGTGCCGCCCTTGCCCGCGTAGAAGTCTGGGCGCGGGACGAGGGTGGGCGCGGCGCGGGCGGGGCCAGCGGCGAGGAACGCGATCAACCACGCGCTGAGCAGGTGATGCGCGGCCCGTTGCATCGCGGCCGATGCTACGCGGGCCTGTCGGAGACTGACACCAAATCGACTTCCGACTTCCGACTCCCGACTTCCGACTCCTTCAGCGCGACGGCGCCTTCGCCGTCACGCGGCCCGGAGCGTTCGCGGCGCCGTTCAGGTAGTTCAGCGCGACGCGCAGCTGGTAGTCCTGGATCTTGTCGGTCACGTCCCAGGTCTTCAGGCCCTCGGGCAGGTTCACCTTCAGAGCCGGAGTCTCGTCGGCGGCGGCCTCGGCCTCCGCCTCGTTCTTGAAGTGGCGCTTGAGGTCCTTCTCGCGCAGCTGCTCGCTCTTCGCCTGCGCCCCGTTCTCGGTCTCGCCGACGACGAAGTCGGGCGAGATGCCGCGCTCCTGAATCGAGCGGCCGCGCGGCGTGTAGTAGCGCGCGATGGTGAGCTTGAGGCCCGAGCCGTCTTCCATCTCGATGACGGTCTGCACGCTGCCCTTGCCGAACGTGGGCGTGCCGAGAATCACGGCGCGCTGGTGATCCTGCAGCGCCCCCGCGACGATCTCCGACGCCGACGCCGAGCCGGCGTTCACCAGCACGACCATCGGGTACGGCTTCTCGGTGTCGCGCTCCTTGCTCTTCTCTTCGGTGAAGTTCGACGCCTGGCGGCCGCGCGTGGAGACGATGGTCAGGTTGCCGGGCAGGAAGCGATCGCTCACCGCGACGGCCTGCTCGAGGAGCCCGCCGGGGTTGTTGCGCAGGTCGACGACGAGGCCGCGCAGCTCGCGCCCCCCGTTGAGGCCGCGCAGCCGCTCGAGCTCTTTGTGGAGCGAGAGGTCGGTGCGCTCCTGGAAGTTCTTCACCTTCACGTAGCCGACGCCGCCGTAGAGGGCGCCCTCGACCGACGCGATGCGGATGTGGTCGCGGATGATGGCGAACTCGCGCGGCTGGGAAAACCCGTCGCGCATGATGGTGAGCATCACCTTCTTGCCGGCGGGGCCGCGCATCTTCTGAATGGCGCGGGCGAGCTCCATGTTGCGGCAGGCCTCGTCGTCGATCTTGAGGATCTGGTCGCCCGACTTGATGCCGGCGCGCTGCGCGGGCGTGTCGTCGATCGGCGCCACCACCACGATGCCGTCGTTCTTGCGCGCGATCTCGATGCCGAGGCCGCCGAACTCGCCCGAGGTGTCGATCTTCATCTCCTTGAAGACGTCGGGAGGCATGAAGACCGTGTGCGGGTCGAGGGTCTCGAGCATGCCCTTGATCGCGCCGTACATCAGCGACTGCTGATCGACCTGCTCGACGTAGTTGTTCTCGACGTAGCTGAGCACGCGCGCGAAGAGCTCGAGCTGCTTGTACGTGGCATCGCCAGGGCCGTGGTTCGCGTGGGGTGTCTGAGGAGGAGCAGCGAGGGTGACCAGCGCAACGACCAAACCGACCATATGTGCATCATCTTAAGAGGCAGGCCTGCCCTCGCGCATCACCTACCCTGACGCACAGATCAGGCGGTCAGACTGTTACGCCTTGCGAACCCGAGGATCAGCTCCACCAGCTCGGCGGGGCGCTCCATCTGGGGAATGTGGCCGAAGCCGCTCACCTCGTGGACCTCGGCGTGCGCGGGCAGGTTGGCGCGGAAGTAGTGGATGCCCTCGTACGGCAGCAGCTTCTCGCTCTGCCCCCACACCAGCATCGTCGGCATCGAGAGCTTCGAGAGGCGCTCGGGCTCGATGAAGTCGGTCTCCTTCACCTCCATCAGCACGCCGCGGACGGCCGCGGAGCCGTAGAGGACCTTGAGCTGGCCCGCGAACAGCTCGTACGCGAGCGGCGCGCGGTGGAACAGGCGCCGCGTCATGCGCCGGGCATCGGCGGTCGACATCATCTCGAACGAGCGCTTCAGCGATGCCAGGCGGGCCGGCTCGACCCTGGCGCCCGCAGGAGAGATGAGCCCCAGCGCGCGCACGGCCTCGGGCGCCTCGCTCGCCGCGTACATGCTCATGGCGCCGCCCAGCGAGTTGCCGACCAGGAACACCGGCTCGCGGATCTGCTCGGCGAAGAAGCGCAGCAGGAGCCGCACGTGCGTCTCGAGCGGAGCCGGCCCCGAGTCGGGCAGCGGTGAGAAGCCGTTGCCGGGCAGGTCGATCGCCCAGACGGCGCGAAAGTGCTTCTGCAGCTGGAAGACGACGCGCGAGAACGCGTTCGCCGACGAGCCGAGGCCGTGGAGCAGCACGACCGGCGGGCCGCTGCCGGTGCCGCTCAGGCGGTAGCGGTGAACGCGGTGGCCGTCGACGGTGACGTCGCGGCTGTCGACGCCGCGGGCGACCATGATGGCGCGCAGGGCGCGGTTGGCGGGGGTGAGGAGATCCAAGAGCATCGTTATAGCGCCCGAACCGTCGAGCGCTACATCAGGCGCGAGCGCCACACCCGCAACACAGCGGTATCGATGCCGGCACCCGCGAGCCCGGGCAGCACGAGCTCGTCGAGCGCCGCGAGAAACACCTCGCGCTTCTTCGCGTGCGGCACCACGCCGTACGCCCACAGCGCCTCGCTCTCGGCCGCAGCGTGAGGCGCCGGCGCGAAGAGCGCGTGCACCGCGGGCACGTCGAGCATTCCGACGAGGTGCCCGGCCAGGAAGCCGAGGTCGCGCCGCGCCACCTCGCGCATCAGGTGCCCCCAGCCGGCCTGCGCGTGCTGCACCTCGTCTCTCGCGATGGTGTGCACCGCGTCTCGAAACGGCCCGCGCGGCATCTTCGAGAGCAAGAGCGTCAGCGTCGCCATGCTCTCGGTCTCGGCGACGCAGCAGGCCGCGACCAGCTCGTAGAGCAGCGCGTCGCGCGGCGAGAACCCCGGCGGAGCGACGCTCGCACGCTCGGGCGGCGGCTCGATCGCGGCGACGCCCAGCATCGCCGCGCGCTCGGCGCACAGCTGCGCGTGCTTCGCCTCTTCAACCGAGGCGTCGGAGAGCAGCGCGATCAGCGGCGATTCGGGGTCGTGCTGCCGCAGCTGTTCACCGAGCCGCCGGAAGCGGCGGTGCGCGTGGTGCTCGATCTCGCACCGCATCTTCCACGCGCCCGCCGCCCACTCTTCGACGGTCACCAGAAGTCGACTCCGCCGCCGGGCTTCCGCTGCGTGCCGCCGTCGGTCTCGAGCGCCGCGCCGTTCTGCTGCTGACCTTCCTCGACCGGGCCGCACGCCTGGGCGCCCGCCAGCACGGCACCACCCACCACCAGGAGTCGAAACAGCTTGTTCAGGTTCATGTGAGGAGCCGTGAGCAAGACGCGTGCGCCGCGCAAACCGGCGTCGGCGCGTTCGCCGTTTCAGGCCGCAGCCGACGACTGTCGGCCGCGCCCTGCAGGGCTACTCCTGCGCTTCGAGCCACGGCAACGGGTCGACCGCCTGCCCCGCCTTGCGGATCTCGAAGTACAGGTACGCGCCCTTCAAGCTGCCGGTGTCGCCGACGGTGGCGATCTCCTCGCCCTCTTCGACCTCGACCCCGACGTCGACGCCGACGTCTTTCAGGTGCGCGTAGAGCGAGTGGTAGTTGCCGCCGTGGTCGACGATGACGAGGTTGCCGTAGCCCTTGAGCCAGCCGGCGTACACGACGGTGCCGACGCCGACCGAGAACACGCGCTCGCCCATGCCCGCGCGGATGTCGACGCCCTTCTGCACCGTGACGGTGTTGAAGCGCGGGTTCACGACCTTGCCGAAGCCGACCTCGACGATGCCCCGGGTGGGAAACGGCAGGTGGCCCTTGCGCGCGCGCAGCCCGATCTCGAGCGAGGTCGCCTTCAGCTCGGCGATGAGCTGTGAGAGCTCTCCTTCAGCGCGCTCGAGATCTCTCACGATGCGGCTCGACTTGCTGGCCTCGGCGTTGAGCGTGCGCAAGAGGTCGTCGAGCGCCATGCGGCGGCCCTTCGCGAGCGCCTGCTCCGTCGAGAGCGCCTGCAGCACGGTGCGCGCGGCGTCCTCCATGCGCTCGAGGCGGGCGGCCTGGCGCTGCTCGTAGCCCGACAGCATCGCGAGCTGCTCGAGCTGCACGAGGTCGGCCTTCACGAGGGTGCCGAGCGCGCGCTCCTTGCGGACGAGGGCGCCGAACGTCTGCGCCGAGATGAGGCGCGAGAGGCGGTCTTCCTTCAGCAGGCGGTACAGGGTGGAGACGCGCGGGAGCAGCCGGCTCTGCCGCTCGTGCAGCTCGGCGCGCGTGGCCTCGGCCTCCGAGCGGGCGGCGGCGGCCTTGAGGTCGAGCGCGGCGGCGGCGCTCTGCAGCTGGGCGGCGCGGGCCTGGCTCAGGCGCGTCATGCGCTCGAGCAGATCGACGACCGACAGCACCTCGACCTTGCTCGACTGGAGCGCGCTCAGCGCCGCGCGCTCGGCCTCGAGGCGCTCGGCGACGTCCTGCTGCTCTTCGCGCAGCTCCTGCGGCGAGGCGGCGAGCAGCGCGGCGAGGAGCGCCGCGTTCATACGCGCAGGAACCTCCGCACGGCGACGATGCTGCCCAGCAGGCCCATGCCCGCGCCCAAGGAGAACAGCTCGAGCACCAGGCGCGGGTCGATGCCCGAGCGGCCCTTGCCGACGTCGAGGAAGCTGAAGAGCGCGGCGAGCTTCGGGCCGACGAAGAACGCGAATGCCCACAAGGCCGCGCAGGCGAGCGCGGCGGCGACGACGCCCTGCAAGAGTCCCTCGATGAGGAACGGAGCGCGCACGAAGCGGTCGGTGGCTCCGACGAGCTTCTGGATCTCGATGTCCTCGCGGCGCGAGTAGATGGCGAGCTGCAGTGTGGCGCTGACGACGACGACCGCGGTGAGGAACACGAGCACGAACGCGATGAGCGAGCCGAGCTTGAGCGCGCGGGCGATCGCGGTGAGCCGCTCGAGGGCCTCCTGCCCGTAGTCGACCTGGGTGACGAAGGGCAGAGAGCGCACGCGCTCGGCGAGCGCCTCGAGCTGCTCGGGCTCGCGGGCGAGCGGCGGGAGGCTGACCTCGACGCTCCACGGCAGCGGGTTCTCTTCGAGCGACTCGAGCGCCTGGCCCTGCTCGCCGAGCTCGCTGGCGAGGCGGCCGAGGGCCTCGGAGGGCGAGACGACGCGCGTCTGGCCGCCGGTGCGCTGCGAGAGGGCGGCCTGGAGGTCGGCGATCTTCTCGGGCGTGGTGCCGTCGGCGAGGTACACGGTCATCTCGACCTCGCCGGCGAGCGCGACGAGCAGGCGGTCGAGCTGGGCGCTGGCCATGCGGGCGAGGCCGAAGCCGACCAGCGCGATGGCGAGCGAGGCGACGGCGATGACGTGAACGAACGGTGAGCGGACGATGCCGTTCAGCGCGGTGCGAGAGAAATACCCGAGTGAAGCGGTGACGCTCAAGCCATCAACGCAGCGGCCTTGTGACCGAGCGCCTCCGCAACCAACGTGCCGCGCTCGAGGCGCAGCGTGCGCTTCTGGTACCGCTCGATGAGCGAAGCGTCGTGAGTGGCGACGACCACGGTCGTCCCGCGAGCGTTGACGTCACACAGCAGATCCATGATCTCGACGGTGAGCCGGGGGTCGAGGTTCCCCGTCGGCTCGTCGGCGAGCAGGATCGCGGGATCATTCACCAGCGCGCGAGCGATGACGACGCGCTGCTGCTCGCCGCCGCTGAGCTTCGGCGGCAGCACGTCGGCCTTGTGCTCGAGGCCGACGGACTTGAGCGCCTTCAGGCTGCGAGCTCTCACCACCTCGCGCGGAGTCCCCAGCACGTCGAGCGTGAAGCCCACGTTCTCGGCGACGGTGCGGGTCGGCAGCAGCTTGAAGTCCTGAAACACCACCCCGATGTTGCGGCGCAGGTACGGGATGCCGCCCTCGCGCAGGCGGGCGACGTTGCGGCCCGAGATGAGCACCTGGCCGCGGGTCGGCCGCTCGGCGACGAACATGAGCTTCAGCAGCGTCGACTTGCCGGCGCCCGAGGGGCCGGTGAGGAAGACGAACTCGCCCTTCTGGACGTCGAGGTTGATGTCGACGAGCACGGGCGGGTCGCCGGGGTAGGCTTTCGTCACGTGGAACATCTGAATCACGCGGCGAAGTGTACCGCGGCCTCGCGAGTGCTACAGGTTTCCACCCTCCTGTCGTTGCTGACCCTCGCGGCCTGCCTGCCTCAGGTAGGTCCCCCGGTACTGGATGGAGGAATGGACGCCGGCGGCACAGGTGGCGGCAGCGGCACCGCGGGCTGTCCCGGCTTCGCGGGCTGCACGAGCTTCACCGCGGGCACCACCGTCGATTTCCCGAACGGCAACGAGACGTATTCTCCGAAGTGCCTGCGGGTCACCGCTGGGCAGCCGATCTCGTTCATGGGCAGCTTCAACAACCACCCGCTGCGCCAGGCTTGCGGGCCCGCGGCCCAGGCGCTCGGCGCGACCTCCGGCAACAGCGCGCAGCTCACGCTCACCGTGCCGGGCGTCTACGGCTACTACTGCGGCGTCCACGGCGACGCGACCGGCTCGGGCATGGCCGGCGCCATCGAGGTCGTGCCCTGAGCGAGTCGGTGAAGGTCTCGTTCTGCCCGGGCTGCGGCGAGACGCCGCCGCCGAACGCGATCGTGTGCCCGCGCTGCAACCGGGTGCTGGTCGCGGCCGAGGAAGACCCGCTCGTCGGCGCCGAGGTCGGCAGCTATCGCGTTCTCTCGCGGCTCGGGCTCGGCGGCATGGGCACCGTCTACGGCGCGGTCGAGAAGAACATCGACAAGAAGGTCGCGATCAAGATCGTGCACCCTCACCTGCTCGGCATGCCCGAGCTGCCCACCCTGCTCGCCGAGGCGAAGGCGGTGAACGCGATCGGCGACCGCGGCATCGTCGACGTGCACGGCTTCGGCGCGCTGCCCGACGGCCGGCAGTACCTCGTCATGGAGCGCCTCGAGGGCGAGAGCCTCGACGTGCTGCTCGCGCGCGAGAAGCGGCTGCCGCTGGCGCAGCTCGTGACGATCGGCAGCGGCATTCTCTCGGCGCTCGAGGCCGCGCACGCCGCGGGGTTCGTTCACCGCGACATCAAGCCCGCGAACGTCTTCGTCGTGCGCTCGGTGCGCGGCGAGTCGTACGTGAAGCTGCTCGACTTCGGGCTGGCGACGGGCACGCGGGTGAGGAACCGGCTCGCCGTCGGCACTCCGGAGTATGCGTCTCCCGAGCAGGCCCAGACCGGCGCCGCGCTGGGGCCACCGTCCGACCTGTACTCGGTGGGCTGCGTGCTGTTCGAGGCCGCGACCGGGCACCCGCCGTTCAGTCGGCCCGACGTGCGCGAGCTGCTCGAGCTGCACCGGCTCGCCGACCGGCCGCACCTGAAGAAGGAGCGCCCCGAGCTGCCCGCCGCCCTCGACGCGCTGGTGGCGTCGATGATGGCGATCGACCCGGCGCAGCGGCCGGCCTCGGCGGCGGCGGCGAAGCAGGCGCTGGAGGCGCTGGCTCCGCGGCGGCGGTCGCGTGCGTGGGCGGTGGCGGCCGCGGCCGTGGTGCTCGCGGGTGCGGTGACGGCGTGGTTCGTGACGCGGCCGGCGCCGGCGGCGGTGACGGTGCCCGGCGACCCGCTGGAGCAGGCCGTCGCGCGCATGGCCGCGGACGTGCGCGCGGAGCTCGCCGCGCGGCGCTGGCCGGAGGCGTACGACAAGCTCGAGGCGGCCGAGCGTTCGTTTCCGGGGCGCCGGGAGTGGAAGGTGCAGCGGCTGGAGGCGCAGGCGGCCCTGTGGGCCGCGGCGGCCGACGCGCTGGAGCGCCGGGACGTCTTCGAGGTGCAGCGCCTGCTGGCGAACGACCCGCCGCCGGAGGGGCACCCGCTCGCGAAGGCCCTCGAGCGCGCCGCCTTCGCGGTGAAGAACGGCATGGTGCACGCGGGCGGCGTGTGGATCGACGCGTACGAGTATCCGAACCGGGCCGAGGCGCTGCCGGTGGTGCAGATCGACTGGAACGACGCGGTGAAGCTGTGCGCGGACGCGAAGAAGCACCTGTGCACGGAGGACGAGTGGGAGCGCGCGTGCACCTCGGCGAAGGGCCGCTGCCACAAGAAGGGCAAGGTGAGGAGCGCGGTGCCGGCCGGTTCGTTCGAGAGCTGCAAGACTCCGGAGGGCGTGCACGACCTGATCGGCAACGTCGCGGAGTGGACGGCGTCGCCGCTTCGGGAGGGGAAGCCGCAGCGGGTCATCCGCGGCGGCTCGTTCGGGCAGAGCGACGTGCAGCTGTCGTGCAAGGCGCGGGACTACTACCTGCCGGGGCTGGGCGGAGCGAAGCACATCGGGTTCAGGTGCTGCCTGTGAGTCCGCGTCACTGCACTCCGAACTGCGCCTTCAAGAACGCCTCGAGCCGCTCGTAGTCGTCCCGCGAGATCCCCGAGCCCGTCTTCAGCCGCATGCGCTTCAGCGTGAACAGCGACCGCTCGTACGAGTCCAGCTTCCCGAACACCCGCACCAGCGTGTGGCACTTCGAGCAGCGCCGCTGCATCAGCTCCGCCCCCTCTTCGTCCACCTGCTGTTCCTCCGCCATCACCATCGGCGGAGGCGGAAACGGCTCCTCCGGCTCCTCGAGCTCCTTCGGCGGCTCAGGCGCGTGCTCTTCGGGCATCGCCGGAGCCTTCCTCGCCGGCGGCACCAGCTTCAGCGTCTTCACGATGTACTCGGTCAGCACCCGCATGTCGGAGCGCGTGATCAGCACCGGCGCCTTCGCGCGCATCCGCGACACCACCTTCTTCCACTCGCGCGGAGTCCGCCTGTGCGACTCCGTCACCTCCTCCGAGTGGCAGTACAGGCACTTCTGCTCGTAGAGCACCCGCGGGCTCGCAGACACCGTCAGGCTGAAGAGCAGAGCGGTCAGCATCGTTCAGTACCCGAACACCAGCGCGGCCCGCACCACGTGCCGGACCTCCAACGCCACGCCGCTGAACGTCCACAGCTCGTAGTCGGCCTTCACCGCGAAGTTCCCGGTGATGCGGAACAGCGCCGCCAGCGTCTGCCGCTGCATGCCCGCCGACGTGCTCACGATCTCGCTGCCGGGAATCGGCACGCCGAACCGGTGCAGCCCGTCGCTGCGCGCCACGATCGTGAGCCGCGGGTGAACCTCGACGTCGACCTGCCCGTACCAGCCGACCTTCAGGAACCAGTCGTCGATCAGCGTGAACGCGTAGCCCGGCGCCGTGCGATCGAGCTGCGTGCGCCGCGCCAGCAGCTCGCCGCGGAACTTCAAGAGCCCCACGCGGAAGTACAGCTCCGCCCCGCCCATCACGTACACGAGCCGGTCGGCGTCGTCGTACGTGCCTCCCGACGCCGAGCCGCCCACCGCCCAGTCGGCGCCCGAGAGCACGAGCCGCGCTCCGAGCGCCGGCACCTTGTTGTTGTCGAGGTACCGGCGCGAGTACGCGAAGTCGAAGTCGTTCGCGCCGGCGAGCCCCTTCGCGCCCCACACCGCGTAGTCGAGCTGCACGCTGCCGCCGAACGGAATCGTGCCGAACACCTCGGCCCCGTTCTCCACGTACGGCGCCGGCACGATGCCGAGGTTGAAGCCCTTCGGCGTGTAGAACAGCATGTCGCCCATCGCGTACGGCAGCGGCTTCGACGGCGTGACGTAGTTCGCGGGGTCGTGCCGGGTGTTGAACTCGCCGAACGACGGGTTGATGCGGCCCGCGCGCACGTTGAAGTAGTCGCGCACCATCACCTCGCCGTACGCCTGGTCGAGCTCGATGCCGTGGCACCCGCCGCAGGCCTTCACCGTGAAGCTCACGCCGTGGCCGACGTCGACCACCGCCTTCGCGGCCACCTCGAGGCCCAAAGCGCTGATGCCGAGGAGCGACGGGTTCGACGGTGGGTTCGGCCCCGAGATGTAGCGGTAGTCGAGCGACGCCGACCCGCCGAGCAGCACGCTGTCGAGCCCGGCCCAGGCCGGAGCTGCGGCGAGCAGAATGAGGGCGCAGGCGCGGCGCAACGCGGCGACCTCTACCACGCGTGGTAAGCAGCGCGGGCCGTGATCCGCACCACGCAGCCGCTCGAGAGCCAGCACGTGCGCGTCGACGCTGCGACGGGGCGCTTGCGCTCCCGCGAGTACCGGCTGACGGTCGTGTCGGGGCCGAGCAAGGGCAAGAGCGCGGCGCTGCCGGCTCCGATCGTGCTCGGCAGCGCGGAGGACGCCGGCTTCCGCCTCGATGACCCGGCGGTCTCTCGCTACCACGCGCAGCTCAAGCCGCGCAGCGACGGGGTCTGGGTGAAGGACCTCGACTCGATGAACGGCATCTCGGTCGGCGGAGCGCGCGTGCAGGCCGCGCTCGTCGAGAACGAGGCGACGCTGACGGTCGGGCAGTCGATGGTGCGCATCTCGGTGTTCGAGAACGACCTCGGCGCCCCGCTCGGGCCCGCGGCGCTGGGAGAGGCCGTCGCGGAGAGCCACGCGATGCGCCGCGTGTTCGGCCTGCTCGAGCGGCTGGCCTCCGCCGACGTTCCGGTCGTGCTGCAGGGCGAGACCGGCACGGGGAAAGACGTGCTCGCGCGTGCCCTGCACCAGATCTCACCACGGGCGGCGAAGCCGTTCGTCGTCTTCGACTGCAGCGCGGTGGCCGCGAACCTCATCGAGAGCGAGCTGTTCGGCCACGCGAAGGGAGCGTTCACGGGCGCGGCCGCCGACCGGCGCGGCGCCTTCCAGCACGCCGACGGGGGCACCCTCTTCCTCGACGAGATCGGCGAGCTGCCGCTCGAGCTGCAGCCGCGGCTGTTGCGCGCGCTCGAGTCGGGCCAGGTGAAGCCGCTCGGCGACGACACGCCGCGCACCGTCGACGTCCGCATCGTGGCCGCGACGCACCGCGATCTCGAGGCCGCCACGCGCGAGGGCCGCTTCCGGCAGGATCTCTGGTTCCGCCTCGCGGTCGCGCTCGTGCGCGTGCCGCCGCTGCGCGAGCGCGTGGAGGACATTCCCCTGCTCGCGCAGCTGTTCGTCGGCAGAGACTTCACGCTGCCGCCGCAGCTGATCGCGAAGATGACGGCGTACGGCTGGCCCGGCAACGTGCGAGAGCTGCGCAACGTCGTGGCGCGCGCCACGCTCGGAGAGGCGAACGTGCTCGAGGCTCCCGCCGGGCCGCAGAAGCCGGCCGTCGTGCTCGACCTGCCATTCAAGGAAGCCAAGGAGCGGCTCGTCGACAGCTTCACGCGCGATTACCTCGAGGCGCTGCTGCACCGGCACGGGGGAAACATCGCGAGGGCCGCGCGAGCAGCGGGTCTCGCGCGGCCCTGGCTGCACAAGCTCGCCGTGAAGTACGGGCTCAAGGCGAGCGAGGACGACGCGTAGTCAGTTGATGGGGGCAGACGGGCCTTCGCCCGGGCACGCGCCAGGCAGCTCGACCTCGATGAGCTCGGAGTCGTCGTCGCACGAGCTGCCGCCGTCGCCGCAGCCCTCGTGCTCGATGTGCTCGCAGGTCTCGTCCTCGGCCTCGGCGGTGCCGCCGGCGCTGCCGCTGCTCGTGGCGCCGTCCGCCTCGCAGTAGCGCAGGTCGAGGTGATCCGCCTCGATCGACCCGTCCACGTTCTCCCAGGTGATCACCGCGCGATCGCGGCCGGTGTCGCGGTTGCCCGCGTGATCGCAGTCGGCCTGCGTCACGATGAACGTGGCGCCGCTGCGCAGCTCGGCGAGCCGCCACGTCGAGCCGTCCATCTCGACCGACACGACGCGCGCCGGCTGCGCGCCCTTCTCGGCGAACGCGTCGGCGAGCCGCCAGGTCTGCCCGAGCGCGAGCTTGGCGTCGTACGGCAGCTCGGCCTGGCCGGCCGGCGCCGGGCACGTCTGCGGCGTCATCGCGCCGAGCGGCGACAGCTCGGGCGGCTGCGTGCCCTCGGGCCGCACGGTGCCGAGCTCGATCACGCGGCCGGGCTTCAGCACGAACCACCGCGGCCCGATGTGACGGACGACGCGCACGCGCGCGCCCTCGCGCTCGGCGACCAGCAGCGTCACCGCGCGGTCGGTGGGGACCTGCAGCGTGAAGCTGCCGTCGGCGCCCGCGACCGTCGCGGTCTGCTCCCCGGAGGCGGTCTCACTCAGCACCAGCGGCTGGGAGCGGGTGCCGGTGAGCCGCCCCTGCACGGTACGGCTGGGAGGAGTGGTGCTGCAGGCTGCGAGGAGGACGAAGACGGGGAGCAGAGTGCGCATGGTGCGCGACTCGTCGCAAAGCGCGCGCCAACCCAGCGGTTCCTGCGGACGCGGCGTTGGCCGTGGCAGTGTCATTTCCGACTGACAGCGGGGAAGCGTGGCGCTCCACCGGCCTATAATGAGGCCGCATGGCGACCCATCGGCAGGCGGAGTTGAGCAGCATCGCTCTGCACCAGGCGGTCGCGGAGCGCCTCGACGCACACGTCGTCGCAGCCGCATGGCAGAGGCTCGAGGGCGCGCACCTGCACCCCGTCTGGGCGCAGCGCTGGCGGGTGCTGCTCGATCTCCCGCTCAGCGCCTTGCGCGAGAAGCTCGTCGAGGACTCGCAAGAGATGATCGACCTACGGCAATGCACACCGTTCGCCGGGGTTCTCGACCCCCGCGAGCGCTGGCGCATTCTTCGTAGCATCAAGAGCGATGAAGCGCGCTGAGCTGGAGCACATCATCCGCGCTGCCGCCGCGATCTCGAAAGACCGCGAGCTGATCGTCGGCGGGAGGCAAATCGCCGCCGACTTCAACGCCTGAGCGGACCACCTCCACTCGCTCTTCGCACCGTTCGGCCCGCACCTGGGTGAAATCGTGCCGGTGGGAACCGGCACAATCTCACCCAGAGACCGCGTGCCTCAGCGCCGGGTGGCGCGGAACCGCAGCACTCCGCCGTCGTCGAAGCGCTCGACCTCGCGGCCCTCTTCGAGCACCTCGACGTTGCCCATGACCTCGCTGAGCATGAGGTACATGCGGCCGATGTCGACGCGCGGGAAGACGGCGGGCACGAGCTCGTAGATGCTGGCGGGGCCGGAGGCGAGCCGCTTCATGATGCGGTTCTGGCGCGCGCCGTAGAACGAGAAGAGGCCCTCGAGCAGATCGACGTGGCCCTTGAAGGCCTCGCCGTGACCCGGCAGCAGCACGTCGAGCTCCAGGTCCCTCACGCGCCGGGCGCTGGCGTAGTACGAGACGAGCGCCTTGAACTTGGTGTCGTCGGTCTCGCCCATCGAGAGATCGAGCAGCGGGTTCGGCGAAACCTTCGCGAGCACGTGATCGTCGGCGAAGAGCATCTTCCGCGACTCGACGTGCAGGCACACGAGGCCGGGCGTGTGGCCGGGCAGGTGCAGCACCTTGGCGTCGAACAGCTTGAACTGCAGGCGCTCGCCGGCGCTGAGGTCTTTCACGCGGTGGGCGTCGACGGCGCGCGCGTAGGGGCGGTTCTTCTTCGCGCCGTCGAGCATGGCGTTGAGCGTGGCCTCGGGGACTCCGAGCCGCACGAAGTAGGCCCAGCTGTTCTCGAGCTGCGTGTACCAGCGGCCGGAGCCGCAGACCTTGGCGCGGTCGTTCGGGTGCACGAAGACGTCGCAGCCCGACTCTTCGCTGAGCGTCTGGGCGTTGCCGTAGTGATCGACGTGGCCGTGGCTGACGATGATGCGGTTGAGCTGCTTGACGTCGAGGCCGCGCGCGGCGAGCCCGTCGCGCAGCGCTTGCAGGCCCTCGTCAGTGCCGCACGCGCAGTCGAAGAGCGTGAAGCCGCCGCCGAGATCTTCGAGGGCGTAGGCGTTGGCGGGGCCGCCGGCCTCCATGAACGGCACGGGCGTCGGGATCCGGTGGATGCCCAGCGTGGGCAGAAACGCTTCGTCGACGGAGATCAATCAGGAACCCCCTCTCCCCCGTAGGGGAGAGGGCCGGGGTGAGGGGAGCCGACCTGTCGAGCGAGCAAGGCGCGCGAAACTACTTCGCAGCCTTGATGGCGGCGCGAAGCTCGGGCAGAGCCTTGAACAGATCGGCGACGAGCCCGTAGTCGGCGACCTGGAAGATGGGCGCCTCGGCGTCCTTGTTGATCGCGACGATGGTCTTGCTGCCCTTCATGCCGGCGAGGTGCTGAATCGCGCCGCTGATGCCGGCCGCGACGTACAGGTTCGGAGCGACCACCTTGCCGGTCTGCCCGACCTGCAGATCGTTCGGCTGCCAGCCGGCATCGCAGACGGCGCGAGAAGCGCCGACGGCGGCGCCGAGCTCGTCGGCGAGGGCCTCGACCTCCTTGAAGTCGCCCTTGGTGCCGCGGCCGCCGCTGACGACGATGCGCGCCTCGGTGAGCTCGGGCCGCGCCGACTTCACTTCCTTGAAGTCGACGAACTTCGTCGGCGACGTGACGGCGGCGGGAGCGAACGTCCTCACCTCTCCCGCGCCGCTCTTCTCTGCGAGCGGGAACTCGGTGGTGCGCACCGAGAAGACCTTGATCGGGGTCGACAGCGTGACCTCGGCGATGACGGCGCCGGCCCACATGGGGCGGGTCAGCGTGGTGCCGTTGACGGCCATGATGTCGCTGGCCATCGCGGCGTTCAGTTTCGCGGCGACGCGCGGCATGAGGTCGCGGCCCTGCTGGGTGGCGGCGGCGCCGACCCACTCGGCGCCGATCGACTTCGCGAGCTCGGCGACCGCGGGAGCGAAGGTCTCGGCGAGGTAGTGCTCGAGGTGAGGCGCGGAACCCGCGTGCACGACCTTCACGTAGTCCTTCACTTCGGCCGCGAGGGCGCCGGCGTCTTTCGCGAGCACGACGGCGTGGACGTCGCCCAGGGCGCGGGCGGCGGAGATGGCGTTGAGCGTAGCCTTGCGAAGTTTTCCGTCAGGCTGGGCTTCGACGACGACGAGGACGGTGGGCATGGTGTCGGTTTCCTAGATGACCTTCGCTTCGGTCTTGAGCTTGGTGACGAGGGTGGCGACGTCGGGCACCTTGATGCCGGCCTTGCGAGCGGGGGGCATCGAGAGCTTGGTGACGGTGATCTTGGGAGCGACGTCGACGCCGAGGCCGGCGGGGTTGAGCTCCTCGAGGGGCTTCGACTTCGCCTTCATGATGCCGGGGAGCGAGGCGTAGCGCGGCTGATTGAGGCGCAGGTCGGTGGTGACGACGGCGGGCAGCGTGAGCTGCAGCCGGGTGAGTCCGCCGTCGACCTCGCGGAGCACGTCGATGGTCTTGGCGCCGTCGCCGACCATGATGCCGGGGACCTTGTTCTTCTCGTTGTCGGAGTCGAGCGAGTCGGTCTTGGAGGCGAAGGTGGCCTGGCCCCAGCCGAGCCACTCGGCGAGGTACTGGCCGACCTGGTTCTGGTCGTCGTCGATCGACTGCTTGCCGAGGATGACGAGGTCGGGCTTCTCTTTCTCGACGATCTTCTTGAGCAGGCCGGCGACGCCCATCTGATCGAGGGGGCCCTCGTGGTTGACCCAGATGGCCTTGGTGGCGCCCATGGCGAGGGCGTGGCGGAGCTGCTCGTGCACCTCTTTGCCGCCGATGCTGACGGCGACGACGTCGCCGGGGTTCTTGGCGACGAGGCGCAGGGCCTCTTCGACGGCGATCTCGTCGAAGGGGTTGATCTTGTACTTGAGGCCTTCTTTGACGATGCCTTTGCCGGCAGCGTCGACCTTGATCTTCGACTCGGGGTCTTCGACGCGCTTCGCGGTGACGAGGATCTTCATAGCGCTTGCTACTAGGGATGACGCGGCGCGGCGTCAAGCGTGATTCACCGGGCCGGCGCGCTTTGCGCGGGCCGTGCGCCGGGCTTACGCTGCTGGCAGATGGGTAAGACGATGGAGAGCTGGACGATCAAGATCCCCCGCCGCCTGAGCGCGCGCGTGGCGCGGCTGGCGAAGAAGCGGCGCGTCTCGCGATCTCTGCTCGTGCGCGAGGCGCTCGAGGCATTGACCGCGGGCGGGCCCGGCGAGACGTTCGTCGAGCGCGTCGGCGAGCACGTCGGGGCCGCCGGCGATCTGCCGGCCGACATCCTGACGAACCCGCGCCACATGCGGGGCTATGGCCGGTGACGGCGACGCTGGTGGTGGACACGGGGCCCCTGGTGGCGCTGCTGGCGCCCCGGGAGCCACGGCACCGGTGGGCGAGGGAGGCACTGGGCGTCAGGGCGCGCGCCGTGACGTGCGAGGCGGTCTTGAGCGAGGCGTTCTTTCTGCTTCGGTCGTCGGAGAGCGGGTCGCGGGCCCTGCGCGCGATGGTCAGAGACGAGACGCTTGAGGTCCTCGCGATGGCGCGCGAGCGGGCCGCGATCACCCGCCTCATGGAGCGGTACGCGTCGGTGCCCATGTCGTTCGCCGATGGTTGCCTGGTGCGGCTCAGCGAGCTGATGCCGCGCGCGGTGGTCGCGACGCTGGACTCGGACTTCCGCGTCTACCGGAGGAATGGCCGAGAGGTCGTGCCTCTGTTGGCGCCCTGAATCACGAGCCCTTGAGCAGCTCGCGCGCCATGACGACGCGCTGAATCTGGCTGGTGCCCTCGTAGATCTGAATGAGCTTGGCGTCGCGCATGAGCTTCTCGACGGGGAACTCCTTCGAGTAGCCGTAGCCGCCGAAGACCTGAACGGCGTCGGTGGTGACGCGCATGCCGGTGTCGGCGGCGAAGCACTTCGCGTAGCTGGAGACGAGCGTGTTCTTCTGGCCGTCGTCGAGCATCTGGGCGCTCTGGTAGGCGAGCAGGCGGGCGGCGTGGGTGTCCTTCGCCATGTCGGCGATCATGAACTGCACGGCCTGGAACTCGGCGATGGGCTTGCCGAACTGGGTGCGCTGCTTCGCGTAGTCGATGGCGTGCTCCATGGCGGCGCGGGCGACGCCGATGGCGAGCATGGCGGTGATGGGGCGGGAGTTGTCGAGGGTCTCCATCGCGATGCGGAAGCCTTCGCCCTCTTCGCCGAGGCGGTTCGCGACGGGGACGCGCACGTCCTCGAGCGTGAGGGTGACGGTGTTGGAGGCGCGCTGCCCCATCTTGTTCTCGTGCTTGCCGGTGCTGAAGCCCTTGGGGCGGCCCTCGATGACGATGGCCATGATGCCCTTGTGGCGCTTCGCCTTGTCGGTGCTGCAGAAGAGCGTGTACTGGTCGGCGTACTCGCCGTTGGTGATCCACTGCTTCTGGCCGTTGATGACGTAGTGGTCGCCGTCGCGGCGTGCGACGGTGCTCATGCCGGCGACGTCGGAGCCGGCGCCGGGCTCGGTGAGGCCGAAGCTGGCGAGCTTGAACCTCTCGACGAAGGGCTTCACGAAGCGCTGCTTCTGTTCGGGGGTGCCGGCGATGTGAATGGGGAGCAGCGCGAGGTCGTTGGCGATCATCGAGGTCGCCATGCCGGCGCAGCCCCAGGCGAGCTCCTCTGAGACGATGCACTGGGCGAGGTGGCTGAGCCCGGTGCCGCCGAGCTCGGTGGGGATCGTCATGTTGATGAGGCCGAGCTCGTGGGCCTGCTGGACGATGTCCTTGGGGAAGATCGACTGCTCGTCGCAGTGGGCGGCCTTGGGGCGCATGACGTCGCGGGCGAACTTGCGGGCGGCGTCTTGAAGGGCGCGTTCGTCGTCGGAGAGGCGGAAGTCCATGGTGGGCGTTCATACACTTCGTGGCCTGAAGCCGCTGCATCGAATACGCTTCGCGCGGGACGCGGTCGCTGATTCGGAAGGGGACTCATCGATGAAACGCAACTGGCTTGTCGTCGCCGCGCTGGCGGGGTTGGGCGTGCTGGGTCTCGCTCGCTGCTCCGGATCGACGACGCAGGAGCCGACGGTGTCGCTGTCTGCTCGGCCGCGCACCATCGCGAACAACGGTGCGATGAGCACCATCACGGTGACGGCGACCGACGAGAACGGGATGCCGGGCACCGGCATGGTGCGGCTGACGTCGACAGCTGGCTCCTTGAGCCAAGGCATGGACGTGGAGCTGCTGCTGGGCTCGAACGACGTCTCATTCACGTGCTCCGCCGCGATGGACATGGCGTGCACGGGCAACGTGCGGATCACCGCGTCGTGGATGCACGGCGGCAAGGCAGTCGAGGGCAGCCTCTCGATCACGGTGACGACGCCAGACGCTGGCGGAGGCACGGGCGGTGGCTCGGGCACCGGCGGCGGCTCCGCAACCGCGGGCGGCGGCGGCGGCTCAGGAGTGGCGGGCGGCTCGATGGCTGGGGGGATGGGCGGCGGCGACGGCGGCGTCTCCACGACGCACCGCCTGGTCCTCACGACCACCAAGCCTTCGCTGGTGCGGGGTACAGGCGACTCGCTCAACCTGCGGGCCGTGCTGACGCTTTCCGCGACCGGCGCTCCCGTCGCGAACACGATGGTGAACTTCACGACGACAGGCGGCTCGTTTGCGGCAGCTCCAGGCACTCTGATGACGAGCGCGATGACCGACGCGATGGGCGTCGTGACCGTGCCCTTCTTCATCGCCGCGAGCTCCGACCTGTCGGCGCTGATCACCGCAACCGGCCTCACCGGAATGGCCTCCGTTCGCATCTACTTCGTGGCGGTCTCGAACCTGCTCTGGGAGCCCGACGTGCGAACGAAGGCCGCCCTCGGTGTGCAATTCTCCAATCGCGATCTCTCGACCCCCGTCTATTTCAAGGTCATCGACACCGCATCGCGTGGTGTCGGCGGCGTCGAGCTCTCATTCACGGTCACCGGGGCGCTCGGCGCGGTCGTCAACCCGGTGAGCGTCACCGACGACGGAGGCATCGCGTTCACCACCCTCACCTCCGGCAATGACACCGGTATTGCCACGGTCAACGCGGCCGTGACTGCGACCCTCGGCTCAGGATCCGAGCTTCGTGCAAGCCGTGACATTCCCATCGTCGCCGGCAAGCCGAACGGCGGCGGCTTCGTGCTGACCTGCGCTCGCAAGAACCTCGGCGCGCTGCACACGCCCAGCGGCATCGTGCCGCCCACGAGGACTCCGGCGGTCACGACCGATTGCACGGCGACGCTCAGCGATCGCTTCGGCATCAAGATCGGCCTGGCGACGCCGGTGCAGTTCTTCGCCGAGAAGGGCAACTTCGCGGTTCCGATGGCGAGCACCAGCACCCAGATGGGTGCGACCCTCGGCGTTGCGACGAACAACTACTCCTCAGCGAGCAACGAACTGCCGCTCGACGTACCGCCGGTCGCAGGTGAGCCGAGCTATGCGATGGGTCGGAACCCGCGCGACATGCTGGTGGCGATCATCGCGATCGCGAACGGCGAGGAGCAGTTCTACGACGGCTCGGCCGACGGTGGCGCGAACGGCAGGTGGGATCCCGGCGAGTGGTTCGTCGACCAGTCGGAGCCGTTCGTCGACTCGAACGACAACGGCACGTGGGACCCAGGCGAGATCTGGATCAACAACGCCACCGACTGCGCCCGTCCTGACGGGGGGCTCAATCCCGGCTGGGACGGACCGAACGGCTGCTGGGACAGCGACACTCAGTTGTGGGAGACGACGCACGTCGTCTGGACGGGGCCGTTGGTTCAGCCTGTGCAGTTCAGCCCCGCGGGTCCGTGGTTCGTGATGCGCAACTCGATGCTGCCGGTGAACTTCTCTTGGAGAGACGGGTGGGGCAACCCGATGAGCATCGACGGCCCGAACATCACGGCCATGGTCATGGGCACCAACATCGGAGGTGCCACGTTCACCACGAACGGGCTCACCGGCGATCAGCTCGGCAACATCTTGCTGCAGCCGGGAAAGGTCGAGGCCACCGAGACCGCTCCGGGCTCTGGCGTCTTCAACATTCTCGGGCCGTGCAACGGAACGCTCCCGGGTCCGACGTCGGCGCTCACACGCTGCATCCGTCGAATCACGATCGCCGGCTTCGGCAATGGGAACAGCGGCACCGTGACCTTCAGCGGGAGAACCGTGGCGCCGCTGCCGGACGGTGGTCCGCCGCCGTCGATGGGCACGCTACGCATGAACACGAGCCACTCGTTCTCGACGGCGACGTTCCAGGACTTCCCGGTGACGTTCGAGTAGCGATTACTGCGACAGCGACAGCCCGAACTTCGTCACCGGCGTCGTGAACATCACCTCGTTCGTCGCGAACGAGCCGCACCAGTACCGCAGCTCACCGCCCGCGCGGATCTCGATCTGCCACGGCACCGCCCGCCCGATCGAGCACTCCGACCAGTAGTTCACCTCGATCGCGTACTCGCCGAGCGGCGCCCGCCGCCCTGTCGGGTAGATGACGTTCTCCACGTTGACGTTGTCGATGTTGCACGCCGCGTTCGAGTCGAGATCGAGCGCTCCGATCGAGCCGCACGCGTTGCGCGGCCCGCGCGCGCCGAAGAAGATGTGACAGCTCCCGCCGTCGGCCGGCTCGAACACGTGCAGGTCGAGGTCGACCGGATCCCGGAACCGCAGCGTCGCCTGCACGTCGCCGGTGCCGCCCTTCAGCACGCACTCCTTGCCGCCCTGCGCGTTGAAGACGCACGTGAAGCCGCGCCGGCAGTCCATGTCCGTCGTGCACACCTGCGCCTCACCCGCATCGGTCGGCAGGCACGGCCCCAAGAGCCCCGCATCGCGCCAGTCGGGCACCAGCCGCGGCCCCGTCGAGAACTCCGCGCCCACCGACACCCGCGTCTCGCTGCTCACCGTCACGCCGCGGTTCACCCACTCGCCCACGACGCGCACGCGCTCCTTGCACAGCGCGTCGGTCGCGCGCACGCACGAGAAGCCCACGCTCGCCTTGCCCTCGGCGTCGAGCGTCACCGTCTCCGGCATGCGCAGCGAGCCCGCCGTCGACGTCACCTTCACCGCTCCCTTGCCGGGCTGGCCCTGGCCGTCGACGGCGGTGATGCTGATCTCCGCGACCGCACCCTTGTCGTCGATGCCCGTCGGCTTCGAGATGAGCGACAGCGACGGAGGCTGCGACTCGCCGGAGCAGTCGACCAGCGCGACGAGCAGCAAGGCCGCAGGAATGCCTGACGAGGCGCCGCGCAAGCTTCTTCGTTCTAGCACGCAGCGCGGTAACCTACGCGCATGGCCTTGCGGACATGGGTGGTGGTCCTCGCGGCGGTCGCGGTCACGCTCACCTGCTCGGGCCCGCCCGAGACGCCGCCCGCTCCGACGCTGAGCCTCTCGGCGCGCCCCACCGCCATCGACGACCGCGGCGAGAACAGCCTCATCACCGTGCGGGCCCTCACCGCGGAGGGCAGCCCCGGCTCCGGCAGCGTCGAGCTCAGCTCCAGCGCCGGCTCGCTCACCAGCGGAGTCACCCTCACCCTGCGCGGCGACGGCACCGCCGAGGCGATGTTCTCGTGCACGCTCGCGAGCGACATGTCGTGCTCCGGCCGCGTCACCCTCACCGCCACGTGGGGCGTCGCCATGGCCACCACGCGCGTGCAGGTCGGCGACGCCGGCGTCCCCGGCACCGCCGGAGGAAGCGGCACGGCCGGAGGCGCAACCGCGGGAGGGAGCTCCGGCGGCACCGCCACTGCCGGCGGCGCGACGGCGGGCGGCGCGGCGGGAGGCACCGCGACCGCGGGCGGCGCAGCCACGGCAGGCGGGAGCACGACCGACGCGGGCGACCCCGACGCCGGCGACCCCGACGCGGGCCCGAGCGACGGCGGCAGCGACGGCGGCGCCGACGCCGGCTTCGACGCGGGCACCTTCGTCTTCGAGTACGACGCCGGCCGCGGAGGCAACGTCTTCCTGCTCGGCCTGCTCCAGCCGATGTCCGACTCCTGGGGCCTCGCGCCGCTCGCCTCGCCGAGCCAGCCCGAGATCGGCTACCAGGGCAGCCTCTTCCCCAACGAGGCCGTCATCCGCCCGGGCGGCGGCACCGTCTACTACGACGCGCTGAACCAGTTCCTGCGCGAGCAGCAGCCCGACGCGTACGAAGCCCTCGACGGAGGCGGCTCGCGCTACCCGCTCAACCCCGAGTTCAACGACATCATCGTCTCGACGTCGATGTGCAGCCCGACCGCGCGCGTGAGCGGCTTCTGGGTCTGGCCCGACACCGCGCAGGTCGTCTACCGCTGCGGCACGATGAACCAGTACTTCGAGAACGGCGTCGAGCTGGTGCGCTTCTCGGGCCTCACGCTCTACGCGCTCGGCTTCGCGGGCACGGCGCTCGCGGGCACCTCCGCCGGCATGGACGTGCTGGTCGAGGCGAACGGCACGATGCGCACGCTGACGGGCCTCGGCGGTCAGACGCTCTCTCCGCGTTTCAACGCGCTGAGCCGGCAGCGGCAGATCCGCGCGTACCCCGGCGGCTTCAGGCTGGTGCTCGGCTCGGGGATGAACGACTCGCCGCCGTGCCACCTGTGGCAGATCAACTCCGCGGCGGCGGCCTCGGTCGTCGACGTGTTCACCGGCCCGCCGACGGGCGTGCTGCTCATGGAGCCCTGCAACGGCCGGCTCGATCTCTCGGGCGCGCTCTACACGCCGGGCTTCAGCGGCAGCACCGACGTCATCGTGAGGCACTCGCGCGCCCAGCCCGACGGAGGCCCCTCGAGCTCGAGCATCGCGTACACCGAGCAGGGCGCGGCGCCGTCGTCGTTCGCGAGCTTCCCGCCGACCGTGTTCACGTTCATCGAGGGCGGCGCGTACCCGGTGTGCGGGCCGTGAACACTGTCCCTTAGATTCCGGAATCGGGGACGCGACTCCTCACCGGCGCTGTGAACGGCAGTGGGCAGCGCACAACGCACACCCTGTGCGTCGCGCCTGATCTTGCTCGCTTGTAGCCGCTCGAATGTGGCTCCTGCGGGCTGTGGCTTTGCAGTAAGTTCGCCAACCATGCGCGCGCTCTTCCTGGCAGTCGTGTGTCTCGCGGGCTGCGACGCTCGCATCCTCGATCCCGGCACGAACCCGAACCAGCCGCCTGGAGGCACGGGCGACGGCGCCGGCGGCAACGGCGGCTCGGGCTCCGGCGGCGAGGGCGGCGGCGTGCAGCTCGACCCCTGCATGGTGCAGAACGGCGCGGTCGTGGTCGGCACCGCGCCGATGCGCCGGCTGAGCCATGACGAGTACCGCAACACCATCGGCGACATTCAGCCCGCGTGGGCCGCCGCGGCGGCGACGCAGGCCGCGCTGCTCACGCCCGACAGCGAGTCGCTCGGCTTCCGCAACGGAGCCATCTTCCTCGACGTCAAGCCCGTGCTCGCGCAGCAGTACATGGACGCCGCCGAGGCGATCGCCGCCGCCGCCGTCGCGGGCACGAACCTGAACACGCTCGCTCCGTGCGCGATGGGCGGCAACGAGGCGATGTGCGCGCAGAACTTCATCACCTCGTTCGGGCGCCGCATGTACCGCCGCGCGCTGTCGGCCGAAGAGATCGCGCGCTACGTCACCGTCTACACGTCGGCGCGCATGGGCATGTACGACTACCGCACCGGCATCGAGTGGGTGGTCTTCGCGTTCCTGAACTCGCCCGGCTTCCTGTACCGCGTCGAGCTCGACCCGCCCGGCTCATCGGGCGTTCGCAAGGTCACCGGCCTCGAGCTGGCGTCGCGGCTCTCGTACCTGTTGTGGCAGAGCGCTCCCGACGAGACGCTGCTCGCGGTGGCCGAGGGCGGCCAGCTCGTGACGCGCACGCAGATTCTGGCGCAGGCGAACCGCATGCTCGCAGACCCGAAGGCGCGGCGGCTCACCGCGTTCTTCGACCAGTGGATGAAGTGGGACAAGCTCGAGAGCCTCTCGCGCGACGCCACCGCGTTCCCGGGGCTGCCGATGAACCTGGGGCCGATGATGCGCGCCGAGGCGCAGCAGTTCGCCGAGCGCACGGTGTTCGACGTCGACGGCAAGCTCGGCACGCTGCTCACCGGCGAGTACACGTACGTGAACCAGGCGCTCGCGACGCACTACGGCCTGAGCGGCGTCACCGGCACGCAGTTCCAGCGCGTGTCGCTGACGGGCCGCGGCGGCCTGCTCACGCTCGGCGGCACGCTGGCTGCGAGCGATCTCAACACGCGCACGTCGATCGTGCACCGCGGCGCGGCGATGCGCACCCAGGTGATGTGCCAGATCGTGCCGGCGCCGCCGCCCGACATCCCGGCGCTGGGGCCCATCTCTTCGAACCTCACGCAGGCGCAGCGGCTCGCCATGCACCGGCAGGATCCGGGCTGCGCGGGCTGCCACAACCTCATGGACCCGCTCGGCAGCCCGTTCGAGGGCTACGACGCCGTCGGCCGCGCGCGCCTGCGAGACGAGGCCGGCAACCCCATCGACACGTCGGGCGAGCTGACGCGCGGCAAGGACACCGCGCTCAACGGCCCGGTCGCGAACGCGGGCGAGCTCGTCGCGAAGTTCGCGCAGTCGAGCGAGGTGCGCGACTGCTTCGCGACCCAGCTGTACCGGTTCAGCATGGGCCGCCGGGAAGAGGCCGGCGACGCCTGCACGACGTTCACGATGAGGAAGCGCTTCAACGAAAGCGGAGGCGACGTGAAGGACTTCCTGCTCACGCTCACACAGCTCGACGACTTCGATCACCGCCAGGTGCAGCCATGAAAGTCTCCAGACGCAATCTCCTGCGGGGCGCCGCGGGCCTGAGCATGTGGCTCCCGCTGATGGAGGCGTTCGGCCAGGTGAACGGCACCTCGCCGAAGCGCCTCGTCACCATCTTCACGGCGAACGGCGACGACATCGACCAGCGCTTCACGACGCGCGGCGAGACGAACTGGGTGTTCGCCGACATGCTGACGCCGTTCGAGCGGCACCGGCAGCACCTGCTCGTGCTCGACGGCATCAACAAGTACCACAACCGTCTCCCCGCCGGAGAGGTGAGCGACGGCCACCAGCAGGGCGGCTCGGCGCTCGCGCCGTGGAAGTCGGGGCCCGGCTCGTACCCCATCGGCGGCACGTGCGACGCCAACGGGCAGAACTGCGACCTCATCGGCTGGGTGACCGGGCCGAGCATCGACAAGGCGATCGGCGACCGCATCCTCCAGACGAACCCGACGCTGCCGTACCGCCACCTGAACCTGCGCGTCGGCGACGGCGGCAACAACATCTGGAACGTGCACAGCCACGCGGGGCCGGTGGGCACGCAGAACCCGATCAACCCCCAGACGAACCCGTTCACGGTGTACACGAGCCTGTTTCAGGGCATCGACTTCTCGGGTCAGATGAACCTGGCGAAGCGGCTCGCGATGAAGCGCTCGGCGCTCGACCTGGTGAACGGAGAGCTGAACTCGCTGAAGCCGAAGGTGTCGGCGGCCGACCGCGTTCGCCTCGAGCAGCACACCGAGTCGATGCGCGACATCGAGCGGCAGCTGGGCGCGCAGGTCGGCAACCGGCCGGCGTGCGGGCCGCTGACGCTCGGCACGATGATGACGAACGCGCAGGCCCAGAACCCGGCGAACCACCAGGCGGTGGGGCAGCTGTTCTTCAAGATCATCGCGATGTCGTTCGCGTGCGATCTCGTGCGCACCGTGAACTTCAACTGGAGCGGCAACACCTCCGACCGCGTGTACACGAACCTGGGGCTGACCGAGGGGCACCACACGCTGTCGCACCTCACCGACGGCACGGCGTTCACGAAGATCCGCCAGGTGAAGAAGTACCTGTTCGAAGAGAGCGTGAAGCTGCACGACGAGCTGATGCGCCTGCCCGAGAACGGCAAGAGCGTCTTCGACAGCACCCTCGTCGTTCACTGGAGCGAGCTGAGCCAGGGCGACACCCACCAGAAAGACCGCGACCTCGTCATCATGGCGACGGGCCAGAGCGGCGTGTTCCGCACCGGGCGCTTCCTCGACTTCAACGCGGCCCCGACGCGCGCGTTCTCGAACATGCTCGTCTCGTGCTGGCACTTCATGGGCTACACGGACGTGATGGACTGGGGCGACCCGCTGCTGTTCAACGGGCGCACCGGGCCGCTGCCGGGGCTCGTTTGACGTCTACGGCCCGCAGCACATCGCGCTGAACTTCCCACCCGTCGCCGTCACGAGGTTGAAGTCGTTCTCCTCGAGCGCCGAGCCGCAGCCCGGTTGGGACGGGTCGTCGTTTTCGCGCAGCTCGGTGTCGAGCTTGCCGTCACCGTCGAGATCGGCGCGGAACTGTGTGGTCTTCACGGGTGGGAACGTGATCGGCGGGAGCTTCGTCTTGCCCATCATCACGAGGCCGATGATCCGCTGCGAGGAGACGGGCTTGCGCAGCGGGCGCGTGAGCTTCAGCTCGAGCGTGGCGACGGGCTCGCTCCACGTGCCGCCGTCGTTCTCGCAGTTGGCCTCGACGGTGAAGACCGGCGCAGGCCCCGTGAAGAGCACGCCCCGATCGTCGGCGAGCCTGACGGGGCCTTTGAACGTGATCTTCGTCCCCGCCTTCGTTCGCCACGCCCGCGGGATGCGCACCCGCACCGTCGCCCGCTTCTCGTCGGCCTTCACGAGCTCGATGACGCCGAGATCTCCGTCGGTCAGATCGCCCTTCGGCGCGTCGTAGTCCGCGAGCAGCGTGAAGACGAGGACGGACAGCACGCCCTCAGTTCATAGCTCCAGCGCCCACAGATCCGGAAACCCGCCCGCGATGGTGTTGCCGAAGCCGCCGATGAAGCGGCCGTTCGCCGCGTCGAGCACGGCCATGCCGGAGGCGCGCGACGGCGCTCCGCCCTCGGGGTCGAGGCGGCGCCAGACCTCGCGGTCGCGATCGAGATCGAGGAACCAGACGCCCTCGCTCGCGTTGCGGCCGTCGGGCGTCCCGCCCCAGACGATGAGGCGGTGGTTCGCCTCGTCGAGGGCCCAGGCTCCGTTGCGGCGCATGAGCTCGGCCGACGTGTCGGCGAGCTTCACCCACTTCGCCGGTGTGCTCGACAGCTCGAGCGCCCAGGTGTCGCCGTGAATGGTGGCCGCCGCGGCGCCCGCGAAGATGACGACGCGATCGTTCGGAGCGTCGTACGCGTAGTAGTGCCCCGCCCGCCCGGCCGGCTTCGGCCCGGCTTCGACCGCGACGGGGTCCCAGCGCGGGTTGCCCGATGCGGGGACGGTGAGCGACGTCACGTTGCAGTGCGGCGTCATCGACTGGCCGCACACCGAGAGGAAGCGGCCGCGCTTCGAGTCGAAGACGAGGCCCGGCTGGTAGTCGCCGTACGGCCCCGCGTTCTCGGCGGTGAGCGGCGTCCACGTGCGCGTGTCGGGGTCGAACTTCTCGAGGTGCTGGAGCGGCTGGAAGCTGCGGTCGATTCCGCCGACGAAGAGGCGCTCGCGCGAGCCCGGAAGCGGCACGAGCCGCGCGCCCATGAACTCGGGAGCCGCGTTCGCGTGCTGCAGCGGCTCCCACGTGCGCGCGCCGAGATCGAAGCGCCACAGGTCGGTCGACGCCGTGAACTGCATCGGCCGGTAGTGGAAGCCGCCGAGCACGTAGAGGCTCGTGCCGTCGAGCCACATGTTCCCGTACTCGCGGTTCGGCGGCATGCCGGCGGTGCCGTCGGCCCACTGCGACAGCGCCGACCACCTCGGAGCCCGCGCGACCAGCTCGACCTCGGCGGTGCCGTCGCTCTTCTCGCAGTGCAGCGTGAGCGTGACCTTCAGCGTCGCCGCCTCGTACGGCGCCTTCAGCTCGAAGCGGTTCGGCTCGAGCCGCCGGGCCTCGAAGGAGCCCGGGCTCGAGAGCTCGACGCTCGTCACCTGCGCAGAGAGCTGGGCGCGGCCTCCCATGGGGAGCTCGAGCCTCGCCGGCAGCGCCTCGTCCTCGCACGGCGGTGGCGGAGGCGGCGGCGGTGGAGGCTCGCCGGCGTCGGGGACCTCGACGACGGGCGGCGGCGGCGGCTGCCCGCACGCCACGATCAGGCACAGCAGGAGCGCCTTGTTCATGGCGGCGGCCCCTGTGCAGCTTCGGTGCCGCCGCGCTCACCGAGAGGAATCGCGCGTTCGCGCGCCCTGCCGTTAGGCGATTGGCATATAGAGCGGCGGTCGATGGCGGCAGGCAACGGGTTCGCGCGCACGGTGCTCGAGATCGAGGCGAAGGCGATCGCCTCGCTGTACCCGCGCATCAGCCGCTCGCTCGACGCCGCGCTGAAGGTGCTGCGCGCGTGCCGCGGCCGCGTCGTGACGACGGCGATCGGCAAGCCCGGCTTCATCGCGCAGAAGCTGTCGGCGACGCTGGCGTCGACCGGCATCCCGTCGCTGTACCTGCACCCCGCCGAGGCGGCCCACGGCGATCTCGGCCGCGTCGCGCGCGGCGACGTCGTCATCGCGCTGTCGAACAGCGGAGCGTCGCGCGAGCTGCTCGTGCTCTTGCCCGCGTTCGAGCAGCTGTCGGTGCCGGTGATCGCGGTGACCGGCGATGCGGGCTCGGCGCTCGCGCAGCAGGCGAAGGTGGTGATCGACATCGGGCCGATCGACGAGGCGTGCCCCATCGGGCTGGTGCCGACGGCTTCGACGGCGGCGATGCACGCGGTCTGCGACGCGCTGGCGATGACGCTGGCGCACACGCGCGACTTCTCGACGGCGCAGTACGCGAAGCTGCACCCGGGCGGGAAGCTGGGGCGCCACGCGCTGCGGGTGCACGAGGTGATGCGCACGGGCAAGGCGCTGCCGAAGGTGCGCGAGGCCGACCCGCTCTCGCACGTGGTGGTGGTGATGACGAACACGGAAGGGCGGCCGGGCGCGGCGCTGGTGGTCGACGCGAAGGGGCGGCTCGCGGGCATCTTCACCGACGGAGACCTGCGCCGGCTCGCCGAGAAGAAGCGGCTCGACTTCGGGACGCCGGTGGGAAAGGTGATGGGCCGGCGGCCGCGGTGCGTGGGGCCGAACGAGCTCGCGCTGGCGGCGGCGGCGCTGATGCGCGAGGTGCAGGTCGATCAGCTGCCGGTGGTCGACGGCGCGGGAAAGGTCGTGGGGCTGGTCGACGTTCAAGACCTGCTCGCGGCGCGCATCGCGTAGCGTTAACCTCTCGCCTCTATGGCGAACTTTCTCGAGCAGCTGAAGAGCATGACCGTGGTGGTGGCGGACACGGGCGACTTCGAGTCGATGAAGCGGTTCAAGCCGCGCGACTCGACGACGAACCCCTCGCTGATCGCGGCGGCCTCGGCGCTGCCCCAGTACCAGGAGCTGGTGAAGCGCGGCATCGACTACGGCAAGGCGGGCGGCGGCTCGAAGGCCGAGATCGCGAAGCGGGCGGTCGACCGGCTGGCGGTGGAGTTCGGCATCGAGATCCTCAAGATCGTGCCGGGGCGCGTCTCGACCGAGGTCGACGCTCGGCTGTCGCACGACATGCAGGCGAGCATGGAGAAGGCCCGCGAGCTGATCGCCATGTACGAGAAAGAGGGCATCAAGCGCGACCGCGTGCTGATCAAGCTGGCGTCGACGTGGGAGGGCATCAAGGCAGCGGAGCAGCTCGAGAAGGAAGGCATTCACTGCAACCTGACGCTGCTGTTCGGCTTCCACCAGGCGGTCGCGTGCGCCGAGGCGAAGGTGACGCTGATCTCGCCGTTCGTCGGGCGGATCCTCGACTGGTACCTGAAGAGCACGGGGAAGGCGTCGTTCCCGCCGCCGGAGGATCCGGGCGTGCTGTCGGTGACGAAGATCTACAACTACTACAAGAAGCACGGGTATCAGACCGAGGTGATGGGCGCGTCGTTCCGCAACGCGGGCGAGATCATCGAGCTCGCCGGGTCGGACCTGCTGACCATCGCTCCGAAGCTGCTCGCCGAGCTCGAGGGCATGCAGGGCACGCTGGCTCGCAAGCTCGACCCCGCGAAGGCGGCTTCGCTCGGCGCCGAGAAGATCCACGTCGACAAGGCGACGTTCGACAAGATGCACGCGGAAGACAAGATGGCGAGCGACAAGCTGAAGGAAGGCATCGAGGGGTTCGCGAAGGCGATCATCGATCTCGAGAAGCAGCTCGAGGCGAAGATCGGGTAGGGGCCGGGCGGGCGGGCCGGGTGCCGGGCATCGGGCCGCGTGCCGGGTTGCGGAACGGGCCCGGTGGCGGGCCCGGCCACGGTCCCGCGTTCGTTCACGGTTTCGGGCCGCGGCTCGTTCTACGGGCGGGGCTGCAGCGTGAGGTTCATCCCGATTTCGACCCTCACCCCGGTATGGTTGCGGCGTGCCCGGCGAGCCGCGCCTCATCTTCTCCGAGCCCTACTTCGAGGGCCTCTACCGCCGCGCGCTCAAGTCCGACCTCACTCCACAGCACCGCGCCGAGCTGAAGGCCGCCGGCCTCGACCTCGACAGGTTCCAGCCGGGCTACCCCGCCGAGCAGGCCGCACGGTGGATCGAGCTCACGAGCCGCCTCATCTACCCCGAGCTGCCGCGCGACGAAGCGCTCCGCCTGCTCGGCCAGCGCCTCTTCGACGGCTGGTCGCAGACCCTCATCGGCTCCGCGGCCACCCTGCTCATGCGCGCCATCGGCCCCACCCGGACGCTCGAGCGCATGAGCCGCAACTTCCGCACCGGCGACAACTTCACCGAGGTGAGGTTCACCGAGCTCGCTCCGCGCGACTGCCAGCTCGAGTTCAACGAGGTGCTCGGCATGCCGGCCTACTACGCGGGCATCCTCGAGGCCGGCGCCCGCAGCATCGGCGTGAAAGACGCGCGCATCACGATCGAGAAGAGCGCTCCGCCCGGCGCCGTCCTCCGCGTCCGGTGGAGCGCCTAGCCCGCGAGCGACTCGAGCAGCCCGGCGAGCGCCTGCGCCCGCGGCACCAGCGTCTTCACCTCGATGTGCTCGTCTTTCGTGTGGAAGCCCCGCCCGCGCGGCCCGAGCGCGTCGATCGACGCGATGCCCATCGCCGACGTCGTGCACGCATCGGAGCCGCCGCCGACGCGCGGAGACTCGGGCGCCGCGAGCCCGAACTGCGTCGCGTGCTTCGCGTAGGCCTCGAACAGCCTCACGTTCGCGTCGCTGCGCTCCATCGGGAGCCGGTTCGCGCCGCCGACGCAGTGCAGCTGCGTGCCCGGCACCGACGCCGCCGCCTCGGCCGCCGCGTCGAACAGCGCCTTCACGAGCCACTCGGCGTCGGCGCGCGTCACGAAGCGCAGGTCGAGCTCGGCCACCGCCAGGTCGGGCACCGTGTTCTTGCCCTGCCCGCCCGCGATCTTCCCCACGTTCACCGTCACGCCTCGCGCGTAGTCGGTCAGCCCCTGCGCCTTGTCGATGAAGCGCGCGAGCGCCCACGCGGCGTTCGCGCCGTCCTGGTGGTTGTTGCCGGCGTGCGCCGCCTTGCCCTTCGCGGTCACGTCGAGGTTCCCGGTGCCCTTGCGCGACGTCACGATCGCGTCGTTCGCGCGGCCCGACTCGAACACGAGCGCGGCCTGCGCGCCGGCGAGCTCGGTGCGGATGAGGGGCGCTCCCTCGAAGCTGCCCACCTCTTCGTCGCTCACGATGATGACCCGCACCGGCGGCAGCGAAGCCAGCCCCCGCGTCGCCGCCAGGGCCTTGAGCGCCCAGGCGACCACGACGAGCCCGCCCTTCATGTCGAGCACTCCGGGCCCGCGCCGCAGGTCGCCGTCGACGCGGTAGCCCTCGAACACGCCCGGAGGGAACACCGTGTCGAGGTGCCCGATGAGCCCCACGGGCTTGCTCCCCGCCTTGCCCTGCGAGCGGAAGACGAGGTGGTCGGCGTAGCGCTCGCTCTTCACGCGCTCGACGCTCAGGCCCTCGATCTCGAACACCTGAGCGAGCAGATCGGCCACCCGGTTCCCGCCCGCCACGTTGTCGGTGAACGAGTTGACGTTCACGAGCGCCGAGAGCGCGCCCTCCATCTCGGCGAGCCGGCCTTCGAGCCACTTCGCGGCGTCAGTCATTCCGCGGGGCTACCTACCACGTCTCCGGCGGCTTGACTTTAAGCACGACCGTTCGTATTTTATATTTCATGTCGAAGGGCGAAGAGACGCGCGAGCGCATCGTCAGCCGGGCCTACCTGATGGCGGGCCGCGACGGCCTCGAGGGGCTCACCATCGGCGCGCTCGCGGACGAGCTCAAGCTGTCGAAGAGCGGCCTGTTCGCGCACTTCGGCTCGAAGGAGGAGCTGCAGCTCGAGGTCCTGCGCGAGACCGAGCGCCGCTTCACCGAGATGGTCATCAAGCCGGCGCTGAAGGCGCCGCGAGGCATGCCGCGCTTCAAGAAGCTCTTCGAGCTGTGGCTCGACTGGGCCTCCAGCCCCGCCAACCCGGGCGGCTGCCTCTTTCTCGCGGCGAGCGTGGAGCTCGACGATCGCGAGGGCCGCACCCGCGATTACCTCGTCGCCACCCAGAAGCAGCTGCTCTCGTTCACGCAGCAGGCCGCCCGGCTGTGCGTCGAGCAGGGCCACTTCAAGCCCGACACCGACTGCGAGCAGGTCGCCCACGAGCTCTACGGCATCCTGCTCGCGTACCACCAGTTCAAGCGCCTCTTGCGCGACCCGGCCGCCGACAAGCGCGCCCAGGTCTCTTTCGAACGCCTCGTCCGCTCCCTTCAACCGTAGCCCTGCAAAGGAGAAGCACCATGACCGCAGTGACCTCCATCGCGCCGAAAAATAGCACGACCGTTCGTTTTCGTTTCCTGGAGTGGCTCGCCCCGAAGGCGCTCGCCGACCGGGTGTTCGAGGCCTGGTGCACGCCGCCGCGGCCGCGGCGCCCGCGCGCGCCTCGCGAGGGGCGCGAGTTCGAGCTCGAGACTCCGCTGGGAGCCCTGAAGGCGTGGGAGTGGGGCATGCGCGACGACGGCGAGACCGTGCTGCTCGTGCACGGCTGGGGCTCGAGCGCGGTGACGATGGAGAAGCTCGCGAAGCCGCTGGCCGAGGCCGGCCGGCAGGTGATCGCGATCGACCTCCCCGCGCACGGGCAGAGCCCGGGCACCACCACGAACGTCGTCGAGATGACGCGCGCCGTGGAGGCCGCGCTGTGGCGCTTCCGCCCCAGCGCCGTCATCGCGCACTCGCTCGGCGCGACGGCCACTGCGCTGGCGCTCGCGCGAGGTCCCCGGGTCGATCGCGCGGTGCTGCTCGCGCCGGGCGAGGACATGACGTACTTCGCGCACGCGTTCGCGGCGCGCGCCGGAATGTCGCAGGGCATGGGCATCGCGCTGCTCACGCGCATCGAGGCCCGCGTCGGAGTCACCCCCGATTCGCTCAGCCTGCGGCACCACGCGCCGCCGTCGGGGACGAAGGTGCTGCTGGTGCACGACCCGGCGGACACCGAGGTGCCGTGGGCGCACGCCCAGCGCCTCAACGAGAAGTGGCCCGAGGCCCGGCTGCTCGCCGCGCCGGGCGCGGGGCATCACGGGATGCCGCGGGTCGCGTCGATCATCGACGTCGCCACGCGCTTCGCGCTCGAGGGAAGGGCCGAGGGAACGCCCATTCTCGCGCTCACGGCCTGAACGCCTGGGCAGCTTCGGGACGATCGTGCTGTGGTAAGGGCCGAGCGGGCCCTTTCCGATGCTGCTCCTGCGAGACGTGCAGAAGTCCGACCTGCCGGGCCTGAAGCGCCTGGCGGCGGTCTTGAACAGCGTCAACCTGCCGAACAACGAAGAGGTGCTGAGCTCGCTCATCGAGCGGTCGACGAAGAGCTTCAGCGGCGCCATCAAAGATCCGTTCGAGCGCGAGTACCTCTTCGTGCTCGAAGACCGCCGCAACAAGCACCTCATCGGCACCTCGATGATCATCGCGCAGCACGGCACGCGCGAGGCTCCGCACATCTCGTTCCAGGTGACCGAGGCCGAGCACTACAGCGCCTCGATCGACCGGCACTTCCGTCACCAGGTGCTGTCGATCGGCTACAACTACGACGGCCCGACCGAGATCGGCGGCCTCGTGGTCGACCCTCCGCACCGCTCGACGCCCGACAAGCCCGGCAAGCAGCTCTCGTACGTGCGCTTCCTCTACATGGCGATGCACCAGAAGCTGTTCCGCCCGCGCGTGCTGGCGGAGCTGCTCCCGCCGCTGATGAAAGACGGCCGCAGCCTGCTCTGGGAGTCGTGCGGCAAGAAGTTCACCGGCCTCGAGTACACCGAGGCGGACAAGCTCTCGCGCCGCAACAAGGAGTTCATCAAGGAGCTCTTCCCCGCCTCCGACATCTACGCGACGCTGTTCAGCGAGCGCGCGCAGAAGATCATCGGCGTCGTCGGCGAAGAGACGCGCGGCGTGCAGCGCATGCTCGAGCGCATCGGGTTCAAGTACGTGAGCCGCATCGACCCGTTCGACGGCGGGCCGCACTACGAGGCCGACCTCGAGGACATCAGCCTCGTGCGCCGCTTCCGCACCGCGAAGCTCGGCAAGCCCGACTTCGACCTCGATGGAGAGCTCTGGCTCGTCGCCGCCGAGAAGCGCGAGGGCAAGGGCCGCTTCCGCTCCGTGTGCTGCCCGGTTCGCTTCAGCGACCAGATCGCCTACCTTTCGGGGACAGCCAAGGAGATCCTGGGCGTGAAACCGGGCGAGAAGCTCTCGCTCGTGCCCTTCGAGTGAATGTGGTTCGCAGTCGCGATGTGCGTCGTGCTCGGGCAGACCGACGGCGATGCCTACGACGATCGGCTCGAGACCGGGCGGCGGTTGACGCAGACGCTGCTCGACGCCCGGCTCGACGAGCTCTGGCAGCAGGGCGGCCCCGGGTTCAGGCGCAGCTTCGGGGGCAACCTCGCGGGGCTGAAGAGCTTCCGCGCGAAGCTCGCGAGCGACTTCGGCGAGGAGCTGCGGCTGACGTCGGAGCGCATCGACGAGCGCCACCAGCTCGTCGTGTACACGCGGCAGTCGACGTTCTCGCGGTGGGCCCTCGGCGTCGAGCTCGAGTGGGTCTGGGATCCCGCGAAGGGCATGCTGATGTCGGTGGGCGCGCGGCCCGCGTTTCGCGAGGCGCCGTCGCCGCACATGGACTACGTGCCGAAGGTCGAGCTGAAGCTGCCCTTCCGCGGGACCTGGGCCGTGCTGTGGGGCGGCCGCACCTGGGACTTGAACCGCCACGCGTCGGTCGCCGACATGCGCTACGCGACGGACCTGTGGATTCTGAAGAACGGCAGCTCGTGCCAGGGCGACTGCACGCGCAACGAGCAGTACCACTGCTGGAGCAAGCCGATCGTGGCTCCCGCCGACGGCACCGTCGTGTTCGTCGAGAACGGGCGGCCCGACAACCGGCCCAACTCACCCGACCCCAAGAACCTGTTCGGCAACCACGTCGTGATCGATCACGGGAACAGCGAGTACTCGCTGATGGCGCACCTGAAGAAGGGCAGCGTCGTGGTCAAGAAGGGCGAGAAGGTCACGGTCGGCGAGATCATCGCGGTCGCCGGGAACAGCGGCATGTCGACCGAGCCTCACCTTCACTATCAGCTGATGGACGGGCCGGACTGGGCCACCGCCCAGGGGCTCCCCGCCCGCTTCTATCGCTACAACGTCAACGGGAAGCCCGTCGAGGTCGGTGAGCTGAGGCGCAGCCAGTACCTCTCGCCCTGAGCCGTTCTCCGAGCTGCCGCGACTCACGGCTTTGCCTTCTGCTCGATCTTCAGCCCCGGCAGCAGCACCGGCACGCAGCGGTCGTTCTCGCACACCTCGTCTGCTTTGCATTGATCGCGGCACGGCAGCGTGTCGCACAGCCCCGTCTGCTGATTGCACGCCGTCCCCGGCGGGCAGTACGCCACGCAGCCACCCGTCGCCTTCGACACCACCGCCGCTCCGATCGCTGCGCCCACCGCTTCCAGCGGCTCGGTGCTCACGGCTCCTGCTGGACGGTCTGGCCGGCCCGGCGCGTACGCCCCTCCGCCTCCGACGCCCAGCCGCACCTGCTTCTTCGCCTCCGCGCAGGTCAGCAGCAGCAGCAGCAGGGGCGCGGCGCGTCGCACGGATGGAGCTTACGTCAACAGCCACGGGTGCCTCAGCAGCGCCAGCGCTTCACGCACCGTCTGCACCAGCCAGTCCGTCGTCCCCAGCCGACGCCCCGACGCCACCGGCTGCGTCTTGATCCCCAGCCGCTCGAACTGCGCCCTCGCCCTCAGCAGGTGGTAGCCGTCGGTGACGAGAATCACCTCGTCGATGCCCCGCTCCTTCAGCAGCGGCAGCGTCAGCACCGCGTTCTGATGCGTCGAGTGGCTGTTCTCTTCGATCACGCACGCCGTCGCCGGCACCCCCGCCGCGATCGCCAGGGCTCTCGCGATGCTCGCCTCTGACGGCAGCCCCCTGCTCGAGCCCCCGCTGAAGATGATCAGCGGCGCCCTGCCCGCCCGGTACAGCTCGGCGGCTTTCTCCGCGCGGTACTGCAGCGCCGGCGCCGCGTGGCCGCTCGGCAGCACGCGGGCTCCCAGCATCACGATCGCCTGCGCGTTTGCCGTCGACGGCTCGCTGCGCGCGGCTCGATCGACTCGCCACGCGACGACTCCGACGAGCACGAAGGGCAACACGAACAGGAGCGCGAGCAGGCGGCGCATTGTGCACACCGCCGTTGCTACTTCCACACCAGCTTGCGCTTGCCCTCGAGCAGCTCGACGTACAGCGCTCCCGCCTGGCCTCTCGGCAGCTCGAGGTACGCCTTGTTCGGCACCTTCGCCTTCGACAGCTTCGCCGACGGGTCGACGTCGCCGCTCAGCGCCGACACCGCCCACGCGTGCGGGTACGCCCGCCCCTTGTCGACCACCACGCCCAGCGCCACCTCGTACCCAGCGTTCTCCGCGACGTACGCCTGCGCGACCTCGAGGCACGAGTCCGTCTCGGGCAGCGGAGCCCTCCGCGTTCCCTTGGGCGTGAAGAACGGCCACCGCGCGCCCTCGACCGGCGGGTCCAGCTCGAGCTTCTTGCCCTTCCCCTCGATCGCGAAGCCCTTCTCGTACGGCTTGCCCGGCTGGAGCGGCGCCGCGCTGCGCACGAAGCGGCTCTTGCCGAGCTGCAGCTCCTCGAGCTCGCCCGTCGCGTCGTAGCGCGCCGTGAACGGCTTGCCGAGCGTCGTGCCCTTCACCTCGCGCACGCCGACGTCGTTCGCGCACAGCTTGCCCGTCGTGCTCGTCAGCTCGGCGATGCCGTCGACGCACCCCGCCGCCGGCTTGTGCCACAGCCAGAAGCCCTCGGGCGTGGGCCGCCCCTTCGCGAGCGTGAACTCGTCGACCTGCTCCGAGCGCGCGCGCCGGTACGCGTGCAGCGACTTGTAGGTGTAGTGATCGCCCTGCAGCGTGAGCTCCACCGTGCCGACCGGCACCGAGTCGAGCTCGAACAGGTACCGCGCCTGCGACAGCAGCGCGGCCGTCAGGAGTGCGAGGGCCACGAGGCCCCCTCTTAGCAGGCCCGCTCAGAACGTATCGTTGCACACCAGCGCCTCGGCGGTGCGCAGCTGGCTGCACTCGTACTGCGGAGCGCACGAGCCCACCGTGGTGCGGCAGTACTTCGCCGTGCCGTAGTCGAAGCACGTCGCCGAGGGGCCGCACTCGGCGTCGGTGAGGCACGAGCAGACGCCGACCGGCGACTCGGCGCTCGCGCTGCACCTCCGGCCGCCCGCGCACGCCGGGCCGCCGAACCGGCACGCGTTGGCGGTGGTGTGAATCAGCGGGTGCGCGCAGCTGTAGCCCTTCGCGCAGTCCGCGCTGTCGCGGCAGCTCGGCACGCAGCCGAAGTCGGTGTCGAAGATCGCGTTGCACGAGCCGCCCGCGCTCGTGCAGCGGTTCGAGTCGCAGCTCGCGGCGTCGCACAGCGGAATCACCGTGCCCGCGTCGACGACGCCCGCCACCTGCAGGCAGCGGCCCGACGCCGCGTCGCACCGCTGGCCGAGGCAGCAGTCTTCCGAGCTCTGGCAGCCCCTCACGCAGGTGCCGTACGCCTGGCCCGCGGCGCGGCGGCACGTCTCTCCGCCGGCGCAGCCCTGGTCGGTCTGGCAGCCCGGACGGCACGCGGCGCCGTCGCACACCGAGCCCTGTGGGCACGAGAGCGTGGCGAGCGTGTCGGCCCAGAAGTCGTTCGTCAGCCCCGCGGGGCGCACGCACTGGCCGATCGGCCGGCAGGCTCCGGTCACGGGCTCGCAGTACTGGCCGGCTCCGCAGCTCGCCGAGCCCGTGCAGGGCGGCCTCGGCTGGCACGCGCCCGACGCCGTGCAGACCTCACCGTCGTTGCAGCTGGCGTCGGAGGTGCACCGGCAGCTGCCCTCGGCCGAGCACGCGAAGCCGTCGCGGCAGTGCTCTGCCGCGCTGCAGTGCAGCACGCACCGCCCGGCGGAGCAGCGGATGCCCGCGGGGCAGTCGACGTCGGTCGAGCAGCTGCTCACCTCGCCCAGCTCGGCGTCGCGCTCGCGCGCGGTCTTCGTGATGACGGCGAAGTCGACGGTGAGCGTCGAGCCGACCGGCGGCACGAAGTCCTTGTCGAAGACGATCTCGTTCGTCGCGGCCTGGTACGTGTAGCTCTCGGCGGGAATCACGGCGCCGTCGACGCGCACGCAGAACGACGCGGTGCTCCGATCGCACGCGAGGCCCAGGAAGGGGTCGGCCTGCTGCGCCAGCTTGAACCGCGTCTGCAGGCCCGCGGCGGCGATCGCCATCTGCCGCAGCATCGGCGCGAAGTCTCCGCAGATGCTGGCGATCGCCGACGGGTGGTGGGCGTGCGCGAGCAGATCGATCAGGCCGTAGCCGGGCCGCTGATCCGACTGCCCCGTCTGGCACTGGCGCGCGACGAGCCGCTCGGGGTGGAGCGGCCGGTACTCCGGGTTCAGCTCGAAGCCGTCGAACACGACCGCTCCGAGGAACACGGAGTCGTGGTTCCCCAGGCCCTTCAGATCTCTGAGCGCGAGGAGCGCGTCGGCCGAGTAGATCGGCGAGAAGTCGTCTTCGTCGGTGACGAAGATGATGCCGAGCCGCGCGTCGCGGCGCACGAACCCCAGGTTCGCGGCCGGCGGCACGCCGCGCTGCGACTTCAACAGCCCGAGCGCCTGCAGCGCGGTGAAGAGCGGCTGCTCGCGGTTCGTGCCGTCGGTGCCGAGCGCGATGTTCGAGGCGAGCACCTGCATGCCGTTCGGGGTGGTCGGCCGCACGATGGCCACGCCGCCGCGCGACGAGAACTGCCCCCGCGCCGCGGGCCGCGCGCCGGTCACGCCGACGGCGTCGGTCGAGGTCACGGCGATCTGGTAGTCGACGCGCGCGCGGTTGACCCACTCGAAGAACGTGCCGAGGTTCCCGGCCACCTGCTGCTGCGCGGGCCCCATCGAGCGCGAGTTGTCGACGACGAAGAGCAGATCGAGGGCCGCCCCCGACTTCGTCTGCTCGAACGTCTCGGTGACCGTCGCGAGCGTGCCGTTGAGGCGGGCCGAGCGATCGGGGCAGGCGGCCGTGAAAGAGGCGACGACGAGGAGCGGGAGCGTGCGCATGGGCCGCTCGAGAGCAGGGCGCGTACCGGTGGGCCGCCGAGGTCTTCCGCGCACTTGCGCCGCGTCTGGGCCGGCTGAACGGTCGCTTGGACAGTCCACCCCCGAAGCCCGTCTTGGGCGTGACGTGACGGCGGCGCCAGTGCTAGGGCCTTGCGCCCATGGAACTCGCGCGCCCGCTGGCTCTGTTCGCTGCCCTGCTGCTTGCTGCGTGTTCAGGTAACCCGACGCCGGCTCGGTGCGCGGTGATCTCGAGCGGGCTCCTGGCGCCGTAAGAACGCCTTGGGAAAGCTCCGGTACCTCATCGTCTTCGGCGTCGGCGGGGGCCTGTTGACCGGCCTCGTCGCCGCGCTCGCCGCGCTGACGCTGACCGGGCACCCCAACACCTGGCTCGGCTGGCTGACGGTGACGTTCACCACCGCCGGCGGCTTCACGCTGTTCGGGTGGCTCACGTACTACCAGTGGGCCGCGCGCAGCTCCGAGCGGCGCAACCGCCTGCTCGAGAAGCTCGCCGCGGGCAACCTCACGCCGAGCGGCGAGGGCCGCCTCGAAGACGAGCCCGAGCTGCAGCGGCTGTCGCTGTCGCTGCGCCGCGCCCTCTCGAACGTGCAGCGCGGCACCGAGACCCTGCACGGCACCCGCGACGAGCTCGCCGAGCAGGCCAGCGCGCTCCTCGACGCCGCCCGCCGCCAGGGCGCCGCCGTCGACCGCAGCCGCGCCGCCGTCGACTCGATGGGCCAGAGCCTCGACGGCGCCGGCAAGCGCATCGGCCAGCTCGAGGCGTTCGCGCGCGACACCACGGCGGTGCTGTCGGAGATGACCGAGCGCGTCGAGCAGGTCGCGCAGGCGCTGAGCTCGCTCGTCGCCACCGCGGGCAAGACGTCGGAGCGCGCCGAGGCCATGGCGAACCGCGCCGTTCAGGTCGCCGGCGCCAACGACGCGCTCACCCGGTTCGCGGTCGAGGCCGAAGACTACGTGCAGGCGGTCGAGGGCGGCATCGACTCGGTGCGGCGGCGCGCCGACGAGACGGGCACGCTCGCGCGCGAGGTGACGTCGACCGCCGAGAAGGGCGAGGGGCTCGTCGTCTCGAGCGTGCGCGGCATGTACCGCATCGACGAGGCGGTGCGCCGCGCCGCCGAGCTCGTCGAGCGCCTCGGCACGCAGAGCATGGAGATCGGCCGCGTCGTCGACGTCATCCAGGAGATCGCCGATCAGACGAACCTGCTCGCGCTGAACGCCGCGATCATCGCGAACCAGGCCGGCGAGAGCGGCAAGGCGTTCGGCGTCGTCGCGACCGAGGTCCGCGGGCTCTCGGAGCGCACCGCGCGCTCGACGCGCGAGATCTTCCAGCTCGTGAAGAAGGTGCGCGACGGCGTCCAGCGCGCTGTCGAGCTGGTCAGCGAGGTGCGCGAGGCGGCCGGCGCCGGCGTGCAGCAGGGCGACCGCGCCTCGGCGGCGCTCAAAGAGATCCGCACCATCACCCAGCGCACGTTCTCGTCGATCGAGGCGACGGTGGCCGAGACCGCGCGGCTCGAGGCGCAGGGCACGCGCATGGTCGACTCCGCGCGGCAGGTCGCGAAGCGGCTGCAAGACGTCGCGCGCCTCACCGCCGAAGAGGTGGCCGAGGGCCGGGAGCTCGTGAAGCAGACCGCCGACATGGCGCGCACCGCTCAAGGCGCGTCGCAGCGCGCGGAGGGGCAGGCGCAGACGGGGCGCGATCTCTCGGACTCGGTGCTGAAGCTGACCGCGGCGGTCGACGAGCTGCGCGCCGCGCAGGGGGTGCTGAAGAAGGGCGACGCGGCGATCGGCGAAGAGGTCGCCGAGGTCCGCGAAGACGCGCTGCGCATCATCCGCATCGCCGACGCGCTCTCGCGCACCGTCGATCAGCTGCGCCACGAGGGCGAGACGCTCGACGCCGAGGTCTTCCGCTTCCAGCTGCCGCAGCCGGTGCCCGGCGGCGTGCTCGTCTCGGCGATTCACCAGCCCGACGTCGTCACGCGCACGCACGGCCTCGACCCGCTGTTCACCGTCGACCTGCAGTTCGCCGAGGTGAGCGCGTCGCTCTACGACACCCTGCTGCGCTTCGAAGACGGCATGCTCGTGCCCGGCCTCGCCGAGCGGTGGGAGGCCGACCCGAGCGCCCGCCGCTTCCGCTTCACCCTGCGCCGCGGAGTGCAGTTCCACGACGGCGTGCCGCTCGAGGCGGGCCACGTGAAGGCGCACTTCGAGCGCCTGATGGACCCGCGCGTCGGCTCGCCCGACCAGGGCGTGCTGAAGGACATCGAGGGCGCCGCCGCCTTCGTCAGCGGCAGCGCGCGCGACGTCAGCGGCATCGAGGTGCTCGACTCGCACACGCTCGACGTCCGCCTCGCCGAGCCGCGCGCGTACTTCTTGCGGCTGCTCGCGCTGACCTCGACCGGCATCGCGCGGCGCACCGAGGGCAGTCGCATCGTCGGCACCGGGCCGTTCCGGCAGGCCGAGGCCGAGGGCCGCCGCATCGTGCTCGAGCGCAACCCGGCGTACTTCCGCCCTGGCCTGCCGCTGCTCTCGCGCGTCGACCTGCTGCTCTGCGCCGACCGCGCCGAGGCGCTCGAGAAGCTCGCGCAGCGAGAGGCGCACATCGTCTCGTACCTGCACGCCGACCACATCGCCGGCGCGGGCGCGGCGCTCGCCGAAGCGCAGGTCGTGTCGGGCAACTCGCCGTCGACGTGGTTCCTCGGCTTCAACGTGAAGCACGCGCCGTTCGACGACGTGCGGGTGCGGCGCGCGGTGCGGGCGGGCCTCGACGTGCGCAGCCTGGTCGAGCAGTTTCACCGCGGGGCGCGGGTGGCGCGCTCGCTGACGCCGCCGGCGCTGCTCGAGGTCGACCGGGTGCACGAGCCTCGCAGCGACGTCGATCTCGCGCGGCGGCTGCTCTCGGAGGCGGGCGTGCCGCGCGTGCGCGTGCAGATCAACTACCCGCCCGACCGCGACACCCGCGCGGAAGACGCGGTGCTGTTCAAGCCGCTGATCGAGGCGGGGCTGCTCGAGCTCGAGCACGTGCCGGTGGTCGACGCCGAGTCGTACTGGCAGCGCGTGCGCGAGGGCCGGCTCGGAGCGATGCGCGGCAACTGGATCGCCGACTTCGCCGACCCGGACAACTTCCTCCACTTCCTGCTGAACTCGAAGGCGCAGACGTTCTACCAGTTCGGCTACAAGAGCGAGGAGTTCGACAGGCTCACCGACGAGGCGCGCGTCGCCATCGACCCGGGAACCCGCCAGGCGCTGTACAGGAAGGCGGAGGCGCTGGTGCGCGAAGACTGCGTCGTCGTGCCGCTGTACCACGAGCGCTTCCACGCGGCGGCGCTGCCGGTCGTGCAGGGCCTCAGGTTCCACCCGACTCCTCCGCAGGTGAGGTACGAATCGCTATGGCTGGCTCCCGACGCTTGAGCTCGATGATGCTGTGCCTGTTCGCGGCCGCGGCGAGCGCGCAGGGCTCACGCGCCCTCGACGCCGTGTTCGAGAAGGTCGACCCGGCGGTGGTGATGGTGCGGGTGCCGGTGAAGCACAGCGAGGGCGACGAGACGAACGGGTTCCGGCTCGAGGTGCTGATCGGCTACGGCGCCGGCGTGCTGCTGCACGAGGGCGGCTTCGTCGCGACCGCGGCGCACGTCGTCGATCAGGCCGAGCTGATCGAGGTGCACTGGAAGGACGGCACGAAGTGCCTCGCGACCATCGTGACGCTGTCGCGCACGGAGGACCTCGCGCTGCTCAAGGCCGAGACGGTGCCGAAGGGCATCGTGCCTCCGAAGCTGGCGGACATCGGCACGGTGAAGGTGGGGCAGCCGGTGTTCGCGGTGGGGCGGCCCCGCGGCTACGCGCACTCGATGTCGGCGGGCATCATCTCGTCGGTGCGCAACGACCCCGCGCAGGGCCTGCGCCCGGGGCACGTGATTCAGACCGACGCCGCGATGAACCCGGGCAACTCGGGGGGCCCTTTGTTCAACGAGAAGGGCGAGGTGGTCGGCATCGCGAGCTTCATCTTCTCGAAGTCGGGCGGCAGCGAGGGCCTGGGCTTCGCGATCCCCTCGCACATCATCAAGAAGCGGCTGTTCGAGAAGCCGCTGCCGTACCTCGGCGTGGGGCTGCGCATTCTGCCGCAGCCGGTGATGGAGCTCTTCAACTGGCCCTACCCCGGCGCGCTGCTCGTCGAGACGGTGCGGCCCGACTCGCCGGCGGCGCGCGCGGGCCTGCAGGGCGGAGTGGTCGACGTGATGGTGGCGGAGACGCCGGTGAAGCTCGGGGGCGATCTCATCCTCAAGGTCGGGCCGCACGACGCGTGGAAGACCGACGACATCGGCGCGTACCTCGCGACGCTCAAGCCGGGCGACGCGATCGAGTACCGCGTGCTGCGCAAGGGCCAGCTGATCGACGTGTCGGTGCCGGTGCCGCCGCGCGAGGCGATTCCGGCGCTCGGGCCGGCGAAGAAGAAGTGACGGGGAGTCGACTGTCGACGGCGCCTTACGGCGTCGGCGCGTCGGCCGGCGGCAGCGGAGTCTCGGGCGGCGGCACGTCGCGCGCCGGGGCCGGCACGGGCTCGCCCTGCTCCACCGGAGCGCCCTGCAGCTCGCTCGGGCGGTTCTCGCGCGGGCGCACCGTGCTGTCGTCGACGGGTCGGCGGCCCATGCCGCTCGGCGTATTCCCGCGTGTCGCGTCGGCGTCGCGGTCGCCCCGGCCGAGCGCCAGGAACAACACCAGCGCCACGGCGGCTGCGGCGATCGCGATCCACAGCCCGGGCCCCTTCTTCTTCACCGGGGGGTAAGCGCCTGGTCTTCTTGTGCCGTAGTTCCGCTCTTCCATGTGTCTTGCTCCTTTGAGAGGAGCAACTGCACGCGGAGGGCCACCTCGGCACGGCGCGCCGTTACCGCTGCTGGATCTCTTTCGCCCGCTCGTTCGCTTCGTCGAGCGTCATCGGGCGCGCGGCGGCCGGAGCCACCTTCGCCGCGTTCTTCTGCCACTCCTGCGCCGTCAGCGGCGCCGCGAGCTGATCTTCGGTGAGCGTCGCGCCGCGCGAGGCGGCCTCGCGGATGCGCTCTTCACGGACCTGCGCGATGACCTCGAACAGCGCCTCGTCGACCGCGAACATGCCACCCGCCGGCGAGTAGTCGGCGCCGCACGTCGACGCTCCGCCCATCACCGACAGGCCCTTCGAGCCCTTCACCTTGAACAGCCCGAAGCCCGGCATCAGCCCGCGCACCGCGCCCGCGTTCAGGCGGCCTTCGAACACGCTCTTGCCCGTGCGCGCGTCGGTGACCGTGATGGCGTTGTCCGAGAAGTACGAGAACAGCCACAGCTCACCCGACGTCGTGACGAGGAAGTCGTTCTCGATGCCCGAGCCCTCGAGCCCGGTCTGGAAGTGGTGCTCGGCGTAACCGTCTTGGTAGTGCTCGAAGCCCGCGACCACGACGTTCACGGCGACGTCGCTCGTCACCTCGACGAACTTGTCGGCCAGCGTCAGCGTCTTGATGCCGCCCTTGCTGACCTTGCCCTCGAAGAGCACCTTCTTGCCCTTCAGGTCGCGCACGGTGACGTTCGCGTCGGTGCCCTGCGCGATGACGTTCAGGTCGTTCACCTGGTTCGTGATGGTGCCGACGTACACGAGGAAGCGCTTGCCCGACCCGCGGCCGTTGTCCGACGGCACCATGAAGCCCTCGTCGTAATAGACCTGCGCCGCGACGCCCTTGCCCGAGGCGCGCACCTCGAGGGTGCTGCCGGCGATCGCGCCGAGCTCGGCGCCGGTGAGATCGAGGAAGCCCCCGGCGGGCAGCTGCACCGACTTGAACGGCTCCTTCGCGCCCTTCTTCCACAGCGAGACGTTCGAGGCGTCGTAGGCCCAGAGGGTGAAGTGCTGGGCGCCGCCCGCCCCGGTGGGGAGCTGCGTGAAGAAGCGGTTCGAGCGGAACAGGCCCTTCTCGTCCTTCACGAAGTAGCCGACGACCGTGCAGCTCGTCGGCGTGCCCACGAGAATGGTCGCCTTCTTGTCGGCGATGAAGCCGAAGACGCCCTTGCCGGTCGCGACCACCTTCGTGTCGCCCGGGCCGACCTCGCCCGACCAGATGGTGCCCTTCTTCTCGATCGAGACGATGCGCACCTTCGTGCCCGGCTCGTAGCCGTGAACGATGGCCTCGCCCGCCGTATAGAAGTACGTCGTGTACTGAAGTGTCGCAGCGGCCCGGGCCTCGCTCGCGCCGAGCGCCGCCATGAGCAGAAACAGGGACCTGGTCATGGCCCCCTTCAACGGATGGGCGTGGGGGAAGATCTAAGACCCTTACGTGGACGTGGACGTGGACGTGAACGTGGACGGCTTTGTCGCCGCTGACACAGCCGTCCACGTCCACGTCCACGTCCAAGACCACGACAAGAAAATCACGCGTCGTAGCGCGGCTCGTCTTGCGCCTCGCGGAAGCTCGACGGCAGCAGCGAGAACGGCAGCACCTTCGCGAGCGCGACGAGCAGCAGCACTCCGCCGGGCGCGGCGAAGATCGCGAGCGCCGGCACCGCGCGCGCGACGTCGAGCAGCTGCTCCCGCATGCGGCGCTTCTCGTCGCGCGTCAGCTTCTGGCCGCGTGCGGCGCGCGCGAGCAGCACCGACAGCTCGCCCGTCTCTTTCACCTCGTTGAGCAGCGCCTGGAAGTTCTTCTCGAGCGTGGCCTGCATCGAGTCGACGAGCTCTTCGCCCATCACCTCGGCGCCGGCCGCGACGGTGAACACGTCGACCACGTCGCGGTGCTTCGCGTAGAACTCGGCGACCTCGAGCTCGAGCGCTCTGCGCTCCTCGGGCGTGTAGCCGAGCTCGGCCGACAGCGCGGCGAGGAAGTCGATCTCTTTCGGGCTGCGCCGGCCGTCGACCAGCGACGCGAGCAGCGCCTGCTCGAGAATGAACCGCTTGAGCTCCCAGGTGCGCACGGTCTTCAGCGTCTTCGTGAGCGACGGCGGCCGCTCGAACGCCTTGCGCGCGAACTGGTGCACGCTCTCTTCGACGTCCTCGGGCAGCTTCAGATCTTCGATCTGCCGCAAGATCGCGCGCCGCGCCGGAAACGACGGCCGCCGCTCGGCGCACGACAGCGCGATCAGCACCTGGGCGAGCAGCGCCTTCTGCTGCGCCGCGAACCGCGCGCGGCGCTCGACCGCCTCGCGCGAGAACGTCGCGGTCGAGAAGTACGAGATCGCGAGCCGGCCGAACAGGTGCGCGTCGCTGAACATCGCGCCGTTGTGCAGCACGAGGCCGTAGTACGGGTCGCCGGCGAGCGACATGGCGCGGGCCTCGAGCGCCTCTTCGACGCGGCGCCACAGCTTCTCGGGCAGCGGCCAGCCCTTCTTCTTGAACGCGCCTCTCTCGGGTCGCCCGCCGGCCAGTTCCGGGTCTGTCGCCCGCTGTGACGCTGTCGCGTCACCGCTGTCCGTCGGTCGACGGATGCGCCGGTGAATGTCTTCGGCGTCGTCGAGGCGGCCGGACATCGCGGCGAACAGCAGGAGCAGCTGCTCGGCGCGCGGGCCGGGAGCTGCGACGACGCGGTACGCGAGGTCGAGCCCGATGCGGCACAGGCTCTCGAGCACGGCGAGGAAGAGGCGCTCTTCGGCGCCGCCGCGCTCGGCGCCGACGTTCGAGGGCGTGCCGTACAGCAGGCCGCTCTCGCGCAGCGCGTAGCGCAGGTAGGCGCGAGCGCGCGCGTTCGGAGAGGCGAGCGCCGCCGACTTCTTCGCGGCCGAAGAGACCTCGTCGCGCACGTGCGAAGCGACGGCCTTGCCGAGGAGCGCCTGCAGCCAGCCCCTCTGAGTCCCGCGGCCCACTCGAGCCATCACAGCTGCATGAACTCGTCGGCGGCGGTGCCGTCGAGCGGGTCCCTCCCCTGGCGTGCGCAGTACTGCAGAAAGTCCTGAACGAGCTCGAGCCCGACCTGCACGTGCTCGAGGGTCTCGGGGCCGTCGAGCTCGAACCACACCGCGGCCCGGCCGGCGGCGCCGGCGTCGGTCGAGAGCAGCCCCAGCGCGGCGCGGAACGCTTCTTTGCGCTTCGGGTTCGGCTGCCCGAACAGCGTCTTCTGCTTCACCTGCGCCGCCATGTAGAGGCGCATCAGGCACTGCATCGCGCGGGCCTCGGGCACCTCGGTGAAGCGCCCGTTCATGCCGTCGAGCCAGGCGTTCAGCTTCTTGCGCTCGCCGCGGCCGTCGGCCGACAGCACGCGCGCGCCGGTGCGCGGAGCGTTCGCGTCGGGCAATAGCCCCAGCGCCGCCTCGGTGTGGCGCCAGAACGCCTGCGCCTCTTCGCCGGGCTCGTAGTCGATGAGCACGTCGAGGTCGCGAGCTTTCGGCTTCGGGGGAGCCTGAGCCGGCGCCTCTTCCAGCTCGAGCACCTCGACCTCGCCGTCGGCGGTGATGGTCTTGGGCGGCGGGGGCGGAGCGGGCGCGTCGAGCACCGGCGGCACGGGCGGCGAGCCGGCGGGCGGCGTGACCTCGCGGCCCTCGATGATCTCCACCTCGTCGGCCGTCGCCGTCGAGGTCAAGAGCTCGGCCTCGGAGACGAAGACCGACGGCGGCGACAGCGCCGGAGCAGGCACGGCGGGAACCGCGGGGTCCGACAGCGGAGGCGGCGGAGGTGGCACGGGCGCGGCCGGCGCGACCGGGTCGGTGGGGGGCTGCACCGCGCGCGCGCCGGGGTCGGTCTCGGCCTTCTTGCGGACCTCTTCCTCCTGCTCCTGCGCCTCGAAGAACTCGTCGAGGTAGGGGATGAGGTCTTTCCACAGGTGCTCGAGGCCCTCGTCGCCGCCGACGAGCGCGGCCGCGACGGCCGAATCGTTGTACGCCTCGTGAACCAGCGCGATGCGCCGCGCGAACTCGGCGCGCGAGCTGTCGACGAAGAGGCGCGCGAGCTCGAGGTGGTAGAGGCAGGTCGCGAACTCGACGCGGCGATCGCCCGCGGGCGTGAGGTTCAGCATCGCGGCCTGGAGCAGGGCCGCGTCGCCTCGCGCCTCGAAGCACGCCTTCAGCGCCCGCTCGACGCGCTTGCGCTCGAACGAGATGAGGAGCTGCGACGCATCGGTCCACAGCTGCGACAGCGTCGGGTGCGCGGCCGCGAGCTGGTCGCCGCTCTTGTCGCGCCAGAACGTGAGCAGCTGATCCGCCGTGTCGAGCATGTTCGCCCGCGCGTCGGCGTCGCCCTGCTTCGCGCACTCGAGCTCGAACAGCGCGCCGGCGAACTTCGCGAGCTCGCCGTGCTGGGCCTTCAGCGCGTTGGTCTCGCCCCTCAGGCGGTCGACGTCGAGCAGCGACTCGGCACACCGGCTGATGCCGACGGCGACCGCCTTGCTCTGCGCCAGACCTGGGTTGAGGGGTGCTTCCGTCACGGGCTGGGGGGACCTTTGGGGGGCAATCCTATACCTCAAGGTCCGTTCATGAGCGCCGGGTCCACCCGCATCATCGCCGTCAAGGCCGCCGCCTGCCCGAAGGGGAAGGCGCCCTTGAACGGCGCCTTCTGCACGTCGGTGCCCGGGGCGTCGAAGGCGGTGACGCCGAACGCGTACTCGCCGCCGGGCTCGACCTCGCCGAACGGCACCTCGAGGCGGGTCTCGACGATCTCGAAGAACGCCACCTCGGAGACCGCGATGACCGGGCCCGACCCGACGCGCGTGAAGCGGTAGAGGGTGACCCCGTACGAGCTCGGGGTGCCGGCCAGCGGCGGGTCCCACGTGAGCACCGGGCGGCGGCTGATCTGCCGGCGGGTCAGCGCGTCGGCGCCGTCGATCTTCACCGCCCTCGGAGGCGAGATGCGCGGCGCGAGCGGCCCGCCGTCGACGTTGCCGAGCAGGTCCTGCGTGACGAGGGCGGTGGTGACCGCCCGGCTGCCGCCGTCGGGGAACGCGTAGTCGACCTGGAGGAGGTAGCGCGCGGTGACGTACTTCGGCCAGGAGGCGGGAAACGGGTTGCCGGTGTCGAACGCGAGCCGCACGTCGGTCGCGGTCTGCTGCGGGCGCAGCACGGCGAGGTCGGGGGCCGCCGTGTAGGAGCCGTGCTCCGCGGTGTAGGGCACGGCGGTGACGAGCACGCTCGACGAGGCCGTCGTGGCCTGCGGGTGGACCTGGCCCTTGAGCGCTTCGAAGAGGCTCTGCCGGTAGTCGAGGTCGAAGCGCTCGATCGTGGCGGGCGGGGCGAGCGCGACCGCGATCGGCGTGGCGCCGTGATCGGCGACGGTGAGGGTGCCGACGGTGCCGGCGCGCACGAGCGTGCGCAGCTCGAGCATGCCGGCGTCGGCGACCCGCTCCGACCTGAGCTGCGTGACGGTCAGCACGTCGCCGGCGTCGGCGTCGACGAGCGTGGCGAGGCCGAAGCGCAGCGAGCTGCAGGCGCGCAGCCAGTCGAGGTCGAACCGCGCCGCCGTGGCGCCGGCGTCGGGCGGCTCGACCACGTGCGACTGCGCGTTCAGCGCCACGTAGCCGGCGTTCTCCGAGGTGAGCTGCAGCACGTCGGACGCCGGCTCCCACGGCTCGAGCCCCGTCAGATCGAGCTGCACCGAGGTGCCGCCGTCGGTGACGCCCGCGGTCGCCCGGCCGAGGCTGACGAGCCCCAGGTCGACGCGGTTCTCGTTCGTGCGGATGTTGTAGTTGCTGAACGTCAGGAAGTACGGCCCGAACGGCAGGTCGTCGAAGCGCGCAGAGCCGGGGCCCAGAATCAGCGGGTAGACCACCCGCTGGCCCGCGTCGTCCGCGACGAGCGCCGAGAAAGAGGTGTCGGCGAGCGCGAACGGCGCCTCCGACGTGCCTGCGTTGTGGACGAGCGTGCGGACCTGTGCGACCTCGACGGAGCGGCCGGTGCCTGAGTCGGGCAGGCCCTTGTTGCACTCACACGCCGCGCAGATCAGGAGCGACGCAAACAGGGGCTGGCGCACATGCGCAGATAACCACACTTGGTTATTCTCTTCAGTCGCCGTGCGCGAGCGTGAGCAGCAGGCAGTACAGCAGGCTGTGCAACAGACCGGGGAGCTCGAGGCGGGTGCTTCGCTCTCGCTTCCCCTCGATCTGCTCCAGCGCGCTCGCAACAGCGAGGGCGACGAGCGGTTGCAGCTCGCCGGCCGGCTGAACGAGCTGATGCGGAAGAGCGCGTCGGACCCGAACCGCGAGTCGTGGGCGAAGTTCCTCGTCGACATGCTCGAGGACAAGGGCTTTCACGATCTCTACGACGGCGACGGCGTCTCGTGCCGCGCCGTAGCGGCGCAGGCGATCTTGACCTTCGGGTTTCCGTACGCGCTGCACCTCCACCCCGACGACCTCGACTACCTGCGCACCGTGTCTCCGAACACGACCGCGCCGGGGGGCTGGCGCGCCATGGCGGTCGTGACCGGCGTGCTCGCCGCGCTCTTCGCGTTGGCGTTCTTCATCCACCTCTGAGCCGTGCTCGCGGGGCGGGCGGTTACCGCCTGGTAACGCCGGGATTCGGGGGTGTTACCCGGTGCGAATTCCTCCAGGCTTCGTAAGGTTCGAGGGTCAGCACCATGTCTCACACCATCATCGAAGCGAGGGCCCCGGCCGCCCGGGAGGTCCGCGTGGCGTCGTCACCCGACAACGGTCAGCTGCTCACGCGCCTGCTCGAGGCCGTCGGCGCGCCCGGCGGCACCGAAGAGCTCGCTCGCCGCGTGCTCGAGCTCGCGCTCGACGTGACCGGCGGCGTGCTCGGCGTCATCCGCGTGCGCGAGGGCCAGCAGCTCGCCGCCCGCGCGGCGCTCGGGCTCGACGAAGAGGTCGGCGAGCACTTCTCGCTGCCCGCCTCGACCGCGCTCGCGGGCATGGAGCCCGTCGACGACTCGGCCGTGCTCTTCCTCTCGACCGACCCAGAGACCGCCGTGTGGAGCAGGCCGATGCGCGACCGTTCGCTGCGCGCGGTCTACGCGCTGCCCTTGAGGCCGCCGCCGGCGCCGGGCGCGCCGAAGCTCGACGCGACCTCCAGCACCGAGAGCCTGCTCGGCGTCGTCTACATCGGCGCTCCGAAGCCGCTGACCATCAGCCCCGAGCAGCGCGCGTTTCTCACCACCATCGCGACGCACGCGTGCAACGCGCTCTCGAAGCGCCACGCGCTCGAGCACCTCGAGCAGGCGATCCGCGCGCGCGACGACCTGCTCGCGGTCGTCTCGCACGACCTGCGCAACCCGCTCAACGTGATCAGCGTGTCGGCGAACAGCATGCTGCGCCGCCAGCCCGACCCCTCGATGCTGCGGCCGATCGAGCGCGTGCTGCGCGCCGCACAGCGCGCCGACCGGCTCGTGCGCGACCTGCTCGACGTCAACGCGATCGAGGGCGGGCGGTTCGCCGTCGAGCGCCGCCCGCTCGACCCGGCCGAGGTGCTGCTCTCGGCGCTCGAGTCGCAGCAGAGCGTGGCCTCCGACGCGTCGGTGATCCTGACCTCCGACATCGCCCCGGCGCTGCCGCACCTGCTCGCCGACGAGGAGCGGGTGCTCGAGGTCCTCGAGAACCTGATCAGCAACGCGGTGAAGTTCACCGAGCCGGGGGGAATCGTCACCCTCGGAGCGAGTCACACCGACGGCGAGGTGAAGGTCTGGGTGAAGGACAGCGGCCACGGCATCCGCCCCGATCAGCTCCCGCGGCTGTTCGATCGCTTCTGGCAGGCGCGGCGCCACGACCGGCGCGGCACGGGCCTCGGCCTCACCATCTGCAAGGCGATCGTCGAGTCGCACGGCGGCCGCATCTGGGCCGAGAGCACGCTCGGCAAGGGCACGAGCATGTTCTTCACGCTGCCGGTGACGAAAGACACGAGGGAGCCGGCGGTCGACCAGACGGTCTCGAACATCCTGCTGGTCGACGACCGGCCCGAGAACCTCGTGGCGCTGAAGGCGATCTTGCAGAGCCCGAGCTACCGGCTCGTCACCGCGAGCAGCGGTGAAGAGGCGCTGCGGCTCGCGCTGCGCGAGCACTTCGACGTGGCGCTGATCGACGTCGCGATGCCGGGAATGGACGGCGTCGAGGTCGCGGGCCACATGCGCGCGCTCGAGCGGTGCCGCGACATACCGATTCTGTTCGTCACCGCGTTCGGCAACGACCCGCAAGAGATCCACCGGGCGTACGCGGCCGGCGGCGCCGACTACCTCGTCAAGCCGCTCGACGCCGAGATCGTGCGGAAGAAGGTCGCGGTGTTCGCGGGCCTGCGCAAGCGGCGCGAAGCCGAATCACGTTGAGCAGCAGTTCTCAAGGAGCAGTCATGGCCACGATTCAGTCGGACCCGAAGGGCGCTGAGGCAGCGCCGTCGCCGCCGGTTCAGAGCAACGGCAACGGCAACGGCAGCAACGGCGCCGGCCTCGAATCCCACGTCGAGCTGCAGGAGCTGCTGCGCGTGCTGTCGGCGATTCGCGACGGCGACTTCCGCGTGCGCCTGCCCGGGCACTGGACGGGGCTGCTCGGCAAGGTCGCCGACACGGTGAACGACGTGGTGGCGGCGAACGAGACGATGGCGTCTCAGCTCCAGCGCACGGGTCAGGCGGTCGGCAAGGAGGGCCGCACGCGGCAGCGCGTTCGCTTCTCGCGCTCGGTCGGCGCGTGGGCCGACATGGAGACGAGCGTCAACACGCTGATCGACGACCTCGTGTGGCCGACGGTCGAGGTGACGCGCGCGCTCGCCGGCGTGGCGCAGGGCGACCTGTCGCAGACGATGCGCATGGACGTCGAGGGCCGGCCGCTGCAGGGCGAGTTCCTGCGCTCGGCGACGATCGTGAACTCGATGATCAAGCAGCTCGGCGTCTTCGCGTCCGAGGTGACGCGCGTCTCGCGCGAGGTCGGCACCGAAGGCAAGCTCGGCGGCCAGGCGGCGGTGCCCGACGTGAGCGGCGTGTGGAAAGACCTCACCGACTCGGTGAACTCGATGGCGTCGAACCTCACGGCGCAGGTGCGCAACATCTCGGACGTGACGATCGCCGTGGCCAGCGGCGACCTGTCGAAGAAGATCACGGTCGACGTCCGCGGTGAGATTCTGCAGCTGAAAGAGGCCATCAACACGATGGTCGATCAGCTTCGCTCGTTCGCGTCGGAGGTGACGCGCGTCGCGCGCGAGGTCGGCACCGACGGCAAGCTGGGCGGCCAGGCGATCGTGCCGGGCGTCGCCGGTACGTGGAAAGACCTCACCGACTCGGTGAACGCAATGTGCGGCAACCTGACCGACCAGGTGCGCAACATCGCGCAGGTGACGACGGCGCTCGCCCGCGGCGACCTGTCGCAGAAGATCACCGTCGACGTCCGCGGCGAGATCCTCGACCTCAAGAACACCATCAACACGATGGTCGATCAGCTCAACGCGTTCGCCGGCGAGGTGACGCGCGTCGCGCGCGAGGTCGGCACGGAAGGGAAGCTCGGCGGCCAGGCGAGCGTGCCCGGCGTCGCCGGCACGTGGAAAGACCTCACCGACAACGTGAACTTCATGGCGTCGAACCTGACCGCCCAGGTTCGCAACATCGCCGAGGTGTCGACGGCGATCGCGAAGGGCGACCTGTCGCGGAAGATCACGGTGAACGTCAGCGGAGAGATTCTGCAGCTGAAAGAGACCATCAACACGATGGTCGATCAGCTCAACGCGTTCGCCGGTGAGGTCACGCGCGTCGCGCGCGAGGTCGGCACGGAAGGGAAGCTCGGCGGGCAGGCGAGCGTGCCCGGCGTCGCCGGCACGTGGAAGGACCTCACCGACAACGTGAACTTCATGGCGAACAACCTGACCACCCAGGTGCGCAACATCGCCGACGTCGCCACGGCCATCGCGAACGGGGACCTCTCGAAGAAGATCACGGTCGAGGCGTCGGGCGAGATCCTGCAGCTGCGCGAGACCATCAACACCATGGTCGATCAGCTGAACGCGTTCGCCGGCGAGGTGACGCGCGTCGCGCGCGAGGTCGGCACCGAAGGCAACCTCGGCGGCCAGGCCGTCGTGCGCGGCGTCGCCGGGACGTGGAAAGACCTCACCGACTCGGTGAACTCGATGGCCTCGAACCTGACGGCCCAGGTGCGCAACATCGCCGAGGTCGCGACGGCGGTCGCGAAGGGCGACCTGTCGCGCAAGATCACGGTCGACGTGCGCGGCGAGATTCTGCAGCTGAAAGAGACCATGAACACCATGGTCGATCAGCTCAACGCGTTCGCCGGCGAGGTGACGCGCGTCGCGCGCGACGTCGGCACCGAGGGCAAGCTGGGCGGCCAGGCCGAGGTGCCCGGAGTCGCCGGCACCTGGAAAGATCTCACCGACAACGTCAACTCGATGGCGAAGAACCTCACCGGTCAGGTGCGCAACATCGCCGAGGTCGCGACCGCGATCGCGACCGGCGACCTGTCGAAGAAGATCACGGTCGACGTGCGCGGCGAGATCCTGCAGCTCAAAGAGACCATGAACACCATGGTCGATCAGCTCAACTCGTTCGCCGGCGAGGTGACGCGCGTCGCGCGCGAGGTCGGCACCGAGGGCCGCCTCGGCGGCCAGGCGCAGGTGCCCGGCGTCGCCGGCACGTGGAAGGCGCTCACCGACTCGGTGAACTTCATGGCCGGCAACCTGACCACGCAGGTGCGCAACATCGCCGACGTGGCCACCGCGATCGCGAAGGGCGACCTGTCGCGGAAGATCACGGTCGACGTGAAGGGCGAGATCCTCGAGCTCAAGAACACCATCAACACGATGGTCGATCAGCTCAACGCGTTCGCGAGCGAGGTGACGCGTGTCGCGCGCGACGTCGGCACCGAGGGCAAGCTGGGCGGCCAGGCCGAGGTGCCCGGGGTCGCCGGCACCTGGAAAGACCTCACCGACAACGTCAACTCGATGGCGAAGAACCTCACCGGCCAGGTGCGCAACATCGCCGAGGTGGCGACCGCGATCGCTTCAGGCGATCTCTCGAAGAAGATCACCGTCGACGTGCGCGGCGAGCTCCTGCTCCTCAAAGAGACCATCAACACGATGGTCGAGCAGCTGCGCTCGTTCGCCGGCGAGGTGACGCGCGTCGCGCGCGAGGTGGGCACCGAAGGGCGCCTCGGCGGCCAGGCGAACGTGCCCGGTGTCGCCGGCACGTGGAAAGATCTCACCGACAACGTGAACCTGCTCGCCGGCAACCTGACGACGCAGGTGCGCAACATCGCCGAGGTGACGACGGCCGTCGCGCGCGGAGACCTGAGCCGCAAGATCTCGGTCGACGCGAAGGGCGAGATCCTCGAGCTGAAGAACACCATCAACATCATGGTCGACCAGCTCAACTCGTTCGCCGCCGAGGTGACGCGCGTCGCCCGCGAGGTCGGCACCGAGGGCCGGCTGGGCGGCCAGGCGCAGGTGCCCGACGTCGGCGGCACGTGGAAAGACCTCACCGACACCGTGAACTACATGGCGTCGAACCTCACCGAGCAGGTGCGCGGCATCGCGAAGGTGGTGACGGCGGTCGCGAACGGCGACCTGCGCCAGAACTACACGGTGAAGTCGAAGGGCGAGGTCGCGGCCCTCGCCGACACCATCAACAACATGACCTCGACGCTCGCGACGTTCGCCGACCAGGTGACGACGGTCGCGCGCGAGGTCGGCGTCGAAGGGCGCCTCGGCGGCCAGGCGAACGTGCCCGGCGCGGCCGGCACGTGGAAAGATCTCACCGGCAACGTGAACCTGCTGGCGGCGAACCTCACCACGCAGGTGCGCGCGATCGCCGAGGTGGCGACGGCGGTGACGCAGGGCGACCTGACCCGGTCGATTCAGGTCGACGCGAGAGGCGAGGTCGCGGAGCTCAAAGACAACATCAACACGATGATCGACAACCTGCGGCTCACGACCGACCGCAACAAGGAGCAGGACTGGCTGAAGACGAACCTCGCGCGCTTCACCGGCATGCTCCAGGGCCAGCGCGATCTCGCGACGGTCGGCCGGTCGCTGCTGTCCGAGCTGTCGGCGCTGATGTCGGCGCACCAGGGCGTCATCTACCGCGCCGAAGAGGGCAAGGAGGGCGCGCCGCCGGTGCTGCGGCTGCTCGCGGCGTACGCCGACGACGGCCAGACGGGCCACCCGCGCACGCTCGAGTTCGGCCAGGGGCTGGTGGGCCAGTGCGCGGTCGAGAAGCGCCGCATGCTGATCAGCGACCTGCCGCCCGGCGTCGCGCGCATCACGTCGGGGCTGTTCGCGGCGCCGCCGCGCAACATCGTCGTGCTGCCGGTGCTCTTCGAGGGCCAGGTGAAGGCGATCATCGAGCTCGCGACGCTGAGCACGTACACCGCGTCGCACCTCGCGTTCCTCGATCAGCTCACGGCGTCGATCGGCATCGTCTTGAACAGCATCGAGGCGACGATGCAGACCGAGGGGCTGCTCGAGCAGAGCCAGAAGCTCGCGGCCGAGCTCCAGGTGCAGCAGAAGGAGCTGCAGCAGACGAACGATCAGCTCGGCCAGAAGGCGAAGCAGCTCGCTGAACAGAACGCCGAGGTCGAGCGCAAGAACCAGCAGATCGAGCAGGCGCGCCGCGCCCTCGAAGAGAAGGCCGAAGAGCTCGCGTTGACGTCGAAGTACAAGAGCGAGTTCCTCGCGAACATGTCGCACGAGCTGCGCACGCCGCTGAACAGCATTCTGATTCTCGGCCAGCAGCTGTCGGACAACCCCGAGGCGAACCTGACGCCGAAGCAGGTGGAGTTCGCGCGCACGATTCACTCGGCCGGCACCGACCTGTTGAACCTCATCTCCGACATCCTCGACCTGTCGAAGATCGAGTCCGGCACGGTGACGGTCGAGGCCGCCGAGGTGTTCTTCGGCGCGGTGCTCGACGCGGTCGCGCGCCCCTTCCGCCACGTCGCAGAGACGCGCGGGCTGACGTTCGACTACCAGCTCGACCCGCGGCTGGGCCGCTCGCTCGTCACCGACGCGAAGCGCCTGCAGCAGGTCTTGAAGAACCTGCTCTCGAACGCGTTCAAGTTCACCGAGCACGGCGGCGTGCGCCTGAACGTGTCGCTGGCGAACGGCGGGTGGACTCCGGATCACCCGGTGCTGACGGGCGCGGGCAGCGTGGTGGCGTTCGAGGTGAGCGACACGGGCATCGGCATTCCGCTCGAGAAGCAGAAGATCGTGTTCGAGGCCTTCCAGCAGGCCGACGCCGGCACGAGCCGCAAGTACGGAGGCACCGGCCTCGGCCTCGCGATCTCGCGCGAGCTGTCGAACCTGCTGGGCGGCGAGATCCAGCTGCGCTCGGCGCCCGGCATGGGGTCGACGTTCACGCTGTACCTCCCGGTGAAGTACACGGGCCCCGCGTCGCCGGGCCGGCAAGATCAGCGCATCTCGCACGCGCACGCCGCCGCGGCGCTGCTCGAGCCGAAGCAGCCCGCGCCCCAGGTCGCGGTGCGGGTGGCCGACGCGACGCCCGAGAAGGTGCCCGACGACCGGGCGACGCTGCAGCCGGGCGAGCAGGTGCTGCTGATCGTGGAAGACGACCCGCACTACGCGCGGGTGCTCGTCGACCTGGCGCGGCACAGGGGCTTCAAGGTGCTCGTCGCGCAGCGCGGGGCCGACGCGCTCGAGCTCGCGCGGGAGTTCAAGCCGACGGCCATCTCGCTCGACGTGTTCCTCCCCGACATGCTCGGGTGGACGGTGCTGTCGCACCTGAAGCAGGACTCGCGCCTGCGCCACATTCCGGTGCAGATCGTGACGCTCGACGAGAACCGGCAGCACGGCCTCGCGCGCGGCGCGTTCTCGTTCGTGACGAAGCCGGCGACGACCGAGGGCCTCGAGCAGGCGATCGACCGCATCAAGAAGTACTCCGAGCCGCGCCGTCGAAAGCTGCTGATCGTCGAGGACAACGAGCAGGAGCTCGTCGGCATCCGCGCGCTGCTCGAGCACGACGACATCGACATCGTCACGGCGAGCACCGGCCAGGGCGCGCTCGACGTGATCAAGCAAGAGAGCATCGACTGCGTGGTGCTCGACCTCAGGCTCCCCGACATCTCGGGCGTGCAGGTGCTCGAGACCCTGCAGAAGGACCCCGAGCTCCAGGACCTGCCGGTCGTCGTCTTCACCGGCAAGGAGCTCTCGCCGGAGCAGGACGCGAAGCTCCAGGAGCTCGCGCGCAAGGTGGTCTTGAAGGGCGTCGAGAGCCCCGAGCGGCTGCTCGACGAGACGTCGCTGTTCCTGCACCGCGTCGTGACCGAGCTGCCGCCCGAGAAGCAGAAGCTGCTCGAGCGGCTGCACCGGTCGGACGAAGACCTGCGCGGCAGAAAGGTGCTCGTCGTCGACGACGACGTACGCAACATCTTCGCGCTGGGCTCGGTGCTCGAGCGCCACGGCATGCAGGTGCTGACCGCGCAGACCGGCCTCGAGGCGATCAAGACGCTCGAGGGCACGACCGACGTCGCGATCGTGCTGATGGACATCATGATGCCCGAGATGGACGGGTATCAGACCATTCAGCTGATCCGGAAGAAGCCCGACCTGCGGCGGCTGCCGATCGTCGCGCTGACCGCGAAGGCCATGAAGGGCGACCGCGAGAAGTGCCTCGACGCGGGCGCGAGCGACTACCTCGCGAAGCCGGTGAACACCGACCAGCTGCTCGCCACGCTGAGGCTCTGGCTGCACCGGTAGCCGGCACAGGCGGGCGCGGCGCTGAGGACTGAGCCTTCCAGCGCCGCCATCGGCGTGCAGACGGCGAGCAACCGAGAATGAAGGCTCGACGGAGCAATCGAGAGCCTGGCTGCCGCCCGTCAGCAAAGGCGCTGCCTCGACGCGCAGCCACCGGCGCCAGCGCTGCCCGGCGCCGTTCCCCCCTGCGCGACGGGTACACTGATGGCCGATGAGAGTACCCGGGCCGTGATGCACGTCGGCGTCATGGGGGTGAGCGGCAGCGGCAAGTCGACCGTCGGCCGGCTGCTGGCGGGCGTGCTCGGGCGGCGCTTCATCGAGGGCGACGCGCTGCACCCGCCCGCGAACATCGAGAAGATGTCGTCGGGGGTGCCGCTGACCGACGCCGACCGCGCGCCGTGGCTCGCTGCGATCGCGGCCGAGCTGGCCCGCGGCGGGCCTGCGGTGCTCGCCTGCTCGGCGCTCAAGCGCGCGTACCGCGACCGGCTGCCGGGCGTGCGCTGGTTCTACCTGCGGGTTCCGCGCGACGTGCTCGCGCAGCGCCTCGCCGGGCGCCGGGGGCACTTCTTTCCCCCTGCCCTGCTCGACTCGCAGCTCGTGGAGCTCGAGCCGCCGGAAGAGAGCCTCGACGGGACGCTGCCGGCTGAAGCCGTCGCCGCGGCGATCAGTTCGGCATTCTCATGAGCTCGAGCCGCTCGACGAAGTGCTTCGTCGCGGCGTCGCGCGCCGACTTCTCGGTGACCTTCCCGTGGCTCAAGGTCGCTCGCAGGTCGGGCGGCGTCTCGAGCTCCCACTCGCTCTTGCAGCTCAGCGCGCCGTCGTCGAAGACCAGGCCGCGCACCTTCAGCCGCCCGGGGCTCCAGCTGCCGTTGCCCTCCTGCTTCGGAGCGGCCAGCGCGACGGGCTCGTACACCACGACCTTCTTCTTCTTCAGGAACGCGACGGCGCCTTCGCGCCAGCTCTGCGGCGGGTTGTAGGGGTTCGTCATGCGCACGACGTCGTCGTCGCGCTCGGTCACGTACTGAAACGGGCCGAGCTCCTTCGGAGCCTTCGCGCCGGCGCCCCACCACAGCGTCCGCATCGTGATCTTCGCGGCGCCGGCCGGCGCCCCTTCGCACGCGGGCGCGGCGTTCTCGCGCTGATCGTACATCGCCTTGAGGCGCGCCTTGGCTTCGAGCAGCTCCTGCGGCGGCGGCGGGCGGTCGCCGGGCGCCCGGGCGCGCTCGTACCAGAGGCCGAAGCCGAAGCGCTCCTGCAGAGCGCGGCTCAGCGCGCGCGGCGTGTCGTCGAGCCGCGAGCGGGCGACGTCGTCGGTGGTGTAGCGGGTGGTGTTGCCGCGCGAGTCGGTCGAGATCATGTCCTTGTCCTCGACGTTCTCGTCGGCCACGCCCTCGACCGCGAACGCGCACACGATGGCGCCCTTCTCGATGTCGTAGAGATACGTGTCGTAGCGCGGGGTACCGTAGCCCTTCACGACGAGCAGGTGCGTGACGCTGCGCGAGGCCTCGATCATCGGAACGAGGCCCTTGTAGACGCTCTTGCCGGGCTCCGAGGGAGCCTGCCGCGCGCTGTTGCCGACCGAGGCGAACGCGCTCTGCGTGAAGACGTTGGGGCCGAGCTTGATCGTCTTCACCTCGCGGTCCCAGCGCGGCTTGTCGTACCAGAGCGTGAGCTCGAGGTGCGAGACCACCTCGGTGTTGCCGGTGTGCTGGTCCTTCTCGTCGAAGCCCCACACCGCGTGCGTGAGCCCCTGCTTCGCGCACTCGCCGTCGAGCGCCGAGGGCTCGGCCGAGTCGACGACCTTCCACGCCTGCCGCATCGCCTCGCCGGCGCGCGCGTACTCGGCGGCGTACTTCTGCCGGACCTCGGCGTACGACGGCCGGCAGGCAGACGCGAACAGGCACGCGGCGAGGGCGAGGGCGAGTCTCATGTGCGAGAGGACCCCGCGGCCCGCCGCCACGTGCACCCGGCTGTCGCTGCCGTGTGACAGATCTCGAAAATCTGACACGCGCCGTGAATTCACGACACCGCTGGCGCCACTGAAGGCCACTTTCACGGGTTGCACTTCGAGGGTGGGGCCGGTGTACGAAAGGTGCAGAGCAGTGCGCGCCATGCCAAGACGATTGTTCCTGCTGTCGATGCTGGTGGCCTCCACGGCGGGAGCCGGGGCGTTGCCGCGACCGGTGCCCGAGGTCGAAGAGCTGCTCGCCGCGCCCACGTGGCCGGCGCACCTGTCGACGAAGGTCGCGTTCGCGTACCGGCTGGCGCGGTCGCCGCGGGCCGTCGAGCAGGGTGAGCACGAGCTCGTGCGCAGCTCGGTCGACGTGCGCGGCATCGTGGTGCACCTGCGCTTCTCGCGCGACGTCAACGCCGAAGATCTCGAGCGGGTCACCGCGCTCGGCTGCGACCCGGTGCGGCTGCCGGGCGGCGAGGCGGTCGTGGTCGGGCCGGTCGCCGACGCGCACTGCAGCTGGAGCTCGCTCACGCGGCTCGGCCGGGTGCCGGGCCTGTTGCGCGTGACGCCGACGCTGGCGCTGCCGGTGCAGCGGCCGCTGAACCCTCCGCTCTCGACGACGCTCGACGACGTCGAGTCTCCCGCGCTGCACCGCGCCTTGTACCCGCAGCTCGCGGGCGGTGCCGGCGTCATCGTGGCCGACATGGACGCTCCGGGCGACGTGCACCACCCGTTCCTGTTCAAGCTCGACGGCGGGCGCTTCCCGTGGCTCGACGTCAACGGCGACAACCAGTTCACGCCGGGCGTCGACGCGGTCGACATCAACCGCAACGGCGTCGCCGACACCGGCGAGACGCTGCGGCTGCAGAAGGCGCGCATCTACGTGCGCGACTGGGTCGCAGGCATGTTCGTGCCGTACAACGACGGCAACAACTACATCGCCGGCGTCGACTGGCTCTTTCAAGACGAGAACAACGACAACGTTCGCAACACGGGCGGCCCCGAGAGCCGGCCCGGCTACGGCGAGTCGGTCTTCGTCACCGACGACGTCGACGCCGACGGGGTGCTCGACGTCGGCGAGCGGCTGGTGCGCCTCGGCACCTCGAAGATCCGCGCCGTGCTCGACTACCGCAGCGGCGGCGCGCCGGTTCAATACACGCGCGGTACGAACCTGTCGCAGTTCAACCCGCCGGCGAACGAGGCGCTGCACGGGAGCATGGTGATGGGCACCATCGCCGGCGGCGACACGCGCCTCATGCGCTACCACGGGCTCGCGACCGAGGCCGAGCTCTTGAACGTCACCATCTCGACCACGCAGAGCATGGTCAGCGGCCTCGCGTGGGCGCGCAACCAGGGCGCGAGCATCGTGCTGTGGGAGATGGCGACCTGGTACTTCGAGTCGCTCGACGGAGCGTCGGATCTCGAGGCCGCCTGCGACTCGGCGCACCTCGGGGGCGTCGTGCAGGTCGGAGCGGCCGGCAACCTCGGCGGCTCGCGCAAGCACCGCGTCTCGCCGGCGCCCGCGGGCGCGTCGTCGTTCCCGCTCTCGATTCCCGCGCAGAACAGCGCGGGTGTCGGCGGCAACTTCAACTTCAACGCGTCGGGGCAGCTGTCGTTCTCGCTGACGCTCGGCGCGCAGACGGTGCAGCTGAGCGGTGCGCAGGGCAGCGCCAACTTCGGCTCGTACGTGATGCAGTGGTTCACGGACACGTCGTTGCGCAACACGAAGATGGTCGCGTTCTACATGCAGACGAACACCGGCCTGCCGCTCAGCACGAGCCAGACGATCACGGTGAACGTGCAGAACGCGGGGGCGGCGGCGGTGCCGCTCCACGCCTACGTGTTCGACGCGGTGTCGAGCTGGGGCCTGGGCGCGCACTGGCCGGGCACCGAGGTGACCGATCGCAACACGTACGGAACGCCGGCGGTCGGCGACAAGACGCTGGCCATCGGCACGTACATGGTCGACTTCCCCGCGCCGCCGGCGACGAGCGGCGATCTCGCGGCGCACTCGAGCCGCGGCCCGCGCGGCGATGGCCTCGACACCGTCGACGTCGTCGCGCCGGAAGATCACATCTCGGCGTTCACCAGCACGGGCCTGCCGTGGGGCCAGCTGTGGGTCGGCGGCGGCACCTCGAACGCGTCGCCGGTCGCGGTGGGAATTCTGGCGCAGCTCAAAGGGCTCGAGCCCATGCTGACGGCGGATCAGCTCGTCGATCGGCTGCGCACGCGCACGCGCGTCGAAGCGCGCATGGGCATGGTGCCGAACGACGACTGGGGCCGCGGCAAGGTCTCGGCGTACCGCGGGCGCTTCGGCTTCGCGCCGACGACCCCCATGTTCCCGACGGCGCGCGGCACGGCGACCGTGACGGGCTCGAACGTGCTGCTCGACGCGACGATGAGCAGCGACCCCGGCGGGCTCGCGCTGCAGTACCGGTGGGACTCCGACGACGACGGCGTCTACGACGCCCCGCCTTCGAGCCTGGCGACGGTGACGCAGCCCGCGGCGCAGGTGGCTCCGTGGGTGGTGCTCGAGGTGGCGAACACGAACGGCGCGTCGGCGCGGGCGCTGATCGCACGCACCGGGGGAGCCGCGGGCGGCGCCGGAGGAGGCAGCGGGACGGCCGGCGGAGGCGCCGCGGGCGGAGCGACGGCGGGCGGGGCGACCGCCGGTGGCAACACCGCAGGCGGAGCGACGGCAGGCGGGGCGACCGCCGGTGGCAACACCGCAGGCGGAGCGACGGCGGGCGGCGCGACGGCGGGCGGGGCGACGGCGGGCGGCGCGACGGCGGGCGGCAGCGGCGGCACGGCGGGCGGCAGCGCCGGCGGCGACAGCGGCGGCTCGACGGCGGGCGGGAGCACCGCGGGCGGGAGCAGCGCGACGGCTGGCGGAAGCACCGGCACCGCGGGCGGCAGCGCCGGCGGCGGCGAAGAGCCGATGAAGAGCGGCTGCGGCTGCAGCGGGAGCCCCGGGTCGGTGTTGTTCGGGCTGCTCGCGCTCTGGCTGCGCCGGGTCAGGCGCTCTTCGCGGGAATGAACGACAGGGCGCGCTCCGCGAGCGCGGTGATGGTGAGCGACGGGTTGACGCCGGGGTTCGCCGACACGGCCGAGCCGTCGATCACGTAGAGGCCGTCGTAGCCGAACACGCGGTGCCGGTGATCGATCACGCCGCTGTCTGACGACGCGCCCATGCAGGCCCCGCCGAGAATGTGCGCGGTCGTCGGAATGCCGCCGAGCGTCTCGGTCACCAGCGTCATCGGCACGCCGTCGATCTTCTCGGCGACCCGCCGCGCCAGCTCACCGGCCTCGGGAATGTTCGACGTGGGCGCCGGCCCTTCGGCGAGAGCGGTGCCGACGGTGCGCTTGTTCTTCTTCAGCTCGAACCGCAGGTGGCCGTCGACCGTGCGCATGTAGAGGAGGATCAGCGTCGACTTCGCCCAGTCGCTCACGAAGTACGCGCGCGTCGTGTCGATCGGGTGCCGCGCCGCGGCGCTCATCAGCTTGGCGAGCCGCGAGAAGAACGTGTCGCCGTTGACGTGCGGGGCTCCGAGCAGGCGAAACGCGCCCGACCCTTCCGGGTACCGCACCGGCTCGAGGTGTGAGTGCTCGTCGGTCTCGAGAATCGAGCCGATCGCGATGCCCTTCGAGAGATCGAGGTCCTTCTTCTTCGTCGTCACGCCGATCAGCGCCTCGTTGTTCGTGCGCACGAAGTGCCCGACCTTCTCGGACAGCTTCGGCAGCCCGTCGGCCGCCGCCTTCATGCGCAAGAGCAGCGGCACGGTGCCCAGCACGCCGCCGCTCAGCACCACGTTCCGGGCGGTGAACGTCTGCTTCTCGCGGGCGTCGAGCCCGACCTCGGCCTCGAGCACGTAGCCGCCGCGCTCTCCTGGCTTGAGCCACGTCACCTTCGCCTCGGGGATCAGCTGCAGGCCGCCCTTCTCGGCGAACCAGAGGTAGTTCTTGTCGAGCGTGTTCTTCGCGCCGACCGGGCAGCCGAGCATGCAGTGGCCGCAGCCCGTGCAGCCGGTGCGGTGCGGGCCCTCGCCGCCGAAGTAGGGGTCGGGCACCGTCTCGCCCGCCTTGCCGAAGTACACCGCGACGGTGTTCGGCTTGTGCGGCCGGCCGATGTCGTTGCCGATCTCCTTCAGCACCTCGTCGCTGTACGTGGAGGTCGGGTTCTCGGTGGCCCCGAGCATCTTCTTCGCGGTCGCGTAGTGCGGCTGCAGCTCGCGCTTGAAGTCGGCGAGGTGGCCCCACGACGGCGAGCTGAAGAAGTCGTCGCCCGGCACCGGCAGCGTGTTCGCGTAGACGAGCGAGCCGCCGCCCACGCCGACGCCCGAGAGCACCGTGACGTGGCGGAAGAAGCTCATCTGGAACAGGCCGCGCATGCCGAGCGAGGGCCACCACATCCACTTCTTCAGGTCCCAGTTGCTCTTGGGGAAGTCGTCGGGGCCGAGGCGCCGGCCCTTCTCGAGCATGAGCACGCGGTAGCCCTTCTCGACGAGGCGCAGGGCGGACACGGAGCCGCCGAAGCCGGAGCCCACCACGATGAAGTCCCAGTCGGCCTTGCTCGTGCTCATGCGGCCCTCTGATAGGCGGCCTCGACGTCGCGCGCGACATGCTCCGCCGCGCGCAGCGCCATGGCCATGATGGTGAGCTGCGGGTTCACGCCGAGCGAGCCCGGCATCACCGAGCCGTCGCAGACGTACAGCGACTCGACGTCGTGGCACCGGTACGACGGGCCGACCACCGACGCGCGCGGGTCCATGCCCATGCGGCATGTGCCGAGCGGGTGGTACGCGCTCAGATCGACGTGCCGCGCCGCCAGCGGAGCGCGCTCCAGCGCGTGCGCCTCTTCCACCGAGCGCAGCGGCTCAGAGCCGTAGATCGGCACGTGCACCTCGCGCGCGCCCGCGGCGAAGAACACCCGCGAGAGAATGCCGATGCCGCGCCGCACCTTCGCGACGTCGTCGCCGTTGAGCCAGTACGAGATGCGGCCGTTCGCGTGCACGCGGCCGCGCGAGCTGTCCTTCACCATGAAGCCGAAGATCAGCGCGCTCGCCATGCGCTCGAGCAGGTTCGTGAAGCGCGGCCCATAACCGCCGATGGTCATCGCCGCGATCTCGAGCGGTACGTGAGCGCCCTCGAAGAGAAGGCCCTCGTCCTTGAACTCGTCGATCGCGTAGCCCTGCGGCACCGAGTTCCACGCGTGCACCTTCTCGTCGAACACGCCGAGCGCGCCGGCCGCGGGGTGAATCGACAGGTTGCGCCCCACCTGGTCCGAGCGGTTCGCGAGCCCCTGCTCGAGCAGCAGCCGCGGAGTCTGCAGCGTGCCGCACGCCAGCACCGTCGCCTTCGCGCGGATGCGGATGCGCCCCTCGCGCACCGGCCGCTGCACGACGCCCTCGAGCCCGATCGCGCGCCCGCCCTCGAGGCGCACGCGGTCGACGCGCAGCCCCGTGACGAGCTGCGCCCCGCGCGACAGCGCCGCCGGCACGTACGAGACGTTCGTCGAGCGCTTCGCCTCGGTCGGGCAGCCGAAGCAGCACAGCCCCTGGCCGTCGCAGCCCGGCGCGTTGCGGTTCAGCGGGTGGTGCGAGTAGCCGAGCGCGTCGCAGCCCTTCGCGATCAGCTCGGCGGCCCGCCCGAGCGCCGCCTTCGACGACGGGCCGACCTCGAGGAACTTCTCGACGCGCTCGTAGTACGCGGCGAGCGTGTCGGCCGTGAGCCCCTCGATGCCCCAACCCTTCACGACCTCGGGCGCGACGCGCAGGCACGTGCCCGAGTTGATCAGGGTGGTGCCCCCGACGCCGCGGCCGATGGGAATCGGAATCGCGCTGTTGCCGAGCGCGACCGTGAGCCCGGCCTTGCGGTACGTCTTCTTGAGCATGTCGAGCGGGCGGCCGGTGAAGTCCTGCCGGCTGAAGTACGGGCCCTCTTCGACCAGCAGCACGGCGAGGCCCCGAGACGCGAGCTCGTCGGCGAGCGGAGCGCCTCCGGCTCCGGTGCCGGCGATCACGACGTCGCACTCGAGCTCCTCGCCGTCAGGCAGGGTGGCCCCGTCGACGAGCTGCTCGCGCCAGCGCGCGGCCTCGAGCTTCTTCGGAGGCTCGACGCCGAAGCGGCAGCCGAGCGCGTCGTAGACGGCGCGGTCGTCGGTGTACGCGAGCTTGAGCAGGACCAGCAGGCCGCGCACGGCGAGCCGCGTGGCCTCGGCGAGCTCGAGCTTCTCGAGCACCTGCAGCCTCTGCCCGAGCGGCAGCTTCGAGTAGCGGCTGCCCGCGAGCGGCAGCGCGCCCCACTCGAGCGCGCGGAGCATCGCCTTCACCGCGGCCGTGACTCCCGCCGGCAGCGAGGCGAGCTGGCCCTCGGCGCGATCGAGCGTCGACTCGCCGGCGCCGGGCAGCAGCCGGCCGGGCGGAATGGCAGCGGCGGCGAGCGCCTTCAGCGTGGCGCGCTCGGCGCTCGAGAGGACCCAGCCGCTCATCGGCCCACCGGCAACGCAGAGAGCACGAACTGCGGCAGCTCACGCAGCGCGAACGTCATCTCGCCTTCGGCGACGAGCGCGCCGTCTCTGTCGAGCAGCTTCACCGGCATCCACGTCATCGAGCGCAGCGGCTTGAAGATCGACGGCGACTTCTCGGCCTCGAGGCGGTAGCCGCCGGGGAGCGAGAGGCGGTAGCGGATGAAGCGATCGAAGCCGACGAGCTTGAGCTGCAGCGAGCCCGTCGTGGGCCCTTCGGCGAACGGCGGGGCCTTCGCGGTGCCGTCGAGCGTGAACCAGCCGAGGCCCTCGGCGCGGGCGGTGACGGTGAACTCGATCGGCAGATCGTCGCCGTTGCGCTTGAGGGTGCCGCGCATGGTCTCGGAGAACGTGATGCGCATCAGACGACCTCCATTCCGGCCTCGGGCTCGCGGCGGAGCAGCTCGAGGGCCCCGAGGTGCTCGGCCTTGCAGCGGAACTCGGGGCCGTTCTTCGGCTTCACCTCGAGCAGCACGTCGGCGAGCTTGCTGTTGAAGCAGTACGACATGTCGTCGTTCGGGTTCTTGTAGCCGAGGCACACCATCGGGCGCTCCGACGCGTCCATGCGCAGGCGGGCCTCGCCGCCCGCGCCGGTGAGCCGCAGCGTCCAGCGGCGCGGGCCGACGGTGGCCTCCTGGCGGAAGAAGTCGAAGGTGCGATCGAAGCGCAGCTCTTCACCGCCCCGCCGCACGACGAGCGCGGACATGCGCGGCAGCATCATGCGGCCGCCGGCCTTCGCGCGCGCGGTGTAGCCCTCGACCATCGTCTCGGGCTCGTTCGCGGTCGCGGGGAACACGCACTGGCCCCACGCGTACTCGAACGTGTGCTCCTTGCCCCAGTTGTGGCCCTGCGAGCCGCGCCAGCCGTCGACCTTCACGGTCTGACCGGGCAGCTTCACCTCGCCGTGCAGCTCGAGCACGGGGAAGGGGGTGAGCGTCTTTCCGCCCGGCACGAGCGGGCTGAACATCAGGTCCGACGGGAAGAGCTTGAGCGGCGGGGCGCTCGCCTTCAGCTCGAGCGCGTAGCTGACGGGGCCGTGCTTCGTCGCGAGCTCGCCGCGCAGCGAGCCCGGGTTCGTGAGATCGAAGCGGCAGCGCGCGACTCGAACCGAGCCGCCCTCGAACGAGGCCTCGGCGATGGGCACGGTGTCCTTGTGCGCGAGCGGTGTTCCCGTGCGGTCGAAGAAGATGAACCAGGTCTCGGCGAGGGCCGGCCCGTTCACCGGCGCGAGGATCGTCATCTTCAGCCACAGCGCGCGCGGCGACGCGGGGTCGTTCGCGCGAATGAACCAGGACTCGACGTGGGGGGCTCTGCCGGTGAAGCGGAGGTCGTTGACGTTCATAGGTCTCTCAGTGCGGTCGCGGCGTGGGCCCGCATCGCGTCGCCGGCCGCGCGGCCGTTCTTCGCGCGAATCGCGTTCACCGCCTTGCGGTGCAGCGCGGGGTCGAAGACGCCGCGGCGGTAGAGCGCCACGAACCGGTCGGGCGAGCGCAGGTAGACGTCGCGCACCAGGCTCGAGAAGGCGCCGAGCAGCCGGTTGCCGGTGAGCTGAACCAGCGCGTCGAAGAAGTCGTAGTCGAGCACCTGGAGCGCCGCCGGCCTCGCCTTCGGGTCCTCCAGCTTCTCGACGAGAACCTCGAGGCGGGCGACGCCGTCGCCGTCGGCCAGCACCGCGGCGCGCTCGGCGCACCAGCCGAGCAGCATGCCGCGCAGCTCGTGCAGCTCGCGCAGGATGCCGGGGTCGACCGCGCCGAGCTCGACGAGCGACGGCAGCACGTTGAGGCCCGCGCCGAGCAGGAGGTCGCGCACGCGCGTGGCGCCGCCGTGCTTCACCTGCACGAGGCCCCAGCCCTGCAGCCGCTTCACGGCCTCGCGCACGCTCGAGCGGTTCACCTCGTACTTCTCGGCGAGCTCGCGCTCGCTGGGCAGGGCGTCGCCGGGCTTGAGACGCCCCTTCATGATGGCGGCCTTCAGGGAATCGGCGATGCGCTCGGCGACGGTCATGGCGTACTGGTCGGACCAGTATCACATGTGGTACTGGTCCGACCAGTCATGCTCTCCGTTCTTCCGATCCCGACGCGCGAAGACACCGCCGAGGTCCAGCGGGCCTTCGAGAAGCTGAAAGCCGGCCTGCCCTTCCCCACCGCGGCGGAGCGCGAAGACCGCCTCGACCGCCTCGAGGCCCTGCTGGTGAAGCACCGCGAGGCGTTCGTGCGGGCGTGCGACGAAGACTTCGGGGGCCGCGGGCGCCACGAGACGCTGATCGTCGACGTCGTGCTCACGCTCGAGTCGGTGCGCGACGCCCGCCGCAACGTGCGCGGGTGGATGCAGCGCACGCACGCGCGGCCGCACGTCACGTTCCTCGGCTCGACCGCCTACGTCGAGCACGTGCCGAGGGGCGTCGTCGGCATTCTCGCGCCGTGGAACTACCCCGTGAACCTCGCGCTCGGGCCGCTCGCCGCCGCGCTCGCGGCCGGCAACCGCGCGCTCGTCAAGCCCTCGGAGCTCACGCCGCGCACCAGCGCCGCCATCGCCGCCGCCGTGCGCGAGCACTTCACCGCCGAGGAGGTCGCCGTGGTCGAGGGCGGCCCTGCCGTCGCGCAGGCCGTCTCGAAGCTGCCGCTCGATCACCTCTTCTTCACCGGCTCGACCCACGTCGGCCGCCAGGTCGCGCGCGCGGCGGCCGAGAACCTCGTCCCCGTGACGCTCGAGCTCGGCGGCAAGTCGCCCGCGTACGTGCAGGCCGACTACCCGGCGGCGGTCGCGGCGGCGCGCATCGCGGTGGGCAAGCTCTTCAACGGCGGCCAGACCTGCGTGGCGCCCGACTACGTGCTGCTCCCTTCAGGGAAAGAGGTCGTGTTCGCCGAGGCGTTTCGCGCGGCCGTGCGCGACGAGTGGCGCGGCGCACCGGTGACCGCGCTGGCCACCGAGAAGGGCCTCACGCGCATGCGCGCGCTGCTCGACGACGCGAAGGCGAAGGGCGGGCGCTGCGAGACCGTGCGCGCAGGCACGTCAGCGACGCGCGGCCTCGAGCCCGTGCTCGTGTTCTCGGTGCGCGACGACATGAAGCTGATGCAGGAGGAGATCTTCGGGCCCGTGCTGCCGGTCGTCTCGTACGGCACCGAGCAGGAGGCGCTCGCGCGCATCGCGGCGCGCCCGGCTCCGCTGGCGTTCTACGTGTTCGACGAAGACGTCGAGCGCGCGGGGCGCACGGTGGCGCAGGTGCCGTGCGGCGGGGCGTGCATCAACGACACGCTGGGGCACTTCGCGAACGAGGAGCTGCCCTTCGGCGGCTTCGGCCAGAGCGGCACCGGCCGGTACCACGGGCGCTACGGGTTCGAGACGTTCTCGCACGCGAAGGGCGTGCTGGTGTCGAGCCCGGCCTCGCCGGCCCGGCGGCTCTACAGCCCCGCGGCGGCGGCGCTCGTCGATCGCGCGATGGGCCTGATCACGAGCCGCGTCGGCCGGCTGATTCGTTAGCGGCGGCGGCCGTTCGTGTGCTCGTAGCCGCGGCCTTCGCCGTAGCCGAGCGGGTCGTGCTCGCGTTGGTCGCCGCGCCGGCCGCGGCCCGTGCCTTCGGTGGGTCCACGCGAGCCGACGCGCTTCGACGCGCTGCTGTTCGTCTCACTGCGAGGCTGCTTCTTCGTGCTCCTGCGCTGCTGTCTGGGCATGCGGCCCCAGGGTGCAAGCGGGCCGCCAGATCACCAGACCGTTACGCGAGCACGACGCGGTTACGCCCCGTGCGCTTCGCCTCGAGCAGCGCGGCGTCGGCGCGCGCCACCGTCTGCTGCCGCAGCTCGTTCGGCTTCTGCTGGGCGACCCCGGCGGAGATCGTGAGCTGCTTGCCGGCCAGAATCTGCGCCTTCTCGATCGCCTGGCGCCCGCGCTCGGCCACTCGTGACGCCTGCGCCAGCTCGGTGTCGAGCAGCACGAGCAGGAACTCCTCGCCGCCGTAGCGCACGAGCGCGTCGACCTCGCGAATCGTCTCGCCGAGCACGCGCGCCACCCGCCGCAGGCACTCGTCGCCCGCGGCGTGACCGAGCTCGTCGTTCACCTGCTTGAAGTTGTCGACGTCGGCCATGACCACCGAGAACGGCGGCGTCTCGAACGGCACCGGGGCGTCGAGCTGCATCGCATCGAGCCCGCGCCGGTTCAGGGCGCCGGTGAGCACGTCGACCTGCGCGAGGCGGGTCACGCGGCCCACCTCGATGTACGGCGACGCGATGCCGGCGACGAGCTCGAGCACCCGCTGGTGCTCGGCGCTGAACGCGAGCCGCTCGGAGGCCACCGCCGACAGCACCCCGGTCACCTCGCCGTTCGCCACGATCGGCACGCCGAGGTACGAGCCCATCGTCTCGACCATGTCGGGCCGCTTGATGAAGCGGACGTCGGCCATCGCGTCGTTCGCGAGCAGCGGTTGCTTGTGCTTCGCGATCCACCCGAGCAGGCCCTGGCCGAGCTGGTACGTCGTGGTCGCGTTGTGGTGCAGCGGCTTGCCGGCGCGGCACGTCGCGATGAGCCGTGAGTGGGTCGGGTCGAGCAGGCGAATCGAGACGCGCGGCGCCCCGACGAGACCGACGGCGCAGTCGACGACGGCCTGCAGCATGGGGTCGAGGCCGCGGGTCTCCGAGAGGCGGCGGGTGAGCTCGAGCAGCGCGGCGATGGGGTCGGGCATTCTCAGATTCGAGCTTAGCCCGCAGACGTGGGAGGATTCGGTCTGCATGACACCCCGGTCCTTCTTGGCGGTCGTTTCCGTGCTCGGGCTCGTCGTCGCGGGCTCCTGCAACTGCCCGGGCGGCGGCCCGTGCGCGAATGATCTCGACTGCATCACGCCCGAGCGCTGCCTCAATGGCACGTGCCGGGGCCCGACCGGCACCGGCACCGGCACCGGCACCGGAGGCAACGGCACCGGCGGCAACGGCACGGGCGGCAGCAACACGGGCACCGGAGGGTTCGGCGGCACGGGCGGCATCTTCGACGCCGACTCGGGCTGCGCGGCGGTCTCGTCGCAGGCGACGCTGGGCACACGGCCGGTCGACGTGATCATGGTGATCGACAACTCCGGCTCGATGACGGCGGAGATCGTCGGCGTGCAGAACAACATCAACGCGAACTTCGCCTCGATCTTGAACGACGGCGGGCTCGACTACCGCGTGGTGCTGCTGTCGCGGCACGGGTCGCCGACGGCCGGGCAGAGCATCTGCATCGCTCCGCCGCTGAGCGGAAACGCGACGTGCACGCCGCCTCCGGCGGCGCCGACGAACGGCCCGCGCTTCTTCCACTACGACATCGAGGTGAGCAGCACGAACGCGCTGCAGCTGATCTTGCAGCGCTACAACCAGCCCGACCTGCGCGGGCAGCCGGCGGGGGGGTACCAGACGTGGCTGCGGCCGGACGCGCAGAAGACGATCCTGGTCATCACCGACGACAACTCGTCGATCAACCCGACGCAGTTCGAGACGGGGCTGTTCGCGCTGACGCCGCAGCACTTCGGCACGGCCGCGTCGCGGAACTACAAGCTGCACGCGATCATCGGGCTGCCGCAGAAGCCGAACCCGAGCGACCCGTACCAGCCGACCGAGCCGGTAGCGCCGGGCACGTGCGACTCGGGCGTGAACAACGGGCCGAACTACCAGCCGCTGTCGATCACGACGGGCGGGCTGCGGTTCCCCGTGTGCCACCCCGAGTACTACGACACGGTGTTCCGCACGATCGCGCAGGGCGTGGTGGCGAGCGCGATGGTGCAGTGCGAGTTCGTGATTCCGCCGACCCCGCCGGGCTTCACGATGTTCAACCGCATCATCGTGAACTACCTCCCCATGGGCACCGGCGCTCCGCAGTCGTTCACGAAGGTGGCGAACGCCGCGGCCTGCGGCTCGACGAACTACTACGTCGACATGAACCGCATCGTGCTCTGCCCCGGTGCGTGCACGACGGTTCGCGCGGACCCGACCGCCAAGGTCGACGTCATCTTCACCTGCGAGCCCGAGATCAACTGAGACCCGGCGTGCTGGCTCGTTACTCGGGCAGCCAGCCCCAGCTCGGGTTCGGGCCACCGGCGCCGATGATGACGTCGACGACCTGGCCGTTGGCGAACTGCAGCTTGTCGAGGCGCTGGGGGTGCTCGAGGAGCTTCGTGTCCTCGTAGCCCTTCTGCTTCTTGAGCTCCTCGAGCGCCTTGCGAATGCCCTCGTTGGTCGGCGGGAACTGGCTCAGCACCCAGCCCACGAAGTCGGAGCTCACCTGGCCGCCCGCTGACGGCCCGTCGGCGGCGCCGGACGACAGCCACTGCAGCCGCTGCTGCCCCTTCTCGCCGCCCATCGCGAAGATGAAGTCGACGTGCTCCTTCTTGCCGTCGGGGCCGGTGATGGTGACCTTGTCCATGCGCTCGTGCTCGATCGGCTCGACCTTGAAGCCGAACGGAGCGAACTTCTCGGCCATCTCGGCCATCATCGCCCGCGCCTCTTCGTTGTTCGTGGGCGAGGGCCGGCCGCCGAAGTAGTGCCAGAACAGGTCGTGCGAGCTGCTCGTCTCGACCGGGCGGCCGAAGACCATCGCGCCCGAGAGGTCGGGCTTCTCGACCGGCGCCGCCGCGGGAGCCCGCTGCAGCTCTCTCAGCGACACCGACGGTACGCCGTCGAACGCCGCGCGGCTGCCGTCGCCCGTGCTCAGCGCCGGGAACTTGCCGCTCGTGCGCTGGCGCTCGTGCTGCTCTTCGAGCTGGGCCACCTGCGTGAGCGGGTCGGCCTCCAGCGCCGGCTTCTCGAGCGTGGGGGACTTCACCTGCTGCTGCTGGGGAACGAAGCGCGGGTTGATCCGGGTCATATGAGGGCCTTTGATTTTACGGTCAGGTGCGCCGTTTGTTGCTCCGCCAGCGTACGACGATCGGACCGGGAGCCCAAGCGGGCGGAATCATGGGACTCGGTCGGGTGGCCGATGCGCGCACGACCTCGCAGGGCGCAGCATCGCCGTCGTGCAGCCGACCCGCGACCTCATCGCCGACGCCACGCGGACCTGGGAGCTCGTCGAGTGCAGCCACGAGCGGCTCAAGATCCACTACCCACCGTGGGGCCTGATCGCGCTGCGGGCGGTGCTCGGCCTGACCGTCATGCTCGTGTTTCTGGTCAGCCTCTTCGGCGATCGGTGCTGGTGAAGCCGGCCGCGACGGCGATCTCTGCTCGAGAACGACCGGATCCGTGGTGATGGTGCGGTCGACGGCTCTTCGTCGACGCCGATGGTACGGGCGCGTACGACACGTTCCCGCTGGCGGGGTGAATTTCGGCGTTGCATCGCAGCACCATGAAGGTTTCGATGCCTCGCATGCGCGCGTTGGCGGTGGTCACCGCCCTGCTCCTGTCGTGCCAGTCGGGCGTGACGGTGGATCCGGGCGGGTCATTGCAGTTTCCCTGCACGCGGGACGAGCCCTCCGACCCGACGAAGAGCAACTGCCCGGGCGATCTCTTCTGCGGCGCCGATGGGCGGTGCCACTCGTACGACGCGGGCGGCTCGTACGCGTGCCGCGCCGACGGCGACTGCGGCGGGGGCTTCCGCTGCGGGCCGTCGGGCAGCTGTGTCGACCCGGCGGCCGATGCGCTGCGCACCGACGCCGCCGACGTGAAGATGCGCTTTCAGCGCGCGATTCCCTCGGAGCCTTCGTGGGGCAACGTCACGGCGCTCGCCGCGGGCGGCACGCACTACAACCTGAACCCGCAGGGCCGGTACATCGACTACACGCCGTTCGCGTTCTCGGATCAGACGAGCGTCTACAGCGTGGCGTTCTCGCACGAGGGGTTCTACGGCTCACCGACGCTCCCCCTGCAGCGGGTGTTCGCGGGCCGGGCGCCCATCGCCGGCGCGAGCCAGCTCGCCGTGGCGCAAGACTTCGTCGCCGTGGTCACGGGCACAGGGCAGCGCTACACGTACCAATGGCAGGCGCGACCCTCGGACCCTCCGCTCGCGCCGATCAACCCCGGACCTCCGGATGCGAGCGTCGGCTCGGTGCTGCGCTCCGGCAACTCGGCGGCGCCGTACATCATCGAGTTCACGCCCGACCAGAACACCTACGTGACGTTCGACCCGGCGCTGCAGACCTTCGAGCCGCCGATCAACGCGGGTCAGCCGATCAACGACGTCATCGACACCGGGGGCCGGTACATCTTCGCGATCCTGAACGGCGTGCTCCACGGAGCGGTGCGGAGAAACGGCCCGCCGTGGGACTTCCGGATCGTCGGCCTCAACTCTCCGGGCCGCAACGAGCTGTTGTCGTGCGGCGCCACCGGCATCACGGGCCGGCTCATCTTCCATTCCGTCCACGTCGCGGACAACCCGGACCTCGACGAGGTCGAGCATCCGCTCGTCGCGGTGCAGTACCGGGAGGTGCTCGACGCCGGTGTCACCGGCCCCCGCAGCTGGATGCGCATCGACCCGGAGCCGACGCTCGGCAGCTGCGGCCAGGTTCCGACGCACATCGCGCGCGGGACCTGCCCGGTCTGCGGCGCGGGTGAGACGCCGGTCGACATGCAGTGGGGCATCGACCCGATCACCCAGGAGCCCGGGCTCCGAGCCGAGTGCATCGGCGCGTCGGGCACGGTGTTCTACGACCTGAACACCGACAGCACCGGCTTCGCGTGCTTCCGCACTCGCCGGCCGCCCACGGTCGGCTACCGCGTCGGCCCCGACGCCGGGCCCGACGTGCGCTCGACGTCTCACGTGCGGGTGCAGGCCGTCGCCATCGGCAAGCGCATTCAGTTCCGGCGCGACGGCTTCGAGAGCTGGGTGGGCCTGACGATGGATCAGGCTCCGATCGTCGCGCAGTCGACCGACGCCGGGCTGGTGGCCTTCGGCGTCCAGACCATCTACCGCGAGTCGGGCCCGCTCGGCATGGTGCTCAGCCAGCACATCGAGCGGGGCCAGGCGTACCCGACGTGGATCTCGGGCGACCTCGTGTTCTTCAGCGACGGCCGCGTGGGCCCGGCCTCCGATCTGCTGGAGCCGGCCTCGAGCGCGCGCCCGATCGCCATACCCATGCGGAGCGATCTCGAGCTGCCGATCGCCGGAACGTCGGCGCGCGGAACCGACGGCCACCGCTACGTGCTGATGAGCGCGTACGACGCGCTGCTGGGAACCGACCTCACGGCGCCGGCTCCACCGGGTCCGCGGGCGCTCGAGGTCCGTGCTGTGCCCGAGGCGCAGGTGCAGATCCTCTCGCTCGCCGTGCTCGAGACGCCGCCCGCCGACGCCGGAGTGCTGTTCCGCGGCTTCGTGCTCACCGAGAATCGGGTCTTCCAGCTCGACGCCGTCACCCCGCAGCAGTGGTCGGTGAGCGAGGTCACGGTGCCCCCCGGCCGGTGGACCGAGGTCTGGGCCGACCGCGACCGCGGTCGAGTCGGCTACGCGAATGGGCGGGTCTACGCGCTTCCGAGCGGTGTGCTGCTCGCACCCGAGCTGCCCGGAGGCGTCACCGACTTCCAGCAGCACTGCGGCCGCACCTGGGCGCTCAACGCGAGGGGGCTGTACCGGCTCGACGTGGCGGCGGGCTCCGGCGCCGGCGAGTGGAAGGCGCAAGGTGAGCCGGACGGCGGCGGCGCCCCGTATGATCGGATGTACGGCGGGCCGAACGGCGAGCTGTGGGTCTTCGGCAGGGACGGCAACGCGACGCTGCTCAAGGGGGACCCATGCACGCCATGATGCTGGTCGCCGCGCTGCTCGCGGCCGAAGAGAAGCCGAAGCTCCTCGTGCTCGACCTGCAGGCCGTGGGTGGAGCGCCCGAGCCGATCGCCGCCGCCATCACGCAGCAGGTGATCAACGAGGTCGAGGCGAAGAAGTTCTACACGCTGCTGTCGTCGCGCGATCTCGCCGCGATCCTCAGCATCGATCGCCAGAAGCAGCTGCTCGGCACCTGCGACGACTCGTCGGCGTGCATGGCCGAGGTCTCGGGCGCGCTCAACGCGCGCTTCGTGCTCGGCGGAAACGTGACGCGCTTCGGCGACGCGCTGCAGCTGAACCTGCAGCTGTTCGACAACAAGAAGTCGCAGGTCATTCACCGCGCGACGCGGCTCGCCAAGAGCGAGTCGGAGCTGCGCACGCTCGTGATCTACGCCGTCGCCGAGGCGACCGGCACTCCGCTGCCGCCGCCTCCGTCGAAGGTGCCGTCGATTCTGCTGCTGTCGGCGGGCGGAGCCGCGCTCGTCATCGGCGCGGTGCTCGGCGTGGTGACGATGATGCAGGAGGCGACGATGGGCGCCGAGCTCCGCCAGGGGCAGATGTTCCCCCAGGTGCTGAAGTCGTACGACTACTACACCAGCGAGCGTGCGAAGCAGGGCATGCAGCGCACGATCTCGCTGGTGTCGATGCTCACCGGCGCCGTGCTGGTCGCCGGCGGCATCTTCCTCTACCCGCCCGACGTCGTGCAGAGCTCGAGCGTGAAGGTCGCGCTCGGCTTCAGCGGCACCGGCTTCGCGGTGTCGGGCTCATTCTGGTAGCGGGCTCAGTGGCGTGTTCCGCGCCGCATCGACTGTCCGTTGAAGCGGCGGCCTCCGAGGTTGAAGGTGTTGCGCTGCTGCGGGAACACCGGCTTCTTCACCGGCTCCGGGCGTGACGGCTTCTTCCCCGCGTCGAGGCGCGGGGCCTTGCTTTCATTCTTGGGCATGGCTGGACCTTTCCGGTCAGAGAGCGTGTGAGGTGCTGCGACTCGATCTCAGGGAAACGGATAGGTCCACATAGAGGCGGGCCGCCGAGCGGTGCCGCGGCGGCTGACGAACGCCGCCGGGAATCCTGACGGGAAACTACTCGTGCAGCGGCTTCGCGACGACGCGCTCACGCTTCGTGCGCGCCAGGTCGCGGTGGTACATGCGCAAGAGCGCGAGGAACAGCGCGACCACCAGCGGCCCGATGAGCAGCCCGATGGTGCCGAACGCCATCACTCCGCCGACGAGCGCGAAGAAGACGACGGCGCCGTCCATCTCGACTTCGCCCTTGATCAGCATCGGCTTCAACAGGTTGTCGACGAGGCCGACCACGATCACGCCCCACAGCGCGAGGAACAGCGCGAAGTACGGGTGCCCCGTGAGCAGGAGCAGCCCCGCCGCCGCGACCACCACCGAGGCGGCGCCGATCACCGGGATCAGCGCGAACACGAACGTGATCGCCGCGAAGAAGATCGGAAACGGCACCCGCGCGATGAGGAAGCCCGCCGTCGCCACCGCCGCCTGCACGCCCGCGGTGATGAAGTTCGACTTCACCACCGAGTTCGCGACCTTCTTCACCTCGACGAGCAGCTCGTGCATCTGCCCCTGGCGCAGCGGCGACGCGGCGTCGAGCCACTTCACGCACGCAGGCCCCCGCAGCAGGAAGAAGTACAGCGCGATCAGCATCAGGCCGGTGTTGATCAGCATCGTGCCGGTCGCCGCCACGACCCCGCCCGCGATCGCGGCCGCCTTCCCGCCCTGCTGCCCGACGGTCTCCTCGAGCTTGAGGTCCTTCGGCAGCATGCCCATCAGCGACTGCACCGTCTTCTGGAGCGGGCGCGGCAGCTCCGCGACGAGCCCCTGCACGCCCTCGCTGTCGAGCGTCTGGAACACGAACCGCGCTCCTTCGGTGAGCTCGGTCACCATGAACGCCGACAGCGTCACGATGGGCGCGATGATCAGCGACGTGACGCCGAACACCAGGAGCCCTGCCGCGAGCGACGGCCGGTCGCGGAGCTTCTTGGTGAGCCAACGCTGCACCGGCCACAGCAGGGTCGCGAACACCGCCGCGATCAAGAGCGACCCGAACAGCGACCGCAGCCCCAACGCGAGCACGGCCATGGTCACCACCATCAGGCCGATGAAAAACCGCTTCGCCGAGCGCGTCATGCCCACGACAGGCATAACCGGCGAGACCGCCGGAGGCTTCGGTGTGGCCTGCCGGTGACGTCATGCTACGGTGCCCGCCGGCGCCGGGCCGACGGCAACCCACGCACGCTCGCATGTCCCGCCTCGCTGTCGCCGCGCTCCTCCTCACCGTGCTCCAGACGGCGGGCTGCTGGTCGCCGGTGCGCGAGCCCGACTGCCTGCTCGACGGCAAGTGCGAGTGCAAGACGCAGGAGCAGTGCCAGGCCGGCTTCGACTGCGTCGACGGCTTCTGCAGGCAGCGCCCCGACCTGAACCCCGGCGACCTCGGCTGGCCGTGCGCGCAAGACTCCGAGTGCAACTTCCGCGTCTGCCTGCCCAAAGGGCCCGGCAACGGCGGCGTCTGCTCGCAGAGCTGCAACACCGCCGACGCCGGCCTGTTCTGCCCGCGAGGCTACGAGTGCCGGCAGGCGCTCGACCGGCCCGGCTTCGTGTGCACGCCGCCGCTGCGCTCGCTGTGTCTGTCGTGCGCGAGCGACCTCGACTGCAACGCCGCCGGCGACCGCTGCGTGGGCTTGAGCTCCGGCAGCCACTGCCTGGAAGACTGCGCGCTGCGCGCCTGCCCCGAAGGCTACGAGTGCCGCGCGCTCGGCCTCGACGCCGGCACCGCCCGCGTGTGCACGCCGGCCTCGGGCAGCTGCGAGTGCAGCACCGTCAACGTGGGCCTCGCCCGCTCGTGCAAGCGCACGAACCCGATGGCCACCTGCTTCGGCTTCGAGCGCTGCCAGGCCGACGGCGGCTTCTCGGGCTGCGACGCGCTGCTCGCGTCGAGGGAGCGCTGCAACGGCATCGACGACGACTGCGACGGGCTGTTCGACGACGACGACCCGGATCAAGACGTGGCGGGCCTCACCGGCTACCCGAGCTGCACGCGCGGCTCGGCGTGCCGCGGCGCGTGGTACTGCGGCCTGCCCCCCGATGCGGGCGCCGACGCGGGCAAGAGCTTCCAGTGCAGCGCGCCGCCGCTCGTGTCCGAGCTGTGCAACGGCCTCGACGACGACTGCGACGGCGTCACCGACGAGGACTTCAAAGACGCGACCGGCGCGCTGACCGGCCCGCGCGCGTGCGGCACCTGCGAGCTCGACTGCACGCGCGCGATCCCGGGCCTCGCGGCGACCGACGCCGGCGTCGTGCTGCCGGGCGCCGTCGACTGCGTGCAGGCGGCCGGCGGCTTCCGCTGCGTGCCGCGGCAGTGCGCGGCGGGCTACTTCCCCTGGCCCCCGGGAACGCCGCAGCTGTGCCAGCGCGACGTCGGCTCGCAGTGCCAGCCGTGCACCTCCGACGCCGACTGCCGGACGCCCGGCGACACGTGCTCGCAGCTCCAGCAGGACGTCGGCCGCTACTGCCTCGAGGCCTGCGACACGCAGCCGTGCCCGGCCGGCTCGACGTGCACGACCCTCGGCGGCAGGCGCCTGTGCCAGCCGAATTCGCAGAGCTGCAGCTGCACGCCCGCGACGGCCGGCTTCACGCGCTCGTGCCTGCGCACCGCGGGCGCGGCGGTCTGCATCGGCCAGCAGGTGTGCCGCGCCGACGGAGGCTTCGACGCGTGCGACACCTCGCTCACCGCGCTCGAGCTGTGCGACGGCCTCGACAACGACTGCGACGGCGTCGCGGATCAGCCGTTCATCGACACCCTCGGCTCCGGCCGCTACGACAGCGACGAGCACTGCGGCAACTGCACCACGAACTGCAAGGCGCAGTGGAGCCCCACCATCCAGCACGCGCTCGGCGGCTGCCGCCTCGACGCCGGCCTTCCCCAGTGCCGCATCGTGCAGTGCACGAGCGACGTGCTCGCCGGCGGCAAGCTGTGCCAGCTCGACGCCGACTGCGGCCCCGGCCAGAGCTGCCACCCGCTGTTCCGCCAGTGCCTCAAGCCCTGCGCCCCCGGCTGCGCCGCGAACGAGCAGTGCCTCGGCGGAGCGTGCACCGCGCGCTGCACGACGGACTCGACGTGCACGTCGGCGTACGGGCCGCTCTCGCGCTGCGGCGACGCGGGCGCGTGCGTCGCCGGCTACCAGTTCTTCGACAGCGACCGAGAGTCGACGAACGGCTGCGAGTGCCCGGCTCCTGCCGGGGTCATCGACGTGCCCGACACGTATTCCTCCTACCCCTCGGCCGGGCAGCCCTACGTCGACCGCGACTGCGACGGCGTCGACGGCCGGGCCTCGCGCGCGCTGTACGTCTGGGCGCAGTCGCCGCAGAGCCTCGGCACGCGGGCGAGCCCTTTCCGCACCCTCGCCGAGGGCCTCGCGGCGTTCAGCGCGGCGTCGCACGATCACATCCTCGTGGCGCAGGGCAGCTACACCGAGCAGGTGGTGCTGAAGAACGGAGTGAAGCTCTTCGGCGGCTACTCCAGCGACTTCTCGCGGCGCGACGTCGTCACCTTCCCCACGCTGATCGAGGCTCCGCAGCCCGACTTCACGCTCGCGACGCACCGGCGAGGCAGCGTCAACGCAGAGAACCTGACCTCCGAGACCGTGCTCGCGGGCTTCACCATCCGCGGGTACGACGTCATCACGCGCGCTCCGCAGGGCTCGCCCGGCTTCAACTCGTACGCCGTGTTCTCGAGCGGCTCGCCCGGCCTCCAGCTGCTCAACGACCTCATCGTCGGCGGCCGCGCCGGCGACGCGAGCCCGGCCGCGGCGGGAACCTCGGGCGCGACCGGCCAGGCCGGCGCCCGCGGCCGCGACGCCCGCGAGTGCAGCACCACCGATTGCGCGAACGAGTCGCAGGCCGGCGGAGCCGCAGGCACGAACCCGTCGTGCACGCAGGCCGACGCGATCGCGGGCGGGCAGAGCAACCCGAACCTCAACCCGCAGCCGTACCCGCCCGGCGGGCTCAACGGCCAGGGCGGCAGCAACGGCATCTACCAGCACTCGGACCCGATGGCCCACGCGGCGTTCTGCAAGTACGACTGCACGGTGCCCCCGACGGGCCTCAACGGCCTGCCGGCCTCGAACGGCGGCGACGGCACGCCCGGCACGCGTGGCGGCGGCTGCTCGAGCGCGGCGGGCGGGCTCGCCGCCGGCGAGTGGCGCGGGCAGCCGGGGGCTGCCGGCACCGGGGGCCTCAGCGGCATCGGCGGCGGCGGCGGCGGCGCGGGCGGCTGCGTGCGCAACGCGACGCCGGCGACGTGCACCATCGGCCGCCGCGTCGGAGACCTCGGCTCGACCGGCGGCGGCGGCGGAGCCGGCGGCTGCGGCGGCTCGGCCGGCTCGGGCGGCGCGCCGGGCGGCGGCAGCTTCGGCGTGTTCGTCACCGGCGGCCTGCCCAAGATCGCGGGCAACGTCATCGAGCCCGGGTTCGGAGGCCGGGGCGGCTCCGGCGGCGCCGGCGGCTACGGCGGGCTCGGCGGGCCCGGCGGCGCAGGCGGCGACAACAACGCGACGGCGTGGTGCGCCGGCAAGGGTGGCGCCGGAGGCCGCGGCGGCAACGGCGGCGCCGGCGCGGGCGGCGGCGGCGGCTGCGGAGGCGTCTCGTTCGGCGTCGCGGGCGCGAACATCGGCGGCGCCGGCTACGACGCCGCGAACACGCTGCGCTCGCCGCCGATCAACGCCGCGGGCCAGGGCGGCGCGGGCGGGGCGTCGCCGGCCGGAGTGACCGCGGGCGGGCAGCCGGGCGCGGCCGGCGTCACCGGCACGTCGAGGTCCTTCTGATGCGCAAGGCAGGCGCGATGGTCGTGCTGCTCCTCGCCGCCGCGGGCTGCGGCCGCACGCTCTACTGGCACTGGGCGCAGCCGTGCATCTTCTCGACCGACTGCCCCGCGGGCCTGCACTGCGTGAACCAGCTCTGCCAGCCGCTCTCGGACGCCGACGCGGGCCGGCTCGGCTTCAAACGCTTCGGCGAGCCGTGCGACGCCGGGCCTCAGTGCCAGTCGTCGCTCTGCGTCGGCGGCCCGACGAACGCGTTCTGCACCGACCGCTGCGGCGCCGACGGCGGCTGCCCGTTCGCGTACGAGTGCAAGGTCGCTCCGACGGTGGTGGGCCCGACGGCGCCGGTCTGCACCGTGCCCACGAACCTGCTCTGCCAGAGCTGCTCGAGAGATCTCGACTGCGGCGCGAGCGGCGCCGACAAGTGCGTCGAGAACGACGGCGGCGACCGCTTCTGCGGCAGGGACTGCACGTTCGCGGGCTGCCCGCCGCTCTACCGCTGCGAGCAGTCGCAGTGCGTGCCCGAGAAGAAGACGTGCGACTGCCTGCCCGAAACGCTCGGCATGATGAAGGGCTGCCTCGACCGCAACGCGTTCGGCGCCTGCCACGGCAACCAGATCTGCCAGCTCGACGGAGGCTTCACGCGCTGCAATGCGCCGCCCGCGACGGCCGAGTCGTGCAACGGCGCCGACGACGACTGCAACGGCGTCATCGACGACGGCGCGTGGCCCACGTGCATGAAGAACGCCGGCGGCCGCACCTGCGTGGGGCCGCAGGTGTGCCTCGCCTCCGCGGGCCTCGTCTGCAACGCGAAGACGCCGATCGACGAGGTCTGCAACGGCGCCGACGACGACTGCAACGGGCGCAGCGACGAGCCGTTCACCGACGGCCAGGGCCGCTACCTGCTCACCACGCACTGCGGTGGCTGCAACCGCGACTGCCGCTCGCTCATCCCCCACTCGCTCGACGTGAGCTGCGCCGCGCTGCCCGACGCCGGAGCGTGCCGCGTCTCGCGCTGCGAGAGCGGCTGGTTCGTCAACGACGGCGGCACGTGGTGCCTCGAGCTGCCCGACACGCTGTGCCGGCCGTGCGCGAACGACTCCGACTGCGTGGGCCCCGGCGCGCGCTGCCTGACCGTCGACGGCGAGCGCGTGTGCGGCCGCGACTGCTCGCCCGCGAGCCAGTACCCCACGGGCTGCCCCTCGGGCTACGCGTGCAGCGCCGGCCAGTGCCAGCCCGTGACCGGCTCGTGCAACTGCAAGGCGGGCGTCGCGGCGAGCCGGTCGTGCACCGTGCAGACCTGCCGCGGCTTTCAAGCCTGCACCGGCGGCCCGACGCCGAGCTGGAGCGCGTGCGACGTCACCACCTTCAACCCCGAGATCTGCGACGGCATCGACAACAACTGCAACTCGGGCATCGACGAGGGCTGGCGCAACGCGGCGACCGGGAAGTACGACCAGCCGACGAACTGCGGCTTCTGCAACAACGACTGCACGAAGTACTTCTCGGCGGCGCTGCAGCACACGACCGGCGTCTGCAACACCGCGCCCGCGACGCCGGCCTGCGAGATGGGCCCGTGCCTCACCGAAATGGTGGGCGGCAGCACGTTCGAGTGGGTGAACGTCGACGGCCAGAGCGCGAACGGCTGCGAGTGCCGGCGCGCGCAGGGAAACACGACGATCGATCTGCCGGATCGCGCTCCGCCGTGGGTCGACGAGAACTGCGACGGCGTCGACGGCGTCATCGCGAACGCCGTGTTCGTCTCGGCGAGCGCCGCCGCGGGCGGCAACGGCACCCGCACCCAGCCGTTTCAGACCATCACCCAGGGCCTCGCCGCGCTGGGCGGCACGCGCCGCTGGGTGCTCGTGGCCCAGGGCACCTACCGCGAGAACCTGCGGCCCGCGGAAGGCGCGCAGCTCTTCGGCGGGTACTCGAGCGACTTCTTGAAGCGCGACCCGCAGGTGCACAACACGGTCATCGTGGGCCAGGGCGCCGGCCGCGCGACGATCGACCTCGTCGGCCTGGGCAACGGCGCGGCCGAGACCGTGGTCGCGGGCTTCTCGATCTTCGGGTGGGACGTGAGCAGCGTGGCGCCCGACAGCACCGACGGCCCGGCGTCGATCGCGGTGCTGCTGCAGGACTGCGGGCCGCGCGTCGTGCTGATGACGAACGACGTGTTCGGCGGCCGCGGCGGCGAGGGCGGGCGCGGGCGCACCGGCGCGCAGGGCTTCGGGCGGCAGAGCTCGCCGGCGCTGAACGGCACCGCGGGCGTCGACTCGCGCCACGTGCCCAACGGCACGTGCAACTCGACGTTCCACGCCGCGGGCGGCGCCGCGGGCGTGAACGGCACGTGCGCGGGCAGCAACGGCGGGGCCGGCGGGGCGGTCGTGTGCCCCTCGTACAACATGGGCACGTTCACCGGCGCTCAGCAGCAGTACGTGATGCCGGCGAGCGGCAACGGGGCCGGCGGCTTCGACTGGTCGTTCGACCCGATGTCCGGCAGCGGCTGCTCGCACGTGACCGAGTCGGGCTTCCCGACGAACATCCAGACGCACGACGGCGCCGACGGCCGCCCGGGCGCCGACGGGCTGGGCGGCATCGGCGGCGCAGCGGCCGCGACGGCCTCGCGCACCGGCACCGTGGTGAACGGCGCGTGGGCGGCGTCGTCGCTCAAGGCCGCCGGGGGCGCGGGCGGCGCGCGGGGAGGAGGCGGCGGAGGCGGCGGCGCCGGCGGAGGCGTCGCGCGCTTCACGTTCGGCTGCCAGGCCTTCGAGATCGGAGCGTCGGGCGGCGGCGGCGGCGCAGGCGCGTGCGGAGGCACCGGCGGCGACGGCGGCGGCGCGGGCGGCGCCTCGATCGCGGTGCTCGTCAGCTTCGCGACCCCGAGGCCGAGCGCGTCGCTGCCGGTGCTGATCGGCAACCGCATCGAGCGCGGCCTGGGCGGCCTGGGCGGCTCGGGGGGCTTCGGCGGAGCGGGCGGCCTCGGCGGCTCGGGCGGCTTCGGCGGCACCGCGACGCGCTGGAGCTCGAGCATCGGCGGCAAGGGCGGCGAGGGCGGCAACGGCGGCTCGGGCGGCGGCGGCGCGGGCGGCACGGGCGGGCCGTCGTTCGGGGTGCTGGCGGCGAACGTCGACGCGGCCGTCTGGCAGCTGACGAACACGTTCCTGACGCCGATGACGGCGAACCCGTCGGGCCTGGGCGGCGCGGGCGGCTCGAGCCCCGGCGTGGGCACCGGAGCGGCCGGCGTGCGCGGCGCGACGGCCGACCTGGTGTCGCTGACGGCGTGCGGCGGCGGGTGCCCCGGCGGCACCGTCTGTGACACCGGCTTCTGCGTGCCGAACTGACGGGCTGCGAAACGCCCCAGCCGCCCACGCCGTAAGCACTGTGCGTGACGCCCTGCGACGCCACCCTACCTGCCTCTCGGCTCCTTCCGGGGGTGGCCGCGCGCTGTGCGCCGATCGCCGAAACGGACTTCCGGGTCGGGCGTAAGCCGCTCGCCGGAATGCAGCGCCCCACCGACGAGGAGCTGATGTCGCGCTTCTGCGACGGGGACGAGAGCGCCTTCGAGGCGCTGTTCGAGCGCCACGCCGAGCGGGTTCACGCGTTCATCGTGCGGCTGGTGCGCGACCCGGATCTGGCGAGCGACCTCTTGCAGCTGACGTTCCTCTCGGTGATCCGCTCGAGGTCGCGCTTTCAGCCGGGCGCCCAGGTGAAGCCCTGGCTGTACACCATCGCCGGCAACGCCGCCCGCGACGCGCTCCGCCACGACCGGCGGCTGGCCGCCACCTCCGAGGGCCTGCGCCCGCCGCGCGAGCGGGCCGTCGAGGCCGCGCTGCCTGATCACGGGCTGCGGCGCGTGCTGCTCGACGCGCTCGCGGCGCTGCCGACGAGCCACCGCGAGGCCGTGCTGCTCCACAAGATCGAGGGCTGGAGCTTCAGCGAGATCGCCGCCGCGGCCGGAATCACGGAGACCGCGGCACGGCTCCGGGCGCACCGCGGCTACGAGCGGCTCCGGTCTCTGCTCGGAAACCGGCTGGACTTCGAATCATGAAGCTCGACCGCCTGCTCCACGAGTCTCTGCCTGTGCGCGCCCTGAACGCCGAGACGCGGGCGCGCGTGCTCGACGCTGCGCGGCACGAGCTGCGCGCGGGGCGGCGAGTTCCCCGCTGGTACTGGCACGTCGCCATGATCGTCGGGTCGACGCTCGGCGTGGTCGCGCTCGCCGGCGCCGTGCTGCTCGCCGCGGGCCAGACGGCCGCGGCCGTGGTGGCCGCTCACGCCGTGCAGCTCGCGTTCCTCGTCAGCGCGTCGCTCGGCTGCGGCGTCGCGGCGTTCGGGCCCCGCCTGCGCGCGGGCGCCATCGCCATCGCCGCCTCGCTCGCCGCCGCGATCTGCCTCGTCGCCCTGAGGGCAGACCCCGCCGTGGCGTCGGCGTCTCCCGGGTGGCTGTGCCTCGTCAGCCACCTCGCGGCCGGCGCCCTGCCGCTCGGGGTCGCGCTGCACGTGCTGCGCGACTGTGCTCCGTCGCTGACGAAGGCCGTCATCGCCGGGTTCGCCGCGGGGTCGACGGGCGCCATGCTCGGCGAGATCGGCTGCGAGCAGGGCCCGCTGCACATCGCCGTGTGGCACCTCGGCGCGTGGGCGGTCGTCGCCGCCGCGGTGGTCGTCATCTCGCGGCGCCTGACTCCGCGCTCGTACGCGCCGTAGCGGCCCGGAGCGCGCGGCCGACCGGCACCGTGCCCGAGCCGCGCGCGAGCACGCGCAGCACGTCGGCCGGCCGCAGCGCGCCCGCGTAGAAGCGGGCGATCAGCCCCTCGTCGTGCCGGTAGAACGACGAGAACACCTCGGCCCGCCGCTCGGGCTCGGCGGCGAGGAACAGCATGCGGTTGAGCAGCCGGAAGAAGCCCTGCGCGCGCCAGTGGCGGCGCGCCTCGGCGGCGAGCAGCGCCGTGAGCGGGGCCGCCTCGAGCCGCGGCGCGGCGGCCACGCGCTCGGCGAGGCGCACCGCCCAGGGCAGCGAGTAGCCGGTCGTCGCGTGGAAGAAGCCGGCCGACACCCCGAGCACCGGCCGGTCGAGCCGCGGCGCATCGCCGCCGAGGGGAATGGGCAGCGCGGCGTGCTCCTCTCGCGCGACGCGCGCGACGCGCCAACCGCGGGCGGCGGCCCAGGCCGCGATGCGCTCGCGAACCGGCCCGAGCTCGAGCGCGGGCGTGTCGGAGTAGACCGTGTCTTCGACCAGCACCGACGTCGGGCTCCACGGGAGCGCGTAGACGAAGCGGAAGCCGTCGAGCTGCTCGACCGTCGCGTCCATCAGCAGCGGGCGCTGCAGACCGTGCGGGGCTTCGAGCTCGAGGTCCTGCCCCAGGAACTTCTGCCACCCGCAGCGCCACGGCGCCGCCTGGCCGCGGGCGTCGATCACCGCGGCGGCCTCGAGCCGCTCGCCGCCCTCGAGCACGACGTGCTCAGGCCCCGCCTCGACGACCCGCGCCCCGTATCGCACGGGAAGGTGGGCGAGCGCGCGGTGCAGGTCCGCCGACCTGAGCGCCCAGTACCGGCCGGCCAGCGCGCGCCGGAGCCCCGGAAGCACGACGTCATGGCCCGGCGCGAACGGCCTCGCGCCGAGCGCGGCGAGCCACTCGCGCGAGGCGGGCGCCACGTCGTCTTCGTGAAAGCTCCACGTGTGGTTGCCGCCCAGCGCCGCGCCCGCCTCGAGCACGGTGAAGCGCACCTCGGGCCGGCTCGCCGCGAGCCGCGCCGCGAGCAGCCCGTTCGCGAGCCCGCCGCCGGCCAGGAGCAGCGCCGTCACGGCGCCGCCTCGAGCAGCCGCTTCCGCGACGGAGGTTGAGGTGCTCCGGCGAGCAGGCCGCGCAGGGGCACCGACTCGACGGGCTCTTCGCGCAGCCCGTCTCTTTCGAGAATGCGGTTCGCGGCGGCGAGGCCGCTGGCCACGGCGGCCTCCATGAGCATGGCGGGGAACGGGAGCTCGACCCAGTCGCCCGCGCAGTACAGCCCGTCGACCCCGGTGTCGGTGCCCGGCCGCGCGCCGGCCATGCCCACGTGGAACGCGGCGAAGTCGCGCCGGAGCTGAAAGTGCCGGTGCCGCACCGCGGCGCCGGCGAGCTCGGGCAGGAAGCGCTCGAGCTCGGCGAGCAGCAGCGGCTCGACGTCGGCGTCCGCGATCGGCTCGGGCACGGCGTAGCAGTGCAGCTCGACGACCGAGCCGCCGTGCCGGCGCACGAACGCGGCCGACTCTTCCTCGCCGCGGTCGACGAAGCTGATGGCGTCGAGAATGCGATGGCGCTCGGTGATGACGAACGCCGGCAGGTCGCCGCGCGGCGCCCGGTCGAGCCACAGCCGCAGCACGGCGTACCGCTCGCCCGGAGCGAGCGCTGAGAGCCGCGGGTCGAGCCCGGCCAGGCCGGCGCTCCCCTCGACGATGCGCCGCGTACCGACGACGTCGGTGGCCAGCACGACGGCGTCGAACGTCTCGCCCCGAACCTCGAACCCGCGGCCCGTGGCGGCGACGCCCGCCACCGGCGCCTCGAGCTCGACCTTCACCCCGAGGTCCGCCAGGCGCGCGCGCAGCGCCCCGAGGAACGCGGCCTCGAAGTCCTGGCTCGGGTGGTCGTAGACGAGGCCGCCGTCGTGGCCGAGGTAGTACGCGTGGAAGCCCTTCACCAGCGCGGCCATCGAGAGCCGGTCTTCATTCGCGAAGAACGCCCGGGCAAAGGTGTTGAACGCGAGCTTGAGCCGCGGCGGCAGGCGGACGCGGCGGTCGAAGTCGGCGAGGCTCAGGTGGTCGAGCTGCCGGGGAGTGCGCACCGGGTCGTACTCGAGGAAGACGCCCATGCCGTCGCGCACCGGAGCGCGCAAGACCTCCGAGAGCCGGTAGACGCCCTGCCGGGCCAGGGCGAGCAGGTTGAGCACCGGCGTGGTCTCGCGGCCGTCGAACGAGAGCTCGCCGCCGCCGGGCAGCAGGATGCGGTAGTCCGAGATGGGCCGGAAGCGAGCGCGCACGCCGAGGCCGTCGAGCAGCCGGTTCAGGTTGTAGTAGTGGCGGAAGAACGCGTGGAAGCCGTGGCTCACCTGCTCGGTGCAGCCCGGCGCGAGCTCGACGGGCCACGAGCCGACCTTGCCGCCGAGGTAGGGGGCCGCCTCGAAGAGCGTGACGGCGTAGCCGCGCGCCGAGAGCGTCAGGGCGGCCGAGAGGCCGGCGAGGCCCGCGCCGGCGACCGCGACGCGGCGCGGCCGGTCGAGCCGCAGCGGCTTCGAGGCATCGACGGGGTTCACCACGATGCGGTACGGGCCGAGCTTCCAGCGGATCAGCGCGCGCAAGAGTTGCGCCCGCAGCACCCAGGCCGCGGCGGCCACCGCGGCGGCGACGAGCGCCGCCGTCATTTCGCCTCGATGAGCCCGCCGAGGCGCGCGATGAGCTCGTCGATCTCTTTCGGCTGCACCTTGCCGTGCTTCACCCAGCTCACCGCGCCGCTCCGGTCGAGCACGACGACGGTCGCCTTCTCGGGCTTGAGCGACCAGGGCGGCCGGGTCAGGGCGCCGCTCCAGTCGAGGTAGATGGGAATGCCGATGGCGCGCTCGCTGTCGCGGACGGCGGCGACGACGAAGTTGCGCGCGGGAAACCAGTCGAAGCCGGTGACGTTCGCGACCGCGACCACCGTCACCGCGCCGAGCATGCCCTTCTGCTTGCCGATCGCGAACAGCGCCTCCTTCAGGGGCTGGTTCACCGAGGTCGAGTCTTTGTCCTCGTAGAACAGCACCGCCGGGCGCTCGCGAAACAAGTCTTTGAGCCGCACGTAAGCCCCGGAGGTCATCGAGAGCTTCACCGAGTCTTCCTCTGCAGTTGCAGGCGCAGCGAGCAGAACCACCAGAGGCGCAACGAGGTTCATGTGAGTCATTTGTCCCCAGTACGGCCGGCGCTGAAAGTTGTGTCGCCGTTCGACCCGCTCACCCACTTTCACCAGGAGCTGAACGCCGAGCTGGCCCGGCTCACCGAGGCGCCCGACGAGGCCGCCCTCGACCCGCTGTGGTCCGACGTGAAGCGCACCGTGGCCGAGTACACGCTGCGGCCGTCGAAGCGCGTGCGGCCGACCCTCACGGCGCTGGGCTGGCTGGTGGCGCAGCCCGAGAGCCCGGCCGTGCCGCACGGCGTGGTGCGGTTCGCCGCGGGCCTGGAGCTCTTGCACACGTTCATGCTGGTGCACGACGACGTCGCCGACCGCGCCGCCACGCGGCGGGGAGGCCCGAGCCTTCACGCGGTGGTGGGCGCCGACCCCGCCATCGTGCTCGGCGATCACCTGTACGCCCGGGCGATCGAGGCGATGCTGTCTGCGCCTTCGCCGGCCGCGGCCGTCACCACGCGGTACGTGCTCGAGGTCTGCAGGCACACCGCGGCGGGCCAGTATCTCGATCTCAAGCTGCAGCGCGCGCCGCTGGCCGACGTGACGCTGTTCCGCGCCCTCAAGGTCGCGGAGCTCAAGACCGCGCGCTACGGCTTCGTGGCCCCGCTCGCCTGCGGCGCGATGCTGGGCGGCGCGCCGCCGGCGCTGCTCGAGGCGCTCAAGCGCGCCGGTCGCCACGCCGGGCTCGCGTACCAGCTGCGCGACGACCTCATCGGGCTCTATGGCGACGACTCGATCGCGGGCAAGGCCGGCGGCGGCGACTACCTCGAGGGCAAGCGCACGTTTCCCCTGCTCGCGGCGTGGACGCGCGCCGACGCGGCGGGCCGGGCCGAGCTCGAGGGGCTGTGGGCCGAGCCTTCCGCGCCGCACCTCGACGCGGCCCGCGTCGCGGTCTCGCTGTGGGGAGGCCTCGATGCCACGCAGCGCGTGATCGAGACGCGCACGCGCATGGCGCTGAAGGCGCTCGAGTCGATCGGCGAGAGCGCCGCAACCCTCGCGAGCCTCGTGCACTCTCTCGCGCGGAGAACCGCATGAGGCGCGCGATCGTCGTCGGCGCCGGCGTGGGCGGGCTGACCGCCGCGATGCGCCTCGCGCACGAGGGCTTCGAGGTCGAGCTCTACGAGCGGCAGAGCGGCCCCGGAGGCCGGTGCGGCCAGGTCGCCCTCGGGCCGTACCGGTTCGACCTGGGGCCGACGATTCTCTTGATGCCGCACGTGCTCGAGCAGACGTTCGCGTCGGTGGGCCGCCGGCTCTCGGACGTTCTCACGCTTCACCGCTGCGACCCGCACTACCGCGTGCACTGGCGCGACGGCGCGCGGCTCACCGTGCAGCGCGACCCGGCGGCGATGCGCGCCGGGCTCGAGCGCCTCGAGCCGGGCGCGTACGAGCGGTACCGCGCCTTTCTCGAGAGCGGGCGGCGGCGGCACGACGCGGCGTTCGCGCACTTCATCACGCGCCACTTCGACTCGGTGCTCGACTTCGTCGCGCCGCGGCGCGTGCCGCCGCTGATCGAGTCGGGGGCGCTGGGCACGCTCGCGCCGCACGTCGCGCGGTTCTTCGCGACGCCCCACCTGCGCCAGGCCTTCAGCTTCCAGACGATGTACCTCGGCCTGTCGCCGGCCGCGGCGCCGTCGGTCTTCTCGCTGCTGCCGTACACCGAGGCCGAGCACGGCATCTGGTTTCCAGAAGGAGGCCTGCACGCCGTGGCGCTCGCGCTCGAGCGCGCCGCGCGCGAGGAGGGCGTCGACCTTCACTACGGCACGCCGGTGCGGCGCATCGTCGTCGAGAACGACACGGCGGCGGGCGTCGAGCTCGCCGACGGCAGCGTGCGCCGGGCCGACGCGGTGGTGTGCAACGCGGACTACGCGTGGGCGTGCCGGAACCTGCTCCCCGAGCCGCTCGCCTCGCGCCGCGCGGCCCGGCTCGAGCGCCGCAAGCACACGGCGTCGGGCCTCGTGCTCCACCTGGGCCTCGAGAAGCGCGTCGAGGGGCTCTTGCACCACAACGTGTTCTTCGGCGCCGACTTCGAGGGCAGCTTCGACGACATCTTCGCGCGCGGGCGGCTGCCGGCGGACCCGAGCTTCTACGTCTGCGCCCCGTCGCGCACCTCGGCGGGCTTCGCGCCTTCAGGCCACGACGCGCTCTACGTGCTCGTGCCGGCGCCGGCCCACGACGGGCGCATCGACTGGCGCGCCGAGGCTCCGCGGGTGCGCGAGCAGGTGCTCTCGCGCCTCGCCGACGAGGGCTACGGCGACCTCGCCCCGGCGGTGGTGGCCGAGAACACCGTGAGCCCCGATCGCTGGGCGAGCGAGCTCAACCTCGAGCACGGCTCGAACTTCGGGCTCGCGCAGAGCCTGTTCCAGCTCGGGCCGTTCAGGCCGAAGGTCACGGACGCCGACGTCGACGGCCTGTTCTGGTGCGGCGCCTCGATTCAGCCCGGCACCGGCGTACCGACCGTCATGCTGAGCGCGGGGTTCGCCGTCGAGAAGGTGCTCGAGCGCTCGCGGCAGGCGGTGGCCGCGTGAGCTCGCTCGCGCTGCCCTCGAGCCAGGGCCTCGTGCTGCAGGGCTACGCGTCGGCGCGCGCGGTGACGCGCCGCCACGCGCGCAGCTTCTTCTTCGCGTCCTTCGCGCTCTTCGGGGCGCGGCGCCGGGCGGCCTTCGCGCTCTACGCGTTCTGCCGCCGGCTCGACGACCTCGTCGACGGCGGCGCTGCGACCGGCCTCGCCCCCCGCCTCGCGGCCGCCCGCGCCGTGGTGTCGAGCGCGTTCCGCGGCGCGGCCGATGCCGCCGCGGTGCGCGAGGCAGGGGCGTTCGAGCCGAGCGAGCTCGCGGCGCTGTCAGACGCCGTCGAGCGCTTCGGCATTCCCGAGGCGCCGATGCAGGACCTCGTCACCGGAATGGAGATGGACCTCGCGCCGCGCCGCTACGCGTCGTGGTCCGAGCTCGACCTGTATTGCTACCGCGTCGCGGGCACCGTGGGCCTGCTGATGGCGCCGGTGCTCGGCTGCCGTGACGCGGCGGCGCTCCGGCACGCCGACGCGCTGGGGCGGGCGATGCAGCTGACCAACATCCTGCGCGACGTGCGCGAGGACCTCGAGCGTGGCCGCTGCTACCTGCCGCAAGACGAGCTCGACGCCTTCGGGCTCGACGAGCAGCTGCTGCGCGCGGGTCGCGTCGACGAGCGCTTCCGCGCGCTCGCGGCGCTGCAGATCGAGCGGGCCCGCGCGCTGTACCACGACGGGCGCCGCGGCATTCCCGCGCTCTCGGGCTTCGGCGCGGCGGCCACTGCGCGCGTCATGGCGGGGGTGTACGAGGGCATTCTCGACGTCATCGAGGCGCGCGGGTACGACGTCTTCTCGGGGCGGGCGCACGTGCCGTTCGCCGGGAAGCTGAAGCTCGCGGCGAGGGCGCTGCTCTCGTGAAGCGGGTGGCGGTCATCGGCGGCGGCCTCGGCGGCCTCACCGCGGCGGGCGAGCTCGCGCGCGCCGGGCACGCGGTCACGCTGTTCGAGCGGGGCAACGGCCTCGGCGGCAAGGCGCAGACGACCTCGCACGGCGGCGTCACCCTCGACACCGGCCCCACGCTGCTGACGCTCCCGCACGTCGTGCGCGAGAGCTTCCGCCGATTGGCGGCGCTCGACCTCGTGCCGCGCTTCATCGAGCTGCCGCTGCAGTGCTGGTACCGCTGGCCCGACGGGACGGCGTTCGAGGCCCGGCGCGACCTCGAGGCGGCGTGCGCCGCCGCCGAGGCGCTCGGCCCGGGCGAGGGCGCCGCGCTGCGCGCGTTCTACGCCGAGGCCGCCGAGATCCACCGGGCCGCCGGCGAGCCGTACCTCGAGGCGCCGCTCGAGGGAGCGCTCGAGTACGTGCTGCGCGTGGCGCGCCGCGGCCTCAAGGCCGTGTGGCGGGGCGCGGCGCTCGGCACGCTCGACGCGCTCGCCTCCCGGCACTTCTCGACCCGCTACCTCAAGGAGTTCGCGGGGCGCTTCGCCACGTACGCCGGCGCTTCGCCGTACCGCGCGAGCGCCGCGTTCGCCCTGATCCCCCACCTCGAGCGCGCCTTCGGCGTCTTCCACGTCGAGGGCGGCATGGGCGCCCTGTCGGCCGCGCTGGGCCTCGCGCTCGGCCGGCTCGGGGTCGACGTGCGCCTCGGCGCGGCCGCCGAGTGGCGGCGGCACGGCGACCGCTTCACCGTGGGCACGGGCGGCTGGCACGAGCCGTTCGACGCGGTGGTGGTGAACGCCGACCCGCTCGCCGCGCTCGGGCGAACGAACGAGCCGCTCGCGCTGTCGGGGTACGTGCTGCTGCTCGACGCCGAGCGCCTCGAGCTGCCCCACCACACCGTCACGTTCGCCGAAGACTACCGCGGCGAGTTCGACGCGCTCTTCGCGGGCCGCCTCGCCCCTCAGGTCACCTTCTACGTCTGCCACCCGGCCGCCTCCGACCCGACGATGGCGCCGGCGGGCCGAAGCGGCCTGTTCGTGATGGTGAACGCCCCGGCGCTCGACGGCCGCTGCGACTGGAGCGTCGAGGGGCCCCGGCTGCGCGAGCAGTGCCTGGAGCACGTGCGCGAGCTCGGCGCCCGCGACGTGAAGGTGCTCGGCGAGCGCACCCCGGCCGACTTCGAGCGCGGCGGTGCGCCCGGCGGCTCGATCTACGGGTTCCTGCCGCACGGCCGGCTGGGCCCCTTCCGCCGCCCGCGGATGCGCGGCCGCACCCCGGGCCTCTTCTTCTCGGGCGGCGGCACGCACCCCGGCGGCGGCGTGCCGCTCGTGATGCTGTCGGGCCACTTCGCGGCGCAGCTCGCCGGGCGCTACCTGGAGGCCGGAGCATGAACCGCGTCGAGGTGCCCGAGGGCGCGGGCTCGTACCGGTGGTACTACGTCGACGCGTCGAGCGGCGAGCACACCGTCGTGGCGATCTTCATGATCGGCTCGCTCTTCTCGCCCCGCTACGCCGCCTCGGCTACCGCCCAGCCGCGCGAGCACGCCGCGGTGAACTTCGCCGTCTACGCGCGTGGAGCCCGCCGCGCGTGGGTGCTCTCGGAGTACGCGGGCGTCGAGGCCACGGGCGACTCGCTGCGCATCGGGGGCTCGACGCTGAGGTACGGCGCCGGGCGGCTCGAGTTGCACGTGCGCGAGCGCACCGCGCCGTGGGGCCGCCCGCTCGAGGCGCGCGTTCGGCTCGAGCCCGACGGGCCGGGCGCCGAGCCCGTGACGCTGGTGCCGGGGCTGTCTCACCGCTGGCACCCGATCGCCCCGCGCGCGCGCGCGAAGGTCGCCGTGCCTTCGCTGGGCCTCGACCTCGACGCGTGCGCGTACCACGACGGCAACTGGGGCGACGCGCCGCTGGGCAGCGATCTCGCCGGGTGGGAGTGGTCGCGCCGCGCCGGCCCCGCGAGCACCGTCGTGACGTACCGGCCGTGGGGAGCCCGCGCGCGCACGCTGACGGCGACGCCGGGCTCGGCGGCGTTCGGCGGCGACCCGCCCGCGGTGAGCGCGACCTCGCGCACGGCCTGGGGGCTCACCGTGCCCTCGGCGGGCGCGCGGCTCCTGGAGTCGTCGCCGTTCTACGCGCGCCTCGAGGCGCACGACGGCGGCGTGCACGAGCTCGGCGAGGTCGCCGACTTCCGCCGCTTCCGCTCGCCGTGGATCCGCTGGATGGCGCGCCTGCGCACGCGCCTGGAGCCCGCCGCGTGAGCACGCTGCTCGTCAGCCTGTGGGCGGTGACCGCCGCCGCCTTCACCGCCGTCGCGCTGGTGAGGCTCGCCCGCCGCCGCCCTGCCCCGCCCGGCGCGCGGCCCGCGCGGGGCGTGGTGCTCCTGCGGCCCGTCGACGCCGCGGCGCCGGGGGAGCTCGAGAACCTGGGCACGCGGCTCGAAGGCGTCGAGCAGATCGTGGTCTCGCCGCGGCCGCTCGGGCCCGGGCGCCACCTCGCCTCCGACCCACCGGCTCACAACCGCAAGCTCGGCCACCTCAAGGCCGCGCTGCGGCAGCTGCCCGAGGCGCGCGGCCGCGCCGTGCTGGTGGCCGACGCCGACGTCGCGGTCGACGGCGCGCTGGTCGACGCGCTGCTCGCGGCGATCGACGCGGGCGCCGCTCTCGCGTGGGCGGCGCCTCACCCGACGACGCGGGGCTTCAGCCGCGGCCTGCTCGTGCAGTCGCTGCACAGCTTCGAGGTGCTGGGTGTCATGTCGCCGGGCGCCGCGACCGTGTGTGGCAAGGCGATGGCGCTGTCGCCGGCTGCCGCCGAGGCGCTGCTCGCGCTGCCCGACTGCATCGGCGAAGACCTCGAGCTCTCTCGCGCGCTCGACAGGCGCGGGCTGAAGGTGGTGCCGGCGGGGCGCGCGCTGATGCCGCTCGGCGACCGCGGGGTGCTCGCGCGCTTCACCCGGTGGATGCAGGTGCTCAAGGCGCACCGGCCCGCCCTGTTCCCCGCCGTGCCGCTGCTGTTCGCGTGCACGCCGGTGCTGCTGGTGCTGGGCGCGCTCACCGGCGCGGGCGCGGCGGTGGCGGCGCTGGTGGCGCTGCGGCTGGTGGCGGCGGCGGCGCTCGAGCGGCGGGTGGCGCTCCACGTGGAGTGGCTCCTCGCCGAGGGGCTGCTGCTCGCCTGCTGGCTGGGGGCGCTCGCGCGCGGGCGCCGCGTGCGCTGGCGCGGCCGCGACCTCAAGCTGGGCGAGCACGGAGCGCTCGAATGATCCGCGACGCGCACCACGCGGTGTGGACGCCGCTCGTGCACCACTACGTGCTGTGGAAGCTCCGGCGCGCGTTCCGCGGGGTGTGGCTCGACGGCGGGCTGCCGCGCGGCGCCGAGCCGCTGATCCTCTACGCGAACCACACGAGCTTCTGGGACGGCTTCGTCGTGCACGCGCTGGTCAGCGCCGCGGGCCGCCGGGGCTACGCCGTGATGGAAGAGCAGAACCTCGCCCGCTACCGCTTCCTCGCGCGCATCGGCGCGCTGTCGATTCGCCGCGGCGACCGGGCCTCGTCGCTCGAGACGCTGCGGCACTGCGCCCGCGTGCTGGAGCGGCCGGGCAGCGCGCTGCTCTTGTTCCCGCAGGGCCGGCTCGAGCGCGCGTCGGCGCCGCTGAAGCTCGAGCGCGGCCTCGCGGTGCTCGGGCGCATGTCGGGCGCGCGCGCGGTGCCCGTCGCCCTGCGGTACGCGTTCTTCGAGCACGAGTACCCCGACGTGGTCGTGGCCGCCGGTGAGCCTCACGCCGTGGCGACGATCGAAGAGTGCGAGCAGCGGCTCGCCGCGCAGCTCGCGCGGGCGGCGGCGGTCGACGCGCCCTCGCGCCTCACGCGGCTCGTCGCGGGCCGCCGCTCGGTCGCAGAGAGGTGGGACGCGGCCCGAAGGCTCGAAGCAACGAGACAGGAGCAGAGCACATGAAGATCGTCATCGTCGGCGCCGGCCCCGGAGGCCTCGCCACCGCCATCAACCTCGCCGGCCGCGGCTTCGAGGTCACCGTCGTCGAGAAGGAGCAGGTGCCCGGCGGCCGCATGCGCGGCCTGCAGCTCCCCGGAGGGTACGAGGTCGACACGGGCCCCACGATTCTCCAGCTGCCGCAGGTGCTCGACGCGGTCTTCGCGCGCGCCGGGCGGCGGCTGTCGGACTGGGTCACGCTGCGCGCGCTGGAGCCGAACACGCGCATCCACTTCTGGGACGGCGCGCACCTCGACACCTCGGCCGACGCCGGGCGCATGCGCGCGGGCCTGGGCGCGCTCGACCCGAGGCACCCGGCGGCGTTCGACCGCTGGCTGGCGGAGGCGCGAGAGAAGTACCTCGTCGCGTACGAGAAGTTCATCTGCACGAACGCCGGCTCGCTCGGGTACTACGCGCCGTGGCGGCTGATGCCGACGCTCCGCTTCAAGCCGTGGCAGACGCTCTACGGGCACCTCGACTCGTACTTCCACGACGACCGCGTGACGTACGCACTGAGCTACCCGTCGAAGTACCTCGGCCTGCACCCCACGACCTGCTCGAGCGTGTTCAGCGTCATCCCCTTCCTCGAGCTCCAGTTCGGCGTCTGGCACGTCATGGGCGGCTTCCGCGCGCTGGCGCGGGGCATGGCGCGCTGCGCGGAGGACCTCGGCGCCCGAATCCGCTACGGCGCGAGCGTCGCCGAGGTGTGCGTCGAGGGTGCGCGCGCGACGGGGGTGAGGCTCGAGTCGGGTGAGGTGGTGAAGGCCGACGCGGTCGTCGTCAACGCCGATCTGCCGTACGCGGCGACGCGGCTGATCGCCCCGCAGGTGCGCGCGGGCACGCGGCTGTCGGACGCGGCGCTCGAGCGCGCGAAGTACAGCTGCAGCACCTTCATGCTCTACCTGGGCCTCGACCGCCGCTACGACGCTCTGCCCCACCACCTCATCCACCTGTCCCAAGCCGCGCGCCGCACCGACCGCGCGTCGCTCGAGGACCTGGAGCCCGACGTCGAGGACCCTCCGTTCTACGTGTGCAACCCGACGCCGACCGACCCGAGCGGCGCGCCGGCAGGGCACTCGACGCTCTACGTGCTCGTCCCCACGCCCAACACCAGCCGGCCGGTCGACGCGGCCGCGCTCGAGAAGACGCTGCGCGAGCGGGTGCCGCGGTGGCTCTCGAAGGTGGGGCTCGACGGCGTCGAGCGGCACATCGTCAGCTCGCGCGCGTTCACGGCGCAGACCTGGCGCGACGAGTTCAACGTCTTCCGCGGCGCGGTGTTCAACCTCTCGCACACCTGGCGCCAGCTCGGCCCGCTGAGGCCGCGCGTGAAGTCGGAGGCCGTCGAGGGCCTCTACTGGGTCGGCGGAGGCACGCACCCCGGCAGCGGCCTGCTCACCATTCTCGAGAGCTCCAACATCGCGGCCGACTACCTGTGCCGCGCTGCGGGCAAGGGGGCGCTGCCGGGCTGGCCGTTCACCCCGCCGCTGGACGCGAGGCCCGAGCAGGCGGCCGGGCTCGAGCGCGCCGCGTGACCGGGCTCACGGCGATCAGCCCTTCCGGGCCTCCCGCGTCCACCGGCTCGGTCGACCTCTCGCGCCCTCACCACGCGCGCAAGAAGGCGATGAGCGCGCGCTTCTCGGCGTCGGTCAGCCCGTCGCACGTCTGCCGGTGCCCCGGCGCGGTGCGGGGCGTGAGGCAGAAGAGCTCCTCGAGCGACCCCAGGCTGCCGTCGTGCAGCAGGCGCGTCGCCGCCCAGACTCCGGAAAGGCGCGGCGCCTTGATGCCGCGGGTGATGTACGGCGACCCCGCGTCGAGCCCGCAGCACGCCGAGCCGTCGGCCGCCGGCCCGTAGATGCGGGCGTAGGCCGCGTCGGTGCCGATCTCGGCGAACGTGAAGACGCGGGTGCCCTCGCCGCTCGGGCCTGCGTGACACTCGCGGCAGCCGCGCTCGCCGAACAGCCGCGCGCCGTCATCGTCGGGCGGCGACGGCGGCTTCGGCGCGCGAAGCTGCTGCACGTAGTCGCGCAGCGGCGCGAAGGCGCTCGCATCGTGCGGCCGGCCGAAGCCGAGCGCCACGAACCCCTCGAGGAACACCTCCAGCGACGGCACCCCGCCGTTCCACGAGAGCAGCTGGTGCGGCATCTGAGCGCGCGCCTGCTCCTCGCGTGTCGGCAGGTTCCACAGCGACAAGACGCGGCTCGGAGTCCACACGCCGTCGTCGAGCAGCGGCGGCGAGAGGAAGTCCATCGTGCCCGGCGGGAGCTGCAGGTGCCGCTCCTGGACCTCGACGGTGAACGGCGAGGTCTGGGCGCGGAACAGGAGCACCACCCCCAGCGTCGTCGCGTCGAAGTCGTAGCCGCCGCGGCTCTTCGCCGCGAGCACGTGGGGCTTCAGCTCGGCGCGAATCGCCGGCGCCACCGTGGGCTCGTCGAGATCGAAGCTGAGCAGCAGCGGGCCTCCGAGTGAGGCGATGAGGCGGCCGTACTCGAAGCCCGTGTTCCCGAAGCCCACGGCATACCGGCCGTCGGGCAGCCGGCCGAAGTGGCACGCCGCGCAGGTGAACGCGAGGCTGCCGCCGCGCGACGGGGCGAGACCGAGCGGCAGGCCCTCTTCGCTGGCGGGGTCTGCGACGAGCCCGAGCTTCTCGAAGCCGCGCCCGTAGAAGCCGGCGTAGTGCCGCTGGGCGAAGACGAGCAGGCGCTCCGGAATGCCCGTGGTGTCGAACGTCTCGTAGAAGAACATCTGCTTGCCGCAGCGCAGCCGCGTCGACTCGGAGTCGTCGCCCCCGCGCCAGGCCTCGCACGCCCCCGCGAGCTTGCGGGTCTCGAGCACCAGCTCGAGGCGATCGTCGACGTCGTGCGTCGGCAGCTCGCCCGGTGCGAGCGGCTGGAGCGGCACGTGCGTCGAGCACGCACAGAGCAGCGCGGCCGCGCACCACCGCCGGTTCCAGGCCCCTCGAGCTGCGAAGTTCGCGGCCACCGCCGCTGAGTGTACGCTCCCAAGCGTCGCCGATGGGCTGTCGTCGCGGCTCCTCTCGGCGCCTCGGAGGCGCGGTCGAGCCATGCTCTCGTCAGACCGGCGGCAGTCTCTCGTGCTCGCCGGCGCTGGAGCCGTGCTGCTGGCCGCCTCGATCTTCTCGGTGCTCTCGGCGGTGACGGTGTGGCGCGACCGGCGGGCGGTCGAACGGAACGTCCGTCTCCTGGTGCGGCTCCAACAGCTCAACGAAGAGCTCGTCTCGGAGCGCCGCGCACCGCAAGCGCCCCTCTTCGATGAGCTCGCCGCCCACCCGGACCCCGGGGTCGCGGCCTCGGTGGCCGGCCTCGAGAAGGCCCTCGCGGCCCGTGACGCCGACCCGTCGCCCGAGCTGAGCCGCGCAGCGCTGGCGTCGATCGGCCAGGCCGTGGCGGCGCTGCGCCGCGCGAACGCCGCGCTCTCGGAGCAGCTCGGCGGCGCCATCGATCGCCTGTACGTGACGGTCGCCCTGCTGGTGGTGCTGGCCGCGTTCACGATGACCCTCGTGTGGCGCACCCAGCGAGACGCCCGGCTGCTGGCGAAGCTCGCCGACGCGCGCGTCGCGGCCGCGCAGGCCGAGCACGGGCAGCGGCTCGAGATGGTGAACACGCTCGCGGCGAGCGTGGCCCACGAGGTGAACAACCCGATGACGGCGGTGCTCTTGAGCCTGCAGCACCTTCGCCAGAACGAAGAGAGCATGAGGCCCGAGCTCCGCGAGTCGATCGACGTCGCGATCGACGCGTCTTCGCGCGTCCGCACCATCGTCGCGACGCTCCGGAACCTCGCCGCGCCCGGCAACGGCGGTGAGGTCGAGCTCAACCGCGCCGTCGAGTCGACGCTCAGGCTGCTGCAGCACCGCGTCTCACCGCGGGCCGGCGTGGTGCTGAAGCTCGCCGGAAACGAGCGCGTGCGGGGGAGCTACGTCGGCGTCGGCCAGGTGCTGAGCAACGCGCTCGTGAACGCCGTGGAGTCGTTCGGCGACCGGCCGCTCGAGCAGAACGAGATCGTCATCGAGACGTCCACCCCGCAGCCGGGCTGGGTCGAGGTCGCCGTAGCGGACAACGGGCCCGGCTTCGCGCCGGAGACCCTCGCGAAGGTCACGACCCCGTTCTTCACGACGAAGCCGACCGGCTCGGGGCTCGGCCTGTTCGTGTGCAAGCGGCTCGTCGAGGGGTTCGGGGGCGAGCTGCGCATCGAGCCCGCGGCCGTGGGCGCCCGAATCGTCATCCGCCTCCAGCGCATCGACCCCGGCGGCGCCGCGCGCGCCGCGCCCTGAAGCCGTCACGCGTCGATGCCCTTCGAGAGAAGCGTCTCCAGCACCGGGTTCTCGAGCTTCTGGTGCAGCGTCAGCGCGAAGTACGCCTCTCGCACCGCCAGCGGGCCGAGCAGCCTCAAGCGGTACAGCCGCTCGAGCTCCTCCTGCACCACCAGCGGCGCGGCGATGACGCCGCGGCCTTCGGCGGCCAGGGCCTTCAGCAGCGCGCTGTCGTCGATCTCGGCGACCACCTTGGGGTGCACCTTCAGCCGCGCGAACGCCGCGTTGAGCGCCTGCCGCTGGGGGCTGCTCTCGAGCGGCAGAATGAACGGCGCGCCGTCGAGCGTGCGCGGGTAACCCTCGGCGAGCTTCGTCGCGAGGTGCTGCGTGCAGTACAGCGCGAGCTTCGAGCTGCCGACCGGGTGCGCGTAGGTCCGCACCGGCCCCTCGGCGCTCGGCGGCTCGTCGGTCAGCACCACGTCGAGCGCGTGCGCGGCGAGGTCGCCCAGGAGCCGCTCCGGCGAGCCGTGCACGACCACCGTGCGGTGCCCATCGAGGGCAGGCTCGAGGAAGCGCCGCGTGACGAGCCTCGGCAGCGACCCCAGCACGCCCACCCGCACCGGCGCCGCGGGCTGCGCCTGGCCGCGAACGGTCGCGATCACGTCCTGCCCGAGCGCGAAGATGTCGTCGGCGATGCGCGCCACCCGCTCGCCCATCGGCGTGAGCCGGAGCTTGCGGCCCTGCTTGACCAGCAGCCGCGTGCCGAGCCGGTCTTCCACCGACTTGAGCTGGGCCCAGACGGTCGACGCAGAGACGTGCAGCTCCTTGCCGGCCGCGACGAGGCCGCCGCGGCGCGCCACGAGCCAGAAGCACAGGAGGTGATGGTAGTTCAGCCATTCCATGGTCGGCTCCTCACGGCGGCGCCGCGACCGCTGCGGCGAGATCGGCCGAGGCCCGGTGCCAATCGGCGCGCGCGTCGACCTCGCGCAGCGCCGACTCGAACGTCGAGGTCTCGCGCAGGTTCAAGAGGAAGAGCGTCGAGTCGCCGAGCTCGAGCCGCTTGCGCTCCCCGGCCTCGAGCCGCTTCGCGAGCTCCAGCTCCTGCACCATCAGCCGCGCGCGCTCTCCCGCGGCGCGTGAGGCCGAGAGCGCGTCGCGCACCTCCACCCGCACGCGCTCCCGCTGCAGCTGCAGCACGAGCTCGGCCCGGCGCTCGGCGGCGCTGGCTGCATCGAGCCGGCCGAGCACCTGGCGGTACAACAGCGGCACCTCGAGCGTCACGAAGAGCTCGACCTCGGGCACGCCGCGCTTGGGCTCGTCTGACATGCCGAGATCCTTGCTCACCAACGCCGAGACATCGAGGGCGGGCAGCACCTGGTTCTGCTGCAGCCCCACCTCGACGCGCGCCTGCCGGCGCTGCGCCTCGAGGCGCGCGACGTCGGGCCGGCGCGCGAGCGCCTCGTCGAGAGAGGGTGCGGGCGCGCTCTCGGCCGGCGGGCTCAAGGCCGCCGGGAGACGGTCGGCCGCCACCTCGAGCGGCGCGCCGGCCTCGTCGCGCAGGAACAGCGAGAGCTCGTAGGTCGCCTCTTCCAGCGAGCGCTGCGCCGCCACCCGCAGCGCCTCGCGCTGGACGATGGCGCGCTGGTTGTCGAGCGCGTCGATGGCGGGAAGGTCGCCGGTGCGCGCGCGCTCGTCGAGCTGGCCCTGCCGCGTCTTCGCGAGGTCGAGCAGCGTCTGCGCCAGCGCGCGGCGCTCGCCGGCGGCGACCCAGCGCACCCAGCGAATGGCCGCCTGGCGCCTGAGCTCGAGGCGCTGCAGGTCGACGCCGAGCTCCGCCACCCTGCGGCCCAGCTCGGCCCGCTCGATGTTCGCGCGGCGGCGGTCGGTGGGCCCGTTGCGCAGCAGCGGCACCGACAGACCGGCTCGCAGCTCTCCCAGGGCATCGGTCTCGCGCTCACCGTAGTAGAGCGGAAAGCTGCCGCCGCCCAGGCGGTAGCCGGCCCACAGGCTCGTGCCCCACAGCGGGGTCGGCACGTCGACCCACGCGTCGACGCGCCCGTTCGGGTACCCGCTGTACGGCACCGCCGACGCCCGCGCGCGCAGCTGCGGGTCGAAGGCCCCCCGGGCGGCGCGGGCTTCGCCTTCGGCTCCGTCGCTGTCGGCGAGCGCGGCGAGAATGGTGGGGTGGTGCCGCGCCGTCGAGGCGATGACGTCGCGTAGCTCGAGCGGCGTGGCCGCCAGGGCCATCGAGAGCAGCACGCCCGCGCTCATCTCTTGCCCCCCGGCTGAGCCTCGGCGGGCGCCTGCGACAGCGACGGCGGGAAGCCCGAGAACCGGCGCCAGAGCTCGAAGCCGAGCTTCACCTGGTCGAGCAGCACCCACGCGTTCACGCGCATGCCCTGCCTCAGGTACCGCCCCGACGGCCACGGCGCGTCGGCGGGGTCGGGCTGCACCACCACGCGGAAGCGGCCGCCCCCGTCGTCGTGTGAGTCGACGAGCGCGACGACGCCGCCGAACGTGCCGACGGCGACCGACGGCCAGCCGGTGAACTGCACCGCCGGCCAGCCCTCGAACTGCAGCCGCACCTTGCGGCCCTCGGTGACGAGCGGCACGTCGTTGCCGTCGAGCCAGACCTCGACCGCGGGGTCGGCGGTGTCCGGCACCAGCACCATGAGGGCGTCGCCGGCCTTGACGAACTCGCCGCCCACGCCGCCGTACAGCCGGAACACGCGGCCGTCGATCGGCGCGTGCACCACCTGGTTCGCCTGGCGCGCGAGCCGGACCTCGAGCCGCGAGAGCTCGGCGCTCGCGTTCGCTTCCTCGGCCCGCCCCGCGGCCTCGCTCGCGCGCGCATCGTCGATGAGCGCGTCGAGGTCGGCCCCGACGCGCAGGCGATCGGCCTCGAGCGCGAGCGCCTCGGCCTCGGCACCGGTGAGGCTCGCGCGCGCGCGGTCGACCTCGGTCGCGGTGCGCACGCGCTCGAGCTCGGCGAGCTCGAAGCTGCGCGTCGAAGTAAGGCCCTGCTCGAGCAGCGCCTTCTGCCGCTGGAAGTTGAGCTCCGCCGTCTTCAGGGCGCCCTGGGCGGCCTCGAGGGCCTGCTGCGCCGCCTTCGTGCGCTGGCTTGCCATCGTGACGCGCGAGGCGGCGGCCTTCACCGCTGCCGCGCGCGAGGCGTCGAGCGCGTTCATGCGGCTGCCGATGCTCTCGACCCGGGCCCGCGCCGCCGAGATGCGGGCGGTGAGCGCGACGCGCTCCTGCTCGAGACGCTGGAGGATCAGCGGGTCGTTGTCGGAGACCTCGACCAGCGGATCGCCGCGCTTCACGGGGCTGCCCTCTTTGACGTGCCAGACGTTGACCCGCCCTTCGATCGGCGCGTCGACGTTCTGCCGCCGCTCGATCGCGGCGAACGCGACGACGCGGCCGGCGCCCTCGACCGACTGCTGCCAGGGCACCAGCGCGAGCGCGAGCGCGGCCGCCATCATGCCGCCCGCCAACAGCCGCGCGAGCAGCCTCAGCGCGCGCGGAGTGCGGACCAACAGGGCCGAGGGCCGCTCCGCGCCCCACAGCTCCGCGGAGCTCATCGGGTCTCCTCCAGGCGGGTGCACCGCTTGCACAGCTCCGACGACGCGTCGGAGCAGACCGCGATCAGCGTGTGCTCGCCGCCCTCGGTGACGGCGCGCACGCACGCGTCGCGCGCTGCGGGCGACAGGCCGTCGAAGAAGTCGTCGACGACGATGAGCCGGGGCTTGCCCGCGATGGCGCGCGCCACCAGCACCTGCACCTGCTGGTCGACGCTCAGCGGCCAGCCGGCGGCGCTCAGCGCGGTCTCGAGCCCCTGCGGCAGCGACTTGAGCACGTCGGCCAGCCCGACCCTGACCAGCGCCGCGCGCGCCTGCTCGTGAGAGACCTGCGGCCGGCCGACCGCCACGTTGTCGTAGAGCGAGCCTTCGAAGAGCCCTTCGGCGCGAATGAGCATCACGCGGCTGCGCACCTCCTGCAGATCGGCGCGGCGCGTGTCGACTCCGTCGAGCTCGATGCTGCCGGAGTCGGGCACGTCGTGACCGGCGAGCACCTGCGCGAGCCGGTGGCGGCTCGCGCCATGCGCCTCGACCAGCGCGACGCGCGCCGCCGCCGGGGCCGTGAAGCTCAGCGCCCGCGACGTGGCCACCTGCGCCGCGGCGGCCACCACGCGCTTGCCGCGGTCGCCGCCGGGCAGCCGCTCGCCCAGCGGCACCTCCTCGAGCTGCAGGTCGACGACGCCGCCGACCTTCTCGGCCGAGACGGTGAAGTCGTACGCCTTCTCGAGGAGCCGGCCGAGCTTCACCAGCGCGTCGGTGACCGAGGTCACCACGAGCTCGGCCGCGACGAGCTGGCCCAGGGTCAGCTCGCTCCGCATCACGAGCGCGCCGCCGACCGCGAGCAGCAGCGTGCTGGCGACGGCGTGCAGGGCCAGCGCGCCCGACATCTGCCCGAACGACACCTTGAAGTGGGCCGACCGGGCCTTGAGCCAGTCGCGCACCTTGAGCTCGGCCTGCTCGGAGGCCCAGCGCGAGGCCGCCCGGCCCTGAAACGCGTGCGGTACCCGGGCGAGCTCCTCGAGCCACTCGGCGATCGCGTACTTCGCCGAGCTCTCTTCGTAGGCGGTCTTCAGGCCGCGCTTCCAGGGCAGCATCAGCAGCCCCGCGACGAGCACGCAGAGCGAGAGGCCGAAGGCGAGCAGGTACGGGTGGTAGAACGCCATCAGCATGAGGCCGGTGCCGGCCTGCAGCGTGACGGCGACGCCGTCGACGAGCAGCGCCGAGGCCGCCTTCTGGAGGTTGACGTGCTCGAAGAAGCGGTTCGCGACGTGCGGGCCGAAGGTCTCCTGGCGCACGGAAGGGGCGAGGCGGGGGAAGCGCCAGGCGAAGTCGAGCGCGGTGCGCACGAGCAGGCGCCGCTCGATGAGCTCGACCACGCGCGCCTGCAGGGCGCGCAGCAGCGCGGCGAGGCCGAGCGCCGAGAACAGCAGCAGCGACAGCACGGCGAGCGGCTGAAACAGGCCCGCCGACGCGACGATGTTGACCACCGCCTGCACCGCGATGGGGGTCGCGAGCGAGAGCAGCCCGACGGCGACGGCGTAGACGATCACCACGGCCAGGTCGTCGCGCTCGAGCCGGATCAGGGCCGCCACGCGGGCGCCGAGCGAGCGCATGTCCTCGGGCTGCGCCAGCGGCCCCAGCGGCGCCTGCGGGGCCGCGCACAGGGCGGTCAGCGGCCCCTCGCCGCCGCAGAGCCGCACGAAGGCGGCGCGCCGGAGCCAGCCGTGGCCCATGACGCTGACGCGGGCTCCGGCCCGCTCGAGCACCACGTGGCACGGCCGGGGCTCGCCGCGCGCCGTCGCGATGACGAACGGCACCTGCGCCGCTTCGAACGCCTCCGCGGGCGTGAGCAGCAGGCGGTCGATCGCGAGGCCACCCGCCCGGCCGGCGGCCTCGAGGCTCTCGAGCACGGTCTCGCGGCCCACCCACTCGTGGCCTCCGAGCGCCCGCCGGGCGGCCCGCTGGACCTGAGCGGTCGGGACGTCGAGCGACAGCCGCGCGCAGAGGGCCTCGACGGCATCGACCGCCGACGCCGCGGCCGTGTCGGCGGACCACACGTCAGGCCGATCAGCCATTCGCCGCCACCGCGCTCGGGCGTACACGACCATGTTTCGACGGTTCAGAAGATCGCGGACGTCGTTTCGACACGGCCATACTGTGCTGCCGACCGGGCAGTCCGTCATTTCTGAAAAGTATGGCACTACGTTTCGTTCATACCGAAACGTCGGCGGACCGGGGAGTGTCGGCTTTTGCAGACACTGCGCAAGGTTTGCGCGTCACGCCTTCAGCGCGTACTCGAGGCCGGCGCGCACGGCGGCCTCCTGGGCTTCGTTGCACCGCTCGGGCGTCGTGCGCGGGCTGTCGGGGTAGACCTCGGTGGTGGTGGTGAAGCGGGCGCCGGTGAGCGAGGCGCAGAGGCCGAGCGAGCGCACGGGGTACTCGATCACGCCGCGGCTGAGCACCGGCTCGCCGATGAGGCGGCCTTGCGCGTCGGGCTCGGCGATGTGGGTGATCGGCTCGACCGCCGCGATGATGGCCTGCTGAAAGCCGAGCTGCCGGTTGTCGGCGTCGCCGACCAGGTAGAAGCCGTCGGGGATCACGCCGGGCACGAACGTCTTCCCGTCGCGCGCCGCGAGCGCCGGCCGGAAGACCGTCTCGTCGGTGTCGGTCGTCTCGTGCAGGTCGAGGTGGGCGAGGAAGCGGCCGCGGTACGGCGCGACGAGCTCCATCAGGCGCAGCGCTTCGGCTGCGGCGCCGTCGGGCTTGAACGAACGGTTCGGGTCGACCGCGTCGGGGTTCCACCGGTGAATGCGCTCGTAGCCCCACGGGCTCACGCACGGCACGATGAGCAGGTTGAGACGGCCGGCGAAGGCCGAGGCCTGGCGCTCGGCGAAGCGCAGCGCTCCGTGCACCCCGCTCGTCTCGTAGCCGTGCACGCCGCCGGTCACCAGCGCCACCGGCAGCGCGTCGCTCCAGCGGCGGCTGCGCAGGGCCACGAGCGGGTAGCTGCCGTCGGGCGCGTAGTCGAGCGTGCCGTACGTCACGACCTCGTAGGCGGGCTCGAGCCGCCGCACCGCCGACAGCACGTCGTCGGAGTAGCTCCTCAGCTTCTTCTGCGTGCCGCGCCACTCGGCGCGCTCGGCGGAGCCCCACGGCGACATGGGGAGCATCTACGGCGCGTGGACCGCCCTGTCGAGGGCCAGACCTTTCGGTATTCCGAAACGTCGCCGGGGTGTTCTTCGAATTGTGCCCGGCCGCGCCGCTTCCCTATGCAGGGCGCCATGCCGATCGCGACCTCGAACCCACCCGCCGCGGCTTCGCCCGTGCTCGCGGCGATGAGCGCCCGCGTCACCCCGTCGAGGGTGAACGTGGGCTGCAACGAAGTCTTCGCCGTGCTGGCGGGCGTCCCCGAGGCGCGGCTCTTGGCCCTCGGCTCGCTTCCGCTGGGGCGGCCCGGCCACCGCCTGGTGGCGGCGCGCTACTTCATCGCCAACGGCGAGACGTGGCTCAAGCACTTCGCCTGGGAGGCGCCGCTGGCTAGGGTCGCGCCGCTGGGCCCGATGAGAATTCTCGAGCTGAACGCGCAGGTGCAGGCGGCGCGGCAGGCGCCGCACGACGAGCAGCGGTGGCGAGACCGGCTCGAGGCCGCGCCGCTGGGCGCGCTGGCCGCGGAGCTCGCGGGCGCCGACAGCCCGGCGGCCATCGAGTGGCTGGTGGCGATTCAACGGCACCCGGCGGTCGCGGCGAGGCTGAGCGCGCGCCTGCGCGACGAGGCCGGGCGGCTCACGCGTGAGGACCCGCGCGCGGCCGACGTGCTGTACCTCGCCAGCTACGACCTCAGGCGCCTGCCCGCGACCACCGTCGGCGAGGGCCGGCTCGAGTACGTGCTGGTGGCCGACAAGGGTGAGATGGGCGTGCGCGCGGTGCGCGAGGCAGCGGCCTTCGGAGCGACTCCGGTGGTGCTCTTCAGCGAGACCGACGACGCGAACGCGCTGCAGGTGCGGCTGGCCCGAGAGCTGGGGGGCTTCGCCATCGGCCTCACGGGCAGCTTCAAAGAGACGTACGCCAACCCGCGGCAGATCGCCGCGCGCGTGCACGAGGCCTTCCGCGCCCGGTTCGGCGAGCAGGCCGAGGAGCACCTCGCGCGCGCCGCGCTGTACCCCGGCTACGGGCCGCTGGCCGAGAACGCCGCCGCCATCGCGCACTTCCGCCACGAGGGCATCGTCTTCATCGGGCCGATGCAGGACGTCGTCGAGCGCGCCGGCGACAAGCGCAAGTTCCGCCAGCTCGCCGAGTCCATCGACCCTGGCGCGGTGACGCCGGGCATCGTGATGGAAGAGACCGACGCCGGCGCCGTGGTCGCCGCCATCGAGGCGGGTCACGCAGCGGGGCGCTTCGGGTTCCCCGCGCGCATCAAGGCGGCGAACGGCGGCGGGGGCCGCGGCCAGGTGGTGTGCGCAGACGCCTCGGGCGTGCGCGCCGCGGTCACGCGGGTGCTCTCGGAGATTCAGTCGAACGGCTGGGACCCGGGCGTGATGTTCGAGCAGAACATCCCCGAGACGATTCACCTCGAGGTGCAGGTGCTGCGCGACCGGTTCGGCAACACGCGCCACTTCGGCATGCGCGACTGCAGCGAGCAGCGCGCGAGCCAGAAGATCCAGGAAGAGGCGCCTCCCGCCCTGCTGCGCGATCAGCCGGAGCTCGTCGAGCGCATCTGCGGCATCGCGGTGCGCATCGCCGACGCGTGCGGGTACGTGGGGGCCTGCACCGTCGAGCTGATGTTCAAGGACGGTCACTTCTACCTCCTCGAGATGAACACCCGCATCCAGGTGGAGCACCCGGTCACCGAAGAGGCGCACCGCATCCGCACCGCAGGCGGCCTCGAGCCGCTCGACCTCGTCGCGCTGCAGCTGCTCGTGGCCAGCGGCCGGCCGCTGCCGTTCGGTCAAGACCAGGTGGTGCAGACCCACGTGGCGCGTGAGTTCCGCCTCAACGCCGAGTCGTGGAGGCCCGACCTGAAGGACCCGCGCGACGGGAAGAAGGGCTTCTTTCTGCCGAACGCCGGCCGGTTCGAGGTGCTCGAGGTGCCCGCCGCCGACACGGTGAAGGCAGCGCTGTCGGCCGCCGGCGTCGCGGGCATCGCGCAGCTCACCGTGCGCTGCGACCTGGGCTTCGCCCCCGGCGACACGCTGGTGAACAAGGACCCGACGTTCGGAAAGCTCATCGTCGCGGTTCAGCCCGAGCCCGGCTTCGAGGCGAAGAGGTACGAGCTGCTGCGGCTCGCGTCGCTCGAGGTGCTGCGGCGCGTGCGCATCGAGGGGCAGCAGGTGCTGCCCACGGGCGCCGTCATTCCAGGCTCGAGCTTCCGCACCAACCTCGAAGCGCACGTGCGGATTCTCGAGACCCCGATGCTCGAGGCCCACGGGCTCGGCCAGGCGAAGGGTCGCCACGTCGGCTGGGTGGTCGCGATGCTGCGCGCGTGAGCCCCGGGACGGGCGACGCTGACGTTTCTCGACGAACGGTCGTCTCTCTGTCTCTCTCGTCGTCTCCGTCAGCTCGTTTCTCCCCGCGCACCTGAGACTCGAACCTTGGCGCCGACGGGACATCGAAGCGCGTTCCTGCCCCGACCGTCATGGGCTGGCACGAGCTGCATGCCGCCCGCCAGGGCGACGATCCGCAGCAGGTCTCGCCGTACTGCGCCGGGGTCATCGTCTGCGAGGGCGCGCAGGAGCAGCGGCCGTTCAGCGCGCTTCTCGATACCCTCGAGCTGCCAGGTCAGATCTCCGATGAGCGCGTACCGCTTGCCGCTGGGCAACGCGACGAAGGCCACAATCGAACCTGGCGTGTGACCGGGCTCTGAATCCGGAGACCGGTCAGGCTCCTGAAGACGCGCGTGCGTCTCGGTCTTCACTGACGTAGCGCTGCTCCGCGGCGTTCATCCACACCGGAACCGGGAGATCTGCCAGGCCGCTGACGTGATCCCAGTGCGCGTGCGTGATGATCACGCCCTTCAGCGTTGCTGCGGCAGCGCGGGGGCAGCGTCGACCACGTCGGCGACGACTCCTTCCGTGCTGCGTCTCTTCGGCTCTTCGCCCTCACTGCAGCGCCGCTCGAGCTCCTCCGGCGCGTTGCCCTTCTCCTTCTCGGCATCCTGACGCGACTACGAATTTGTCGATCGGCCGAAGCCCCGTTCGACGTCGTGCTGAGGCAAGAACCCCAGGAGGCTTCACATGTTCAAAAACATCAATGGTTTCAAGTTCTTTGCAGTTCTCTTTGCGGCGACGGTCGCCTTGGCGAAGCCGGTTCAGTCGGGCCGCCATTCGATCAACGGCGTCGATTACTACTTCGAGATCCACGGCAAGGGAGAGCCGGTGTTGCTGCTCCATGGCGGGCTCGGCTCGATCGAGTTCTTCGGCGACACGCTCGAGCAGCTGGCCAGGAGCCGCAAGGTGATCGCGGTGGATCTTCACGGCCACGGCCGCACCGCGCTCGGAAAGCGGAAGTGGACGATCGAGCAGCAGGGCGACGACATGGCCGACCTCGTCAAGCGCCTCGGCCACGAGCAGGTCGACGTGATTGGCTACTCGATGGGCGGCGGCGTCGCGCTGCGGATGGCGATTCAGAAGCCGAAGTCCGTGCGCCGCCTGGCGGTGATCTCATTCGGCTTCTCGGATGACGCGTACCACGCCGACATGCGCCCCCTCCACGCTCAGCTGTCCTCCGCGGCCGCCGAGGGCCTCAAGGAATCGCCGATGTACCGGACGTACGCCGCGGTCGCGCCGAAGGTCGACGACTTCCCCAGGCTGCTCGACGTCGTCGGCGACTGGTTGCGTCTGAAGTTCGACTGGTCGAAGGAGATCTCCAAGATCGAGGCGCAGGTGATGCTGGTCTACGGCGACTCGGACATGTTCCGTCTCGACCACGCGGTGAAGTTCTACGAGCTCCTCGGAGGCAACCAGCGCGACGCGGGTTGGCAGCGCGAGAACCAGGGCAAGAACCGGCTGGCGATCATCCCCGACGAGACGCACTACGACCTGTTCACCACGCCCCGGTTGCTCTCGACGGTCCTTCCGTTCCTCGACGGCAGGCGCGTGAAGTAGGACGCCATCAACCCCTGCCACGGAGCAACGACATGCGATTCATCATCATGCACAAGACGAACCGGGAGTGGGAGACGAACGAGAACCAGAAGGTGACGCCGGAGGAGGCCAAGGTCATCGGCGAGATGATCGGCGAGCTGAAGAGCTCCGGCGCGATGCTCTCAGGGGAGGGACTCGGCCGCAGCGTCAAGGGCGCGCGCGTGAAGCTGACGCACGGTGACCGGACGGTGACGCCGGGCCCCTTCAGCGGCGAGGGCGCGCTCCCCGCGCGCTTCGCGATGTTCCGGGCCGAGTCGGTCGATCAGGCAGCGGACTTCGCGACGCGATTCGGGCGGATCTTCGGCGACGTCGTCGTCGACGTCCGACCCCTGAACGAGGCCTGGGACCTCGGCTTCGCGCCGAAGCCCCCCGGCCTGAAGACGCAGCGGTTCATGGCGGTCGTGAACGCCAACGCCGCGAGCGAGGCCGGGGCGCCGCTCAGCTCCGAGCAGAAGTCCGCGCTGAAGGCCTTTTCGGAGGAGCTCGGCCGCTCCGGCGCGTTCATCTCGATCGAGCACTGCGAGCCGAGCTCGAAGGGCAAGCGCCTGCGCGGGCGCGGCCGGCCCATGAAGCACGACGTGCTCGATGGGCCCTTCGTCGAGACGAAGGAGCTGATCGGCGGCTTCGTGATCGTGGACGTGCCGTCGATCGACGACGCGGTGCGCATCGCGCAGCGCTACGTCGAGGCGGTCCCCGTCGAAGAGCTCGACGTGCGCCGGCTCGTGTGAGGCCGGAGTCTTTCGGCAGACGAACGACTGCGCCGAGGTGAAGGTCGAGCACATGGACGCTCGTGGCGCCGCTGGTGGAAGCGACGTCGAGCCGGCGGTCGCCGTTGAAGTCGCCCGTGGCGATCGCCGCCGACACGGTGAAGGCGGCGCTCGGGGGCGCCGGCGTCGCGGGCAGCGCGCTGCTCTGACGTTTCTCGATGAGCGAAACGTCATCGGCGAAATTTCCCGATGGAAGAACCGGCGCGCGTTCGCACAATGGCGACATGACCTACCGCGCCCTGCCCGTTCTCGTGGCGCTGCTCTCGGGCTGCGCCGGCCACCGGGGTTGGTTCACCGTCGCCGATGCCCATGCTCATGGAGCGGGCGCCCCGCTGACCCTGGAGCCCGAGGGCGGGTGCCCGGCGCTCGGCGGCGCGGGCCCGGTGCTGGTGATGGTGCACGGCATCGGGGGCGAGACCCGGAACGCCGCCGAGGTGCGGGGCGTGCTCGCGGGCCTCGAGCCCTCGGCGCTGCTCTCGTTCCACTGGAGCGCAGTGGAAGAGACGCAGTCGCTCGTCGCCCGGTTCGCCAGGGGCCTGAGCCACCTCGCGGAGTGCGCAGGTTCCGAGCGGCCTCTGGTCGTGCTCGCCCACAGCGCCGGCGGCGTGCTGAGTTCGCTGGCGGTGGGCGAGCTGACGACGGCGGACGGAGCGCACGACATCGTGCTCGTCACCGTGGCGTCACCGCTCGGCGGCGCGGGCTACCAGAGCTGGCGGCTCGACCTGCTCCCGGTGAAGCCGTTCGTGGTGACCGTCGGCGGCAAGCTCGAGCGCTACCCGCCGCCGGCCGCGGGCGTTCGGGTCGTGCACGTGCGCACGCACCCTGCCGGCGATCACGTCATGCGCCAGGCGCGCAGCGGCCACTTCCCCGACGACCCGCGCGCCGCCGTGCCGGGTGCGAAGGAGCACGCCCTGCCCGTGCAGGTCGGCCACGACGAGGCGCTGCTCGTCGCCGCCCGGGCCCTGGTGCGGTCGCCGGAGTCGTTCGGGCTCTCCCGCGGCGTGAGCGACTGACTGCGCGGATCGAGGAGCTCGTTCCACGCGTTGTGCCGGGATTCGAATACGTTCGCGCCCGCGCACGCGCCTCAGTCGTCGAGCTGGTCCATGCGAACGAGGCCGAGGCGGTGCAGCAGTCCGCCGGCGACGCCGGCGGCGCCGAGGACGGCGAGCGTGATGACGACAGTCCACGCCTCGTCGCCCACCAGGCGTGGCGCGAGGAGCCAGGTCAGCCCACCGGCGCCCAGGAACAGGCCGCCGAGCGCCATGTAGACGTAGCCGTCGCGCGGAGTGATCTCCCGACGGGGCGCCGGAGGGTCGCGCTGCGGCTGCGCTCGCTCCGGCTCCGGTTCCGGCGAAGGCCCGCGCACCACGCCGGCGAGCACCTCGCCCAGGTCGAACGAGAGCGCGTCACGAAGCAGCAGCGTCTCGTCGAGCACGCCGGCATGAGCGAGCCAGCGGCAGAGCGGGTCGAGCCCCTCGCGTGGGAGCACGCAGTCGGGCCGGCCCCAGAGCGCGCCGGGAGGTCGCAGCCAGGGCCGCGAGGCGTGAGCGCGAATGCGCAGCCGCCGGCCGGTCGAGTCGACGAGCTCGACCGCCGGGCCGTCGAATGACCTGCGCTTTCCGGCCGAGCGGTACGTGTTGCGCGCCGACGCCCGGGCGAGCGGGAGCTGAAGGCGCGCGACGACCTGCCCGCCGCGCCGCAGCTCGACGGCGGCCTCGCCGAGCTCGAGCACCGTGTCGGCCGCCTCGGTGGCCAGGCGAAGGGGCAACGCCGGCGGCCGCGCGCTGCGGGCGCGCTCCAGGGCCTCGTCGCGCCGCCGCGCCAGCTCGGTGATGGCGAGGCGCGCCGCGGCGGCGAACGACTCGAAGGCCCCCGGGTCGAGGCGAACGAGGTCGGTCGACGCGGTGCCGACGCGCCAGCGCTCGCCACCGCCGCGGAGCACGCCTGCGCTCCCGCCCGGCGCGAGCTCGAGGGTGGCGTCGAGCAGCGGGAGCGAGCGCTCCGGCCGCAGCGCCAGCGCAGAGCGGTGGCCGAGCTCGAGCCGCAGCGCTCCGTCGTCGTACCGCAGCGTGCCGCGCCCGGCTCGGCCCGAAGCGGCCAGCGCGGCGAGGAAGCCGACGGGCCCCAGCGCCAGCGCGAAGCGCGGAACGCTCGAGCCCGTCACCAGGAAGCCAGCGGAGCCGAGCAGCATGAGCGCGACCATCGCCGCCATCACGCTGAGCAGCCCGACGACGACCGCGCCGGCCCATTGGAGCCGCAGACGGCCGGCGATGAGAACGCTCCAGCGGGGCTCCGGCATCGGCTCCGAGCGTAGCAACGCTGCGCGCGTACTCCGAACCGAACGGTGGTGGCGCCACGGTTCTCCGAGTCGCGTGCTACGCTGCCTGCGCTGCGTTGAAGGGAGGCGCCATGAGCCCACGAGCGTTCGTCGCAGTCGTCGTGCTGAGTCTCACCGCGGGGTGCGGCAACTCCGGCCCGGGCAACGGCGCAGCTGGCGGAGTCGGTGGCAGTGGGGGTGGAAGCAGCGGCACGGCTGGCGGTGGCTCGGCGGGCTCGGCGGGCGGCTCGGCGGGCGGCGCGGCAGGCGGCTCGGCAGGCGGCGCGGCAGGCGGCTCGGCAGGCGGCTCGGCAGGCGGCTCGGCAGGCGGCTCGGCAGGCGGCTCGGCCGCCACCGGCGCGTGCACGGTGCTGCAGAACACCTTCGATCTCTGCAAGGAAATGACCCAGGCCGCCTGCGTGGCGACCGCGAGCTCCACGCCACCGGTGTTTCACTCCGGAGTGCTGTGCAGCGCCCTCGGCTACAGTCGAATCTGCACAGACTCGTGGCGCGTGAGGGCGGGCGACATCTGCCCGGGTCTCCCGGATCCGTGCACCCAGAGCTTCGCGGGCCAGCCCTGCAGCGTGTGCACCCAGGGCACCTGCGGGTTCTGCGCGTCGAGCGGTGCGTGCCTGACGGGGACGGCTTCGGGGCCGCTGCACGCGACCTGCGGCGCCTGGGTCAAGATGGCCGCGTCATGCCCGGGCGCAGACCCGTGCCGGAGCCGCTACGGTGGTTGTGCGAACTGCAGGGGAATGAGCGGATGCGGCTACTGCGCCACCGACTACACCTGCCGCTCCGGGACCGCGGCCGGCCCAGCCACCGGCACGTGTGCGAGCTGGTCGTTCTCGTCGTGTTCCCCCACGATGACGTGCAACGAGTGCCTCTCGCTCTGTAGCGACCTCGGCGTCACGAGCTGCTGCACCGGCACCGGCTGCATCTGCGACGCCGCGTGTCCCTGAGGGCGCAGCGTGTGCGGCGCCGTGCAGTTCGACCACCTCGTCAGGCTGCTGCCGCGCGTGATTCACGTCGAGGCGAGCCGGTCTGGCTGGGCCGGGCAGTCGAGCGCACGCCGCTCGCGGATCACGGGAAGATGAACGCGCCGCACGGCACGGAGTCGCGGCGCAGCGAGCTGCCGGCGCTGTCTGCGTCGTCGACCCAGAAGTACGGCTTTCGATTCGCCACGCACTCGGCCTCGGGGGCGATCGCGACGCCTTCGTGGTTCGCGTTCGGCAACGTCGACGGCGGCGAGAACCTCGCGCGCACGCTGAACGCGCCGCCTGCGACCGTCAGCACGTTGACCCGGTTGCCGCACGTGTCGTCGCAGTGCGCCCACAGGTAGCCCGTCTCGCGGTCGTACTCGAGCCCCATCACCGCTCCGAGCCCCGTGGTCGCGCTCGCCACCCGCAGCGCCGTCGAGTCGGCGTGGTTCAGCGCGTAGAAGTAGAGGACGCCGGTCGACTCGACGCCCACAACGAAGAGGCCGGTGCCGTGGTTCGGGTAATCGGCCGGCGCGTACGTCTTGCTCTGCCGCGCGTCCTGGAAGCCCTTCGCCACGAGGTCGGCGTCGGGAACCCAGGTGATGGCTTCGAGGCCGGCGTTCGCGCCGGTGGCGGGAAGGTCGGCGGTGAGGTTCCACTCGTGCGTGGCGGCGAGCGGCGACGTCGCACCGGACACGTCGAAGCGCAGCACGCTGAGCCGGCTCACCGCGCCGGCGGCGTTGTTGCGCTCGGTCGACACGTAGACCGCGTTCGCGGCGTGCTCGGCCAGCGTCACGCCTTCGGCGTCGGGGTCCCCAGCGCCGCCGGGGTACCGGAGCGGCTTGCCGGTGCTCCAGCCCGAGCTGGTGTCGGGCAGCCACGCGCTCTGCGCGCTGTTCCACAGCAGGCGGAAGACGACGCCGGGCCCGTTCTGGACGACCCAGAGGACGCCGGGTTGGTAGGTGGCCCCGCTGATGTTGCCGGTGAACGTGGCGGTGGCGTCGACCGCGGTCGCGCTGTTCGCGCCCGGCCAGGGGCCGAGGCCGCCGTCGTTCGTGACGAGACCACCGCTCGTGCCGCCGCTGCTGCCGCCTGCGCTGCCCCCGGCCGTGGCACCTCCGCCCGCGGCGGCGCTTCCGCCCGCGGTGGCACCTCCGCCGGCGCTCGAGCCGCCGGCAGTGCTTCCACCTGCGTTCGCGCCTCCTGCGGCGGGTTCGCCGGCATCGACCGTGGGCTGCCCGGTGCAAGAGAACAGCAGCGCTGCAGTCAGAGCGAGCCGGCGCATTGGCACAGCTTAGTCGTCGCTGTACTTGAGTGCGTGTTCTGCTTCTTCGAGACGAGCGCGCGCTGCGCCGACCGGGAGGCGCGGTGCGCGTGACGTTCCTGCCGGAGGCCGGCAGCGTCGTGGTGCTGTGAATCTCAACTGCCGCCGGGCAGGCAGTCGACGCACTCCGCGAAGTCGCCACCGTCGGCGGCCGGGTAGCAGGACTGCGACGCGCAGACGAAGTGCGCGATGACGTCGCTCGCGTTCGAGCAGCGCGCCCCCGCGTCGAGGTACGGACGGCAGCTGGTTCCGCCGAAGGGGTCGCAGAACGAGTCGACGCAGATGACGCCGCTGAACCGGCCGCACGCGTCGCCGGGGCTCGCGAGCCCAATGCAGCTGTTCGTCGACGGCGAGCAACCCGAGAGCAGCCGGCAGCCGAGCGTGCCGTTGCAGGCCTCTCCGATGGAGGGCGCGCGCTGGCACCGTCCGGAGATGCAGCGTGCTTCCGGCGCGCAGCCGATGCCCGCGGGGCATGCAGCTCCGTCCGCGAGCCACGGCCGGCACGTCCCCGTCGACGAGCTGCCGTAGACGACGTCCGAGCAGTAGTGCCCGCTCACGCACTGGTGGTGCTGGTCACACTCGACTCCCGCCGGAAGGCTGCCGGGAGCGGTGACGACGCACGTGCCTCCGCGGCAGCTCGCCGAGCGGTCGACGCACCCGTCGTCGTAGAGGCCGTTGGTGCACGACTGACCCGTCGCGACGCGCGGCGTGCACACGCCGAGGTTCGGATCGGGCGGACCTGCGTCGCCGACCGGACCGCCATCGGCAGGCTGCACCGCACCGAACTTGCAGTAGAGGCCGCCCGCGCAGTCGATGTCGGAGAAGCTGAAGCACGGCTCGCCCGCGGCGCCCTTCCCGCAGCGGCCCGGCCCATTGCGCGCGTAGCAGTAGTCGGTGGCGCACTCTTCTGCCCGCATGCACGGCGCACCGTCGGCGAGGCGAGCGGCGCAGCGCCGCTCGGTGCCTCCGTCGGCGAGCTGCTGTTGCGCGCACCGGCCGGTCGGACCGCAGAGGAAGTGCGTGCAAGGCGTCCCGAACGGCAACCCGGCGACGCAGCGCGGGCACCGGCCCTGGCCCTCCGCGACGGTGCAGTAGCCTTCCGAGCAGTCTTCCCACGCCGTGCAGCGATCGCCGAGGCGCGCGCCCGCGCCCACCATGCGCGAATAGAAGCAGACGCCCGTCTCGTCGCGCGTGTCGAGGCTCTGGCAGGGCCGGTTCACGAGTGAGTCGAGGCAGGCCTGCGCCGGCGGCACGAGGAGGATGGCGGCTCCGGCGTCGAGGCGGGCGCCGAGCGCGCCTTCGCACTCTCGGGCGAAGAGCTTCGCGCAGCCGGGCCCATTGGCCGGCTCGACGTTGCCGCACGCGACCCAGCGCGCGCAGCTCGCGGTCGCGTAGACGGAGCAGAAGGTCGCGCTCGTCGCCACGAGCGGACCGGCGTCGAGCGGGAGCACCGAGCCACCGCCACTGCCGCCGCTTCCGCCGCTCCCCCCGCTGCCGCCGTTTCCTCCACTTCCACCGCCGGTGCTGGCGTCCAGCGTCATGCTGCTGGGGCAGCCGCACAGGAACAGGAGCAGCCACCAGGAACGACCCGTCGACGAGCTCACGAGAACCCCTCCACCGGCGCGCCCGGCTCAGCGCGGGGCACATACTAGCGCGCAGCTTGGCCTCCCGGTGGCGATGCATCGGAAGCGCACGGAGCGAGGTCTTGCCCCGCGGCGGCCGGCTGCGATGACACGGCTGCGCTCGAATCAGGTCGTGGATACCGACGCCCGCGTCGAGAACGTGAAGTTCTACGCCGACCCCGCCACCAACCCGAAGGTCGTGGGGGTCGGGAGCGTGCATCGCGCCGCGCTACGGCAGGAACTGCTCCTGGCGCAGCAGCTCGTGCAGGCCGCCGGCGTCCTGCAGCGAGCGGTCGTCGGTGTGGCCGGCGGTGTTCTCGTTCTTGCCGAACTGCCACAGGCGCACGCCCCCGATGCCGTCGGTCTCCATCTGGCGGAGCCAGCCCATGAGCACGTTGTCGCGGTCGGCGACGCCGGGCATCGCGCCGAACTCGCCGACGGTGAAGGGCTTGCGGCCGGCGGCGCCCGCCCACTGGAGCAGCGCGCTGTACTCGGGGTTGTCAGGGTCGACGGGGCCCGGCGCGTAGAAGTGCACCGAGACGGCGTCGACGGCGCGGACGATCTCGGCCATGGCGGCGGCGTCGGGCGGGTCGCCGACCGAGAAGGGGATCAGCTCTGCCACGATCGTCGGCTGGCTCAGCCCCGCCGCGCGCAGGGCGCCCCGTAGATCGCCCGCCCGCGCCACGAACCAGTCGGCGAAGGCCCCCGGGTCGTTCGGCCCCGCGGGCTCGTTGCCCACCGAGAAGGTGATGTTCGACAGGTTCGCGCCGGCCTCTCGCGCCGCGCGCACTGCCGGCGTGACGACGCTCTCGAGCACGGCCCGGTAGTGCTCGGCCGACGCCGAGTCGAGCGCCTGCGTGTCGGGCTGGGGAATGACGTTGCCCGCCTCGTCGTGCAGCGTGCCGGTCGGGCGCTGCAGGTCCATCACGTCGACGGTGACGTGCATGCCGAGCCGCGAGGCCTCCTCCAAAATGAGCTGCAGCCGCATGCGCGCGAAGTCGGGGTTGCCCGCGAGGCCCTGGCCGCTGTCGAGGTAGCCCATGGCCCAGACCCGCACGTCGGTGATGCCCATGCTCGCCAGGTGCTGCAGGTCTTCGGCGATCTCGCGGCGGAGCTCTACGGGGTCGGTCGACAGCCCGTACGTGTCGGTGCCGATGTCGGTGTAGTTCGTACCGATCTCGAGCGAGCGCGCCTGCTGCTGGAGCGGCCTGGCGGCGACGGGCGGCACGCCGCTCAGCTCGACGGCCGCCCGCCTCCGGAGCGCGAGCCCCTTGCCGGTGGAGTACTCCGTCTGCCCGACGCCGGCGCTCTGCGGCGAAGTCGGCGCGGTGCCTCGGCTGGGGGACGACTGGACGAGCTGCGGGCCTCTGAGACCGGGTTGGATTTTCGTCATGGCAGCAGCGTGACGAGGGCACCGGCCGTTCGTCGCGCGCTGCAAGAGAAGCGGTGAGCGGCTGACTGCGGCGCGCCGGCGCGACGGGCTCGACGCCGGCTCTATCTCCCGGGCCCGGTTGTGATGTAGTCGAGCCCGCCGATGCCCCGGGTTCGCAGGCCTTCGACGACCACCGATGTGCGCACCGCGCCCGCGAAGGCGAAGAGGCCCCGCAAGAAGGCCGCCGCCGACGCCCGCTTCAGCAACGGCAAGGCCGACACGTTCAAGCTGAAAGACCCGGCGCTCGCGCAGCTCCTCACGAACCTGCACGCCGACGCCGCGAAGCTCGAGCGGGTGCCGCAGGCCGTCGACCGGCTCGTGACCATCTTCGGCACCGCCCGCTCGAAGCCCACGCCCGGCGAGAACGGCTACGCCGACTGGGTGTTCGCCGAGAAGCTCGGCGCGGCGCTGCGCGACGCAGGCTTCTCGATCTCCACCGGCGCCGGCCCCGGCGCCATGGAGGCCCCGATGGTGGGCCACGCCCGCCGCGACGCCGAGCTCGACGTCATCGCGGGCCGCACCGTCGGCTGGGAGGCCGGCGAGCCCGGCCGCGAGGGCGCGAACATCCTGCTGCCGCACGAGCAGAAGGCGACCGAGCACATCCCCACAGACCGGCTCCTCACCTTCGACCTGTTCACGTACCGCATGCAGTTCCTCTTCCGCGACAACGTGGTGCCCGTCGACCTGCTCGAGCGCCTCGAGCGCGGCGAGGCGCCGGTGAGCCCCAAGCTCGCCACGCCGGGCGGCTTCGGCAGCATCGCCGAGTACTTCATGTACGTCGCGATGCGCACGCACGGCTCGGCGACGGAAGAGCTGCTCTTCCCGGCGCACGACGACTTCTTCCAGCAGCTCAACGACGCCTTCACCCCGTTCGTCACCGACGAGGGCGAGCGGCGCGACCTCGACAAGATCTTCATCGGGAACGTCGACGAGGTCGTGCAGTACATCATGTCGATGCCGCCCGCGACGCGGCGCATCGACCACGACCAGGTCGTGCCGCGAATGCGCGACGATCTCGAGGCCGGGCTCGTGAAGCTCGACGGCCGGCCGAACGCGGTCGCGTTCTTCTCTGGCGAAGGGCCGCGCTCCCACAGCACCACGAAGCTCGTCGAGCAGATCGCGGCGGGCGCGGCGAAGGCGGGCAAGCCGGTGCGCGTGAGCGGCTCCCCGGTGGGCGACGACGCGGTCATCCGCGGCGCGCAGCAGGCCGACCCCGACGCCGAGATCCAGGCGTTCGCGCTGCACGGGTCGAAGGTGCCCGACGACGGCGAGGTCGAGTACACGCGCGTCAGAGATCCGCTCGTGCTGCGGCAGCTGATGAACACGAACGTCGACGCGATCGTGACGACGCCCGAGGGCGCGCTGCAGATCGCCATGCTGTTCACCGCCGCGACCGACATGCAGACCGGCAAGATGGAAAAGAAGCCCATCGTCGTGCTCGACCCCGACGGCAAGTTCGAAGCGCTCAAGGCCCAGCTCGAGAAGTCGCTGCTGTCGCAAGACCGCCGCTACATCGGCCTCGCCGACCTCGACCTCTTCACCGTCGTGAAGGACGACCCGAAGCAGGCGCTGAGCGTGATGGGCCTTTGAGTGGCGGAGTACCGCCAGACCCGCGACGCCCTGCCCGCTGACCAGTTCGAGGCGCTGAAGGTGGCGCTGATGACCTCGCCGTTCGTCGCGAAGTCGCAGCTCAACGGAGCGTTCGTGACCAGCCGCGGCTTCGGCGTCGCGTTCACCGCCGAGGGGCGCGCGCGCGTCGAGGCCGAGCTGCCGGCGGTCGCTCCGTTTCTCGAGCTGGCGATCGACGGCCTCGCGGAGTCGCGGCTGCAGTCGTTCTGGCTGCGCAAGCGCGTGCCGCGGCCGAACGCCTGGTACATGAACCTGCTGCTCGTCGGCACCGCGGGCGGGGTCGCGCCGCACGTCGACGCCACGCTGTCGCGGGCGGCGGGAGACCTCGAGGCGACTCCGCGCGTGGTGAGCGTGCTGTACCTGCAGGTGCCCGACTGCGGAGGCGGCGAGCTCGTGCTGGCGCGGGAGCAGAAGCTCAAAGGCGTGATTCACCCTTCCGCCGGCACGCTGCTGCACTTCCGCGGCGACCTGACGCACCAGGTGCGCGGGCTGGATGCCGAAGCTCCCAGGGAAGCGGCCCGCGCCTCGCTCGTCCTGGAGCAGTACCACTTCGCGCCCGAGGCGCTGGCGCGGCTGCCCGCCTGGCGCCTCGACTCCCGGGCGAAGTTCAAGCTCGCGCTGGAGGCCGCGGCGAAGCGCCCGCCGCCCGAGCTGGACCTCGAGCCCTGACGGCCCCGGCCTGAACTAAGATCGAGCCACCTTGGCCCGGCGAAGGCTCAGACTCGACGCTCCCCCGCCGCCCCTCGCGGAGCGCGGACCCAGGCCCGCCGAGCGGGTCCGCGACGCCCGTGGCGACACGCCCCGCAGGGAGCCGGGCGAGCAGGACGGCTACTCGCGGCGGCCCGGCCCGAAGGTGGCCCTCGACTCCCAGCAGGCGGTGGTGTTCGCCGGCTTCGAAGAGCCCCGGCTCCACGCCCCGCTGAAGCTCGGCGCCGACGGCCTGCCCAAGAGCGCGAAGTACACCTTCGCGAAGCTCGCGCTCATCTCGAACACCATGCCGCGCACGAAGCAGCAGGCCGAAGACTGGTTCAACACCCACGTCCGCGAGGGCCTGGAGGCGAAGGGCTTCCGGGTGGGCTGGGTGCGCGGTGACCAGGCGCTCATCGGCACCCGCCAGAGCCCCGAAGGAGAGCTCATCAGCTTCTGGCGCGGCCCCGCGAACCTCGCGCTCACCTGGGAGAACGAAGCCTCCCAGGCCCGCAGGCTCGAGGTCACGCAGCTCGGCGACGGCCCCCAAGGCGACGACGCCCTGCTCAAGGTGCAGGCCGAGATCGCCCGGAGCCTCGCCCGGGAAGAAGAGGAGCACCAGGCCCGCCTCGAGCGGGACCTCGGCAGGAAGCTCCGGGCGAATCGCCTCCCCAACAAGGGCTGAAACGGCGCTGAAACGGCCCGGCGCCCCCATCAGTGTCAGACCCCTGGATTAGAAGGTTTCCCCGTGGTACTAAACACGAGTTCAGTACGGGAAGTTGGCCCATTTCGAGGGGAGATCTGAAGACCATGGCGATGAATCCGGAGAAGGCGAAGGCGATCGAGCTGGCGATGACGGCGGTGGAGCGGCAGTTCGGCAAGGGCTCCATCATGCGGCTGGGCAATGACGAGCCGCTGACCAAAGACGTGCAGGTGGTGCCGACGGGCAGCGTGTCGCTCGACATCGCGCTCGGGGTCGGCGGCTACCCGCGCGGCCGCATCATCGAGATCTTCGGGCCGGAGTCGTCGGGCAAGACGACCGTGTGTCTTCACGCCGTCGCCGAGGCCCAGAAGAAGGGCGGCGTCTGCGGCTACATCGACGCCGAGCACGCGCTCGACGTCGGCTACGCGCGCAAGCTGGGCGTGCGCACCGACGACCTGCTCCTCTCGCAGCCCGACACCGGCGAGCAGGCGCTCGAGATCGCCGAGATGCTCGTTCGCTCCGGCGCCATCGACGTGCTGGTCATCGACTCCGTCGCCGCGCTCGTGCCGAAGGCCGAGCTCGAGGGCGAGATGGGCGACGCGCACATGGGCGTGCAGGCCCGCCTCATGAGCCAGGCCCTGCGCAAGCTGACCGGCGCCATCGCGCGCAGCCAGACGTGCGTCATCTTCATCAACCAGATCCGCATGAAGATCGGCGTCATGTTCGGCAACCCCGAGACCACCACCGGCGGCAACGCGCTGAAGTTCTACGCGTCGCAGCGCCTCGACATCCGCCGCATCGGCGCGATCAAGAACGGCGAGGCCGTCGTCGGCAACCGCACCCGCGTGAAGGTGGTGAAGAACAAGATGGCGCCTCCCTTCAAGGAGGTCGAGTTCGACATCATGTACGGCCAGGGCATCTCGAAGGAGGGCGACCTCATCGACCTGGCGAGCGAGAACGGCATCGTCGAGAAGAGCGGCGCGTGGTTCGGCTTCAAGGGCGACCGCATCGGCCAGGGCCGCGAGAACGCGAAGGAGTACCTGAAGGAGCACCCCGAGCTCACCCGCGAGATCGAGCAGCTCGTGCTGCAGAAGTTCGGCGTCGTGAAGCCGCCGGTCGTGCAGGCGGTGCCGCCTCCGGCCGAGGAAGATGACGAGGTCGAAGAGAAGCGGCCGAAGGTGAAGGCCGCGAAGTGATCTGAGGTCTGGCGCGGCTGGCTGGCTCCCCACGGCCAGCCGCGCTTCAGCAGTGCAGGTGAACACCGATGGGGAGGTGACTAGAGTTGCGCGTGATGCGAGCCAGACGCGTCAAGGCGAAGGAGATGACGCTCGAGGAGTGGGCGGCCCTTCCCGAAGACGACTCGTCCGAGCTCGTCGACGGCGTGCTCGTCGAAGCAGAAGTGCCATCACGTGCGCATGAAGCGCTCGTCGCCTCTCTGATTCGGCTCTTCGCCTGGGTCGACGAACGTGGCGGGTTCACTTTCGGATCCGGCTGCAAGTACGGCGTCGCCCCAAAGCGTGGCCGCATGCCGGATCTCAGCGTCTATCTGCCCAAGACTCCGCTCACTGGCTCCAAGGACTCGTACAGCACCTCACCTCCGGATATCGCCGTCGAGATCATCACGGCAACTCCACGCGATGCCCGACGCGATCGCATCGAGAAGATGGCCGAGTACGCGCGCTTCGGAATCCGATGGTACTGGCTCGTCGATCCCACGTTCCGCACTGTCGAAGTGTTCGCGCTCGGCCCGCGCAAGCGCTACGTCCCTACGGTTGCCGTAGGCTCCGGCAAGCTCGCCGTCCCCGGATGCCGCGGGCTCAAGCTCGACGTCGACAAGCTCTGGGCACTGGTCGACCGGGTGTCATAGAAGCCCCGGCCATGCGCCGCCTCCTGCTCCTCCTCCTCCTCACCGCCTGCAGCGGCGGCCAGCAGATGATGACGAAGATGTGCACGACCACCTCGTGCTCCGGCTGCTGCACCGACGACGACCGCTGCGTCGTCGAGGTCCGCGAGCGCGACACCTACTGCGGCTTCAACGGCGCCACCTGCGTCAACTGCGTCGCGGTTGGTAAGACCTGCAGCACCATGACCCTGAGCTGCCAGTGAGCTACCTGCTCGCCGCCGCGCTGCTCGCGGCCACGGCGCCCGAGCACCTCTCGAAGGGCCTCGAGCTCTTGCGCTCCGGCGACGCCGCCACCGCTCACGTCGAGCTCGTGCTCGCCTTCACCCTCGACCCCGAGCTCGAGGCGCCCCCCGACGCCGCCGTCGAGGCCGCCCGCGCCGAGGCCGTCGCCGTGCTCAGAGAGCGCCTCGCCGACGCCGCCGCCAGGGCCACCCAGGCGTTCACCGCCACGCTCCCGCAGAGCTCCGCGTCGCTCGACCCTCCGAAGCCCCACGAGCCGCCGCCCGGCCCCGCTCCGAACGTCGACGCGAAGCCCGAGAAGGAGCGCCCCCTCGCCGCCGGCGGCCGCCTCACCGTCGGAGGCTACGGCTTCTGGGTTCCCCAGGAGAGCCGCTTCGGCCCCGCCATCGAGGCCTCCTTCGGTGCCCTGCTCGGCCCCGTGCGCCTCGGCGGCGCCGCCGCTCTCCTCGTCGGCACCTCGCTCGCCCTCACGCTCGCCGTCCGCGTCTCGACCACCAGCCAGAGCCGCGTCGCCTACCTCGCCGCCCTCGACGCCGGCGTCTTCTACGGCGGCTCGAACGCCCTCTTCGCGCCGATGCTCACCGTTCATGCCGCCGGCCTGCGCATCAGGGCCGGCCGCGTCGGTCTCGAGCTCCACATCGCCTCGGTGAGCCTGCTGTGGCTCGGCGGCTCGACGTTCCGCGTCGTCCCGCAGTCCGGAATCGCGGTGCTCTTGTGACCGCCGCCGCCGCCGTGCTGCTCGCCGCCGTGTGGACGGACCCGACCGGCCGCCTGCGCTGCGACGTTCCCGATGCGTACGCCCCGCTGCCCGACCAGCCCTGGCGCTTCACGCGCGCCGACGGCCTGCGGCAGCTCGTGTTCCTCACCGTCCGCCCCGTGCCCGCGGGGCCCGCCGAGCGGGCGAAGCAGCTGCTCGAGCGGGCGGGCGGCACCGCGCTCACGCAGGCCGGCAACACCGCCACGGGCACGCTCGACCCTCCGCTCTCCGCCGCGTTCGCCGTCGCGCCCACCGAGCCCTCCTGGGCCGGAGTCCTCGTGCTCGGTCCCAGCGCCGCCGACGTCGGCGCCGAGGCCGCCGCGCTCGCCGCGAGCTGCAAGAAGAACACGCCCTCGGTCGCGGGCGGCCGCGTCTGGGACACCACCCGGCGGCTCAGCGCCAGCATCCCCGCGGGCCACGAGACCACCGAGATCCGCGGCGCCGGCGCGGTGCAGGCGCCGGGCTACACCCTTCGCCTCTCGGCCGTGCAGGCGCTCGCACACCCCTCGCTGCAGGACGCCGCGGTCGAGCTCCTCAAGCCGAGCGGCGCGGTGCTCACCGGCACCGCCGGAGCCTCCGCCGGGCACGCGCAGTGGCCCGTCGTCATCGCGACCGGGAGCCTCGTGCAGGCCGGCGTCGAGTACGTCATCGAGGTCGCCGCCATCGATCTCGGCAACGGCGAGATGGCCGCCTTGAGCTTCAGCGCCAGCACCGCCTCCCTCAACCGCGCCCGCGCGACGCTCGACGAGATGCTGGGGACCCTGACCGTCGAGCCCCGGACGCCGCCCGCCGAGAAACCCTGAGCAGCGCCGCCAGCACGAGCAGCTCGCCGAGCCCTCCCGTCGAGCAGCCGCACGGAAAGCCGGTGCCCAGCCTCGGGCCCGCCGGCTGCTGCATCGAGCCGCCGCACCCGGTCGCTCCGGCCGTGGTGCCGGCGCTCACGTTCGTGCCGGCCGCGCCCGTCGACATCGCTGCGGGCTGGCTGCGCACCGCTCCACCGCCGTCGGCACCGGGGGGAGCCATCGACGGCTGCGCGGGCTGCATCGGCGTGCCGGGCCCGCCTCCGCCGCAGCAGGTGCTGCCTCCTCCGCAGTCGGCGCACGAGAGCCCGTTCGGGCAGTAGAGCCCGCGGCCGCAGCAGATCGCTCCGTGCGGAGCGCAGGTGCCGTCGGCGCACTGCACCGGCGCTCCCGCGGGACACGTCGGGCAGCCCTGCTCGCTCGGCGCGCACCAGCCCTTGTGCGGGCAGCACACGGTGCCCGACGGGCAGCACGAGCCGTTGCACGACACCGCGCACACGCAGATGCCGCCGAGGCCGCCCTGGCACCCGCCTGTCGAGACGCAGCTCGAGTCGCCGCAGCAGTAGCCGGTCGAGGGGTCGTACGCCGTGAACGGGTGGCTCTCGGCCGTGAGGCGCGGGCAGCACTGGGTCGTGCCGGCGATGCAGTCGGAGCCCCTCGGGCAGCCGTGGGCTCCGTCCGTGCAGCACGAGCCGCCCTTCTCGATGCAGCCGTGAATGCCGCCCTGGCAGCAGTCGAGGTGGCCCGGGCAGGTGAAGCCGCCGGGGCAGCACGTCAGGTCGCCGGGAACCACCTGCCCCTCACAGCACGTGACGTCGCCCTGCCCGTCGAGGCACTGGTCGCCGCACTTCTTCGCGCACGGGCACGCGCCGATGTCGAGGGAGCACGAGCCGCCCAGGCAGCTGCACGACTCCCCGGTGCTCGCGCGAATGACGCACGACGTGAGGGTGCCGCTCGCGCTGCAGCTCGCGGTGCGCGTGAACGTGACGTTGCCGTCGCACGCGCTGCCGCAGGCCGTCGAGGCGGTGCCGGGGCAGCGCAGCTGCTGCGAGGGGCAGGTCTGAGCCGCGGCCCCGGCGGCGAGGCACGCGGTCATCATCGCCATCGCCAGGCGCACGCCCCGGAGGATACCCTGCACGGCGACCATGAAATCGCTCCATCGGGCGGATCTGTTCGGCTGGTCGCGCTTCGACGAGGCGCGCGACCTCGACTTCAACAGCGTCGTGTGGGTGCGCCCGTCGGGAAACGTCGTGTTCGACCCGCTCGACCTCACGACGCACGACACGAAGCACCTCTCGAACCTCGGCGGCGCGGCGGTGGTCGTCATCACGAACTCCGAGCACGTGCGGGCGGCCGCGAAGGTGCACGCGGCCTTCGGCGCGAAGCTGTACGGCCCGCGGGCCGAGCGCGAGGTGTTTCCGCTGGCCTGCGAGCGGTGGCTGTCGCACGGCGAAGAGGTCGTGCCCGGGCTCGAGGCGTTCGAGCTGCACGGCTCGAAGACTCCGGGCGAGCTCGCGCTGCTGCTCGACGGCACGACGCTCATCACGGGCGACCTCATTCGCGCGCAGAAGGGCGGCCGCCTCAACCTGCTGCCCGACGCGAAGCTGAAGGACAAGGCGAAGGCGCTGGCGTCGGTGAAGGCGCTGGCCGAAGCGGCTCCGAAGCTCGAGGCGGTGCTGGTCGGCGACGGCTGGCCGGTGTTCCGCGACGGGCGGGCGCGGCTGCTCGAGCTGCTGGCCTAGCAGCGTGCGGCGCCGGGCCGCAGCAGCAGTCAGCGCTCACCGCCGTCGCGGATCTTCGCCTCGAGCTCTTCCGCGAGCTTGGCGCGCAGCGCGTCGAGCGCCTCGACCTCGCCGATGACCCGCCTCAGCTCGGCGATGCGGGCCTGAGCCTCGGCGATGCGCGCGCGCAGGCGAGCGCCTTCGGCGCCCTCGAAGCGCCCGGTGGGAGGCAGCACGAGCGTGCGCGGCGGCGGCACGGGTGGCAGCGGAGCGGCGGGCGGTAGCGGCGCGGGCTCGACGCCCTTCATCACCGCGCGCAGGCGCTCCTCGAGCAGGTCGGTGCGCCGGCGGCGGTCGGTCAGCGTGTCGGCGACGGCCTCGAGCCCGGCGAGCTCGCGCTCGGAATCGGCCAGCGCGGCGCGGAGCTCCGCGTGGTTCTGCGTGCACGCCGCGAGCAGCAGCAGCAGCGCTGCGCGCGGCGGGCGGGGCACCGTCAGGGCGCCGGAACTTCGGGGAGCAGCTCGCCGGCGGGCAGCTTCGCCAGGCTGACGCGGTGCTCGAGGTACCGCGCGAGCGCGAGCTCGACCTTCACGGGCAGGTCGGTGAACTTCACCTGCACGCGGTGATCGTCGCCGTCGTCGAGCACGCGCAGGACCTTCGCGTGCGCCTTCGTCTCGTAGCCCTCGGGCAGCCGGAAGTGGATGTCGACCTCCGCCGCGAGCGGCGGGTAGCGGGTCCACCACGAGGCGCCACCCAGCGAGACCTCGCCGTCGTAGACGGTGGGCACTCCGCTCTCGCCGGGGTCGACGACCCAGAGGCGCAGCGGCGCGCGGGGCGACGTGCGCCGCTCTTCACCGGCGCGGCGCTCACCGAAGCGCTCGAGCGGCTCGGCGACGAGGTTCAGGTGCCGGCGATCGATCTTCTTGCGCCGCTCGCCGCTCACTTCAACACCTCGACCGGAGCGCCGTAGACGAGCAGCTGCAGCGGCAGGAGCCCGAGCTCGTCGCGCCGGTTCCACGCCCAGGCCTCTTCGTTGCTCTCGGAGATGGCCGGCATCTCTTCGCCGAACGTGAAGCTCTCGACCTGCTCCGGCGCGGCTCCGAGCGCGATGAGGTACTTGCGCGCGGCGTCGGCGCGCTTCTGGCCCAGCGCGAGGTTGTACTCCTCGGTGCCGCGCTCGTCGGCGTGGCCGGCGATGCGAATGGTGACCGAAGGCCGCGAGCGCAGCGCGAGCGCCACCTTCTCGAGCATCGTCTGATCAGCCTGCGTCAGCGTCGCGTCGTCGAAGCCGAAGTGCAGCGTGCAGTCGGCCAGGAGCTTCGCGAACGCCTCGTCGGCCTGCCTCTGCTTCACGTCGCCGGCCGGATCCGCCGGCTCGTCCAGGTACGACGTCCTCACCTTCTTCGCGCACCCCGTCGCCGTCGCCGCCACCATCACCATCAGAACCATCGAACGGATCATCGAGAAAGCTCCCTCAAAGCGTGTGTGGGTTGACGTGGAACAGGGTGCCACAGGGTTGCAGCGCGTCTATTTTTCGGCCGGCGATTTCTGATCAGCGCGTGCTGAAAGCGCCCGAAGTTGCTACGCGCGCAGGCTCCCGGCTGATCAGAAACTTCCTGGCCCGTTGGGGGTTTGAGCGCTCTAGAGATGACGGTGGAAGACCCAGACGCCGCCCTCTTCATGAAGGTGGCCCGCGGTGACAAGGCCGCCTTCGCGGCGCTGTTCGATCGTCACCAGCAGAGCATCGTGCGCTTCGCCTTCCGCTACGTGGGCAGCCAGGCGCGGGCCGAGGAGCTGGCCCAGGACATCTTCGTGAAGCTGTACAAGAACGCCAAGAGCTACCGGCCGGACGCGAAGTTCAAGACGTTCATGTTCCGCGTGGCGACGAACCACTGCCTGAACGAGGTGCGGCGCCCGTACCAGCACGCGGAGACCGGCATGGAGACCCTGCCCGACACCCAGGAGTCGCCCGAGCGGCCCGACGCCGCGCTCGAGGGCAGGCGGCTCGAGAAGGCGGTGCACCTCGCGCTCGACGGCATGAGCGAGCGGGAGCGCGCGGCGTTCTGCATGTGCCGCTTCGAGGGGCTGCCGTACAAAGAGATCGCCTCCGCGCTCGACGCGAGCGAGGCGGCGGTAAAGAGCCTGATTCACCGCGCGACGCTGCAGGTGATGAAGCAGGTGGAGCTGTTGAAGGTGGGCATGTCGCCCGCAAGGAGTGAAGCATGAGCACGCGAGACGAGCTGGCCGCGAACCTCACCGCGTACATCGACGGCGAGCTGTCGGAGCTGGAGACGAAGAGGCTCGAGGAGGCCTTGAAGGCCGACCCCGAGCTCGCCGCGCTGGAGCGCACGATGCGCGCCACGCTGCAGGCCGTCGGCAGACTGCCGCACCCGGAGGCCTCGCAGGCGCTGCGGCGCGCGGTGCTGAGCCGGCTCGATGAGAAGACCCCTTTCGAGAAGCTGCGCGCGTTCTTCACGCTGCCGCGGCTGGCGCCGGCCGTCGGGCTCGCGGCGGCGGCGGCGGTCGCGGTGGTGGTGCTGAAGCCCGGCCGCGCCGATCGGCCGGCGCTCGACGCCGAGACGCTGTTCGTCGCGCAGAACATGGAGGTGCTGGAGGACCTGGACGTCATCGGCCTCGAGACCCCCGACGACCTCGACGTCGTCGCGAGCCTGCACGAGCTGGAGGCGACGCCGTGAAGCGCGTGCTCGTGGTGATGCTGATCGCTGCCTCGGCGGGGGCTTCGGCCCAGACGGCGGAGGAGCGGTGGAGCCAGCTGTCGGACGCGCAGAAGGAAGAGCTGCGCGCGAAGTGGAAGGAGTTCAAGGCGCTGCCGCCCGAGGAGCAGGAGCGGATCCGCGGCAACGCCGAGCGCTTCCGCAACCTGTCGCCGGAGGACAAGGAGCGCGTGCGCGAGAACGTGCGCTCGTTCCGCGCGCTCTCGCCCGAGGAGCGGCAGGAGCTGCGCGCGCGCTGGCAGGACTACCGGAAGATGGACCCCGAGGAGCGCCAGGAGCTGCGCAAGCGCATGCGCTCGTACCTGAAGTCGCACCCGGAGCAGCGCGAGCAGCTGCGCGAGAACCTGCGGCGCTGGCGGCGCATGTCGCCGGAGCAGCGGCAGGAGATGCGGGAGAGGATTCGGGAGCGGCGGAGGCGATGAGCGCGCTGCTGCTGCTGTTGTGGCTGGCGGCGGTCGATGGGGGGGTGCCGGCTCCGCCGAAGGCGGCGGCGCTCTCGCCCGAGGACGCCGAGCTGCTTCAGAACCTGGAGCTCTTGCAGAGCTACGACGAGGCGCGAGATCTCGAGCTGCTCGAGGAGCTGTCAGTCGAAAGGTGAGGCTCGCGTCGTGGAGCGCCGACGCGCCCGGCCGATGAGGCCCTACACGCCCCTCAATATGCAGGTTCGAGTCCTGCCGCCCCGATTGACTGCCGGGGCGTAGCCAAAATGGAAAAGGCACCAGATTTTGGATCTGGCTCCAAAAGAGCTGCGGCTTTCTCACTCGGGCGCGTCACATTTTCCTCCGCGGTGCGTCCACAGCTTCCGACGCGCTCGGCCGAAGAGGCCCCACACGCAAGGATGCGCGGGTTCGAATCCCGTCGAGGGCTCTTGCCTTCGTAGCTCGGTGGTAGAGCACCACACTCTTAATGTGGGTCGAAAGACCAGCGGCTTGTTCACTCGGGCGCGTCACCTTTCCTTCTTCAGTGCTATGAGCGCGGCGCCTTGTCGCTGCTCGTCCGCCGCCTGAGAGTGATGGATATCCCCGCCCTCGAGGCGCTCGAGCGGGAGTCCGTGGAGCGGCACCCCGGCCGCACCGGCTGGCTCGACACGTACCGCCGGCACATCGAGCGCGCGCTGGCGGAGGAGCCCGAGGGGTTCCTGGTCGGCGAGCTGAACAACGCGGTGGTCGGCGGAGCGATCTGCCGGCAGAAGGGGCCGCACCCGCTGACGGGCCACAAGCACGGTCAGCTGCTCGCGCTGACGGCGTCGCCGGCGTACGCGCGGTACAACGTGGCGGCGCGGCTGCTCCTCGAGTCGTCGGTGTACCTGAAGTCGCGTGGGTGCAGGTCGATGACGGTGTGGTGCCCGATCGATCTCGACCCGAAGGAGATCGACGTGTTCAAGACGGCCGGCTTCTCGGTGGTCTCGTGGGAGCTGGAGCGGCAGCTCTAAGGCCTCAATCGGCGCACGAGGGCGCGCGTCGCGAAGGTGGAGCTCCGAGAGAATGGCGACGGCGAAGCCCTGGAAGCGGAGGACCCGAGGCTGCGAGTCGAGCTCCGACCACACGTCACCACCGCCGGGCGCCCTTGCGGCCAGCCAGCTGTACCTCGCCACGTCGATGCCGAACGCGACGGCGACGTTGCGTTCCTGCGCGGCGCTGATCAGCGGTCTCGCACGCACGCGGACCTGATCGTTCGCGAACGCGGGGAAGACGACGAGCTGGGCGTCGAATCGAACGGCGTCGTCGGCGATCGCGCACTGTAGCGACGGCGTCTGACATCAGCGGGCGATGTCAGACCCGTGTGGCACCATGCTGCGCATGTACTTCGGAGACATGTTCGTTGATCACCGCGTCGAGAAGGCCGTGCTCGAGTGCATCGCGGAGCGCGGGATCGACGCCACGGATGTCGAGACGGTGGCGGCCCGTCTCCAGCGAGGCCGCTCGACGCTCTACGCGCAGTACGGGAACTGGCAGAAGCTGCTCGTCTACACGCACCAGCGCGCGCTCGAGTCCATCGGCACTCTCTTCGACTGCGCCGCCGGCGATCGCCGCCTCGAGTTCGACGAGTGGTGGGCGCGGTTGCGCGCGTTCTTGTGCGAGCCGGCCGGCCGGGGATTCCTGCAGCTGCGCACGCGCGTTTCACCGGCCGAGCCGCCAGAGTCGAAGGAGGTCGAGCAGCTGCCGGCGCTCATCGCGTGGGTGAATCGCAACCGCTCGCCACTCGAGCCGTCTGCGACTGCGGTCACGCAGGTCATCTGGTTGCTGGCGTTGAGCGCTGCAACCTGCCCGGCGAAGGAGATCGATCTCCGCGAGCTGGCCTGGGCGCTCGTCGACGACTCACGGACGTCCAAAGGCGACGACGAGCTGAACCTGGACTCTCCCGAAGCTCTCGCTCCCCTGCTGTAGACGCGGGGTGTTGGACCCAAGGTCTCGTCCCGCGTCGGCGCCGCGCGCCGGGTCGCTGGACTGGACGTCTCGTCCAGCCTCGGGGCCACGCGCGGGGTCGCTGGACTGGACGTCTCGTCCAGCCTCGGGGCCACGCGCGGGGTCGCTGGACTGCACGTCTCGTCCAGCCTCGGAGCAGCGCGCGGGGTCGCTGGACTGGACGTCTCGTCCAGCCTCGGGGCCACGCGCGGGGTCGCTGGACTGGACGTCTCGTCCAGCCTCGGGGCCACGCGCGGGGTCGCTGGACTGGACGTCTCGTCCAGCCTCGGGGCCACGCGCCGGGTCGCTGGACTGGACGTCTCGTCCAGCCTCGGGGCCACGCGCCGGGTCGCTGGACTGGACGTCTCGTCCAGCCTCGGCCCCGGCGTCGAGCCGGATTCCGGCGCAGGGCGTGGACCCAACCTCCGCATCCCTGCTGGCCGGCGGTCAGCGTCCCAGGCGCGCGGTCGTCGCAGCTACCTCTCTGGCAGCCGCCGAATCCGGCACCCGTCAGCGGTTCGCCGCCGGCCCCGCGCCCAGCTCTACGAGCAGCTCCTTCGCGCCCTCGACCTCTTCGAGCTGCCACAGCGCATACCGCGCATCGGCGGTCACGTTGCGCGCGACGTCGGGGTTGTACCCGAAGTCGTTCGCCACGTTCTCCCAGACGCGATCGAAGTTCACGCCCACCAGCTTCCCGGTGCCGTCGATCACCGGAGACCCCGAGTTCCCGCCCGTCGTGTCGCAGTCGGCGAGGAACGCCACCGGCACGTCGCCGAGCGCCGGGTCCTTCCACCTTCCCAGCCGCTTCGCGCGCGCAGCGTCGAGCACCTTCGCGGGAACCTGGAACGGCTCCTTGCCGGTGTGCTTCGCCACCATGCCGGCCAGCGTCGTCTGCGGCTTCATCGCGAGGCCGTCGCGCGGCTCGTACCCCTTCACCCGGCAGAACGACACCCGCAAGGTCGAGTTCGCGTCGGGCGCCACCGGCTTGCCCGCGGCCGCCGTCACGGCCGCCCGCCACTGCGGCCGGTGCTGAAGCATCGCGCCCAGCCACCCGTCGACGCGCTCCTTCTGCGCCTTGCGCTCGGCGTCGAGCTGAAAGCCCAGCTCGAGCAGCGGATCCTTGCGCGCCTTCAGCTGCTCCACCGTCTCCTCGATCATCTTCTTCCGCTCCTCGAGCACCGTCACCTTCGTCTTCGCGTAGACGGCGTCGAGCTTCTTCGGCAGCTCCGCGTCGACTCCGGCGATCTTCTGCCCCAGCGCGCGCTGCACCCACTTCGCCGTCGCGGCCTTGTCGGCGGGCACGAAGAACCGCTTCTGATCTCTCGCCAGCCGCTCGCGCAGGCGCGGCAGGTCGCGCTCCTGGTAGCCGGGCTCCCGCTCCAGGTCCGGCTTCGCGCGCTCGGTCGACAGCCGCGCCAGCGTCACGGCCCAGTCGAGCGCGCGCGACGACTGCGACAGCACGTCGACCGTGAAGTCGTGCTCCCAGTACTTCAGCCGCTCGGCGAGCAGCGCCTCGAGCGCCTTCCGCGCCTCCACCGCCTTCGGAGCCGCCTTCGACAGCACCGCCGCGTCGGCCTCCTCGCGCTTGCGCACGAGCTCCCCGCGCTCGATGCCCGCGACCTGGCCCTGCGCGTTCTTGTGCACGTTCGCGAGGCGCTTGAGCTCGTCGCTCACCGCGATGCGGCCCTCTTCGCTGCCCTTCGTCGCCTCTTCGAGCAGCGCGATCTGCTCCCCCGTCCACCTCTCGCGCGCGGGGAAGAACCGCTCGTAGCGCTCCTTCACCTCGCTCGCGAGCAGGCCGCGGTAGCTGATGCCGGGGTACCCGAGCACCGCGACCGCGTCGCCCGCCTTCACGCCGGTGACCGACAGCGGAAAGAAGTACTGCGGCCGGTACGGCTCGCCCTTCGTCGTGTACGCGCGCACCAGCGAGAAGTCGCCGGTGTGCCGCGGCCAGCTCCAGTTGTCGATCTCTCCGCCGTACTCGCCGACGCCCCGCGGCGGAGCCCACACCAGCCGCACGTCGGTCAGCTCGTCGAACACCGTGAGGTTGAACGTGACTCCGCCGTCGAAGGTCGCGAACGTGCACCGCGTGCCGGCGGCGCCCTCGCCGGGCGGCTCTTTCTCGCAGGCGGCGACCAGCTGGTTCTGAATCGCGTCGAGCGCGCGGTAGCGCTCGAGGTCCGAGGCCGCCGCGTCGAGCTTCGCGCGCACCTCGGCCGTCACGTCGCGGAACGCGCGGGGCACCTGAATGCGGTACGCCTTCGACGCCTTCTCGTCGGCGCGCGTCTTCGCGAGGTACCCGTCCTCGAACAGGTTCGCGCCCGGCGTCGAGTGCTCGGTGAGTATCGACACCACGCAGTGGTGGTTCGTGATCAGCAGGCCCTGCGCCGACACGAACGAGCCCGAGCAGCCCGGCAGCTGCACCGCGTTCGAGAGCAGCCCGGTGCCCTTCTTCTTGTCCCAGAGCTTCTGCAGCGGCAGCTGGAAGCCCTGCTCCTTCACCCACTTCGGCCCGAGGTCGAGCACCTGCGCCGGAGTCCACTTGCCTTCTGCACCCAACATCGCGACGACGACGACTGCGAGCTTCATGCGGCACGCTGCTTTCTCTGGCGCGTCAATGCGTACGCCACGGACGTCACGATGAGCAGCACACCGGCCCAGAGCAGCAGCCAGTGCGGGCTCCCCGCGGGGTTCCGGAAGAACCCGAAGTAGAGCATCCACAGGGCGAGCAGGCCGTAGATGGCCGCCGCCACCAGGCTCAGCGTCGACGGCTTCTCGAACCGCCCCGTCTTGTCGAAGCGCGCGCGGAACAGCCCGGTCACCGTCAGCGCCGCGAACAGCACCAGGAGCGCGCCGATCGCCGCCAGCATGTCGCGCACGTCGGGAGCCAGCACCAGCACGATCGCGATCGCGCCCTGCAGCAGCACCGAGCGCACGGGCGGCTTGCCCTCCTGCGCCTTCAGCGACGGCGGCAGCACGCCGTCGGCCGCCATCGCGGCGTACACGCGCGGCCCCACCAGCATCATCGCGCTCATCGCCGACATGAACAGCAGGAGGATCACGCCCGAGAACACGCGCGCCCCGCCCTCGCCCACCAGCCGCGCCATCACGATGTGGCCGAGCGTCACCTGGTCCTTCTGCTTCAGGTACCAGTCCGCGAGGTCGGCCTCGGGCGTCAGGTTCGCGACGAAGACGTAGTTCAGCACCAGGTAGAGCACCGCGACCGCCGAGCAGCCGATCAGCATCGCCCGAGGCACGTTCTTCGCGGGCTCGTTGAACTCCTCGGCGGCGTAGACCGCCGCGTTCCACCCGCTGAACGCGAACGCGATGAAGAACAGGCTGCCGGCGAACGCCCCGACCGGAAAGCCCGCCGACGGGTTCGCCGGCTGCCAGGCGGGAAACGCCCAGCGCCCCGCCACCACGCCGACGCCGATGAACGCGAGCAGGAGCAGCACCTTCACGCCGAACAGCACGTTCTGCACCCGCGTGCTCGTGCGCAGGCCGATGGCGTGCGCGATCGTGAGCAGCACCACGAGGCCGACGCCGAACAGGTTCGGGTGAATCGAGCCGCTCAGCTTGTTCGCGTAGGCGCCGGCCGCGTACGCGTCGACCGCGATCGGCGCCGAGAACCCGACGAGCAGCGACGACCAGCCCGCCAGGTAGCCCAGGAACGGGTGCCACAGCTGCGACAGGTAGCGGTACTCGCCGCCGCTCTTCGGCATCAGCCGCGCGACCTCGGCGTACGCGACGACGCCGCACAGCGCGAGCCCCGCGCCGACCCCCCACGCCAGCAGGATCTGGCCCGGCCCCAGGTCTTGCGCCATGAAGCCCGCCGACACGAACACGCCCGCACCGACCATGTTCGCGATCACGAGCCCGATGCCGGACTTGAGACCCAGGTATTTCGCGGGGGCGTCCGCCATTGGGCGCGCACCCTATATGAAATTCTGGGGCGGCAGGGTCCGTTGAAGTAAGCACTCCGCCATGCTCGCACTCCTTGCGCTCGCTCTGGCTGCGTCCGACGGCGGAGTCGCTGGCGGCGTCACGCTTCACCCCGAAGGCGGGCAGGACTTCACCGCCGAGGCGAAGCTGCTCTTCCGCGTCGTGGCCTGCCAGGGCGACGAGCCGCTCCCCCCGCACATCGACGCCAAGATCGTCGAAGAGCACTGCAAGAAGCTGAACGGCCGCATCGAGAAGTACCGCCAGACCTGGGTGCAGGTCGCCTCGCCGTTCATCCAGAAGCTCAAGCCGCAAGGCCTGCCCACCACCATCGTCTACCCGTTCGGCGGAGGCGACCTCGTCTCGGCGCTCACCACGTACCCCGAGCTCACCGAGGTCACCACGATGTCGCTCGAGCACGCGGGCGACCCGCGCCGCATTCACAAGATCGACGCCAGGCGACTCAAAGACAGCCTCGCCGTCATCGACGCCACCTCGGCGGGCCTGCTCGTCGCGAACGACAGCAAGACCGAGAACCTCATGAAGGGCCAGCGCGGCGACCTGCCCGGCCAGCTCTCGTTCTTCCTCATCGCGCTCGCCGTGCACGGCTACGAGCCGGTCTCCGTCCGCTACATCTCGCTCGACAAGGAAGGCAAGGTGAAGGGCCACACCGCCGAAGACATCGCGGCCGTCGAGGGCAAAGAGGCGAAGCTGCTGCACAGCCGGTGGGTCGCGCCCGACTTCTCCGAGGCCTTCGACAACTACGAGATGGTGTTCGTGAAGAAGGGCGGCGACCCGAAGAAGGAGGCGAAGGTGCACCGCCACTTCGCGCAGAACCTCGACAACGATCACGTGCTCGCGAACGAGCCGCTGCGCAAGTACCTCGACGCCCGCGGCCGCATCTGCGCGATGACGAAGGCGGCCTCGTACCTGCTCTGGCGCGACAACTTCTCCACCATCCGCGACTTCCTGCTCGCCCACATGGAGTTCATGGTCAGCGACTCGACCGGCGTGCCGCCCGCGTTCGCCACCAAGGCCGGCTTCGAGCAGCAGGCGTTCGGCAAGTTCAGCGCCTCGTTCCTCGGGGCCGCTCCGCAGCACAACGCCGACTTCGTCAAGCTGTGGGCGAAGGCCGAGCCGCTCGGCTTCCGCTACGGGTACCTCGACAAGGCCCTGCAGTACCACATGCTGATCACGCGCAAGGCGGCGAAGAAGGAGTAGCGGAGCGTTGCCCGCCCTCGCCGCTCTCGCGCTGCTCGGGCAGCTCGACGCCGGAGCACCGGACGCCGGCACTCCGCTCACCCCCGCGGCCGCGCTCATCGCGCAGACCTCGCGCAAGGAGCTCGTCGTGCAGCTCCTCGACGACGGCCGCCACGTGCGCTTCGGCACCGACGGCAGGGGCCCGGTCAACGTGTGGCGCCCCATGACGTACAGGCCCGAGACCGCCCTCACCGTCGTCTACGTGCACGGCTTCTTCGACGACGGCGACAGCGCGTTCTGGAACCACCACCTCGCCGAGCAGTTCCGCGACAGCGGGCGCAACGCGCTGTTCATCGTGCCCGAGGCGCCGTCGTGGCGAACCGACGACGTCGTGTGGAAGGACCTCGACGAGCTGCTCACCGTGACCGGCAAGCAGGCGCGCGTGCAGCCGCCGAAGGGCCCCGTCTGGGTCGTCGCGCACTCGGGCGCGTACCGCACCGCCGCCGCGTGGCTCACGCACCCGAAGCTCGAGCGCGTCATCCTCCTCGACGCCCTCTACTCTGCCGACGACGACTTCACCGCGTGGGTGAAGGGCGCCGACGGTACGGCGCCGCGCCGGCTCACCGTCATCGGCTTCGACACCGCGCAGCGCACCGAGTGGTTCCTGCGCGCGCACCCCGGCGCGGTGAAGCTCGACGACGTACCCTTTCTCTACGACGGGCTGCGCGCGGCCCACGCCACCGCTCCGGTGCTCTACATGCAGAGCGAGCGCTTCGCCCACATGGAGCTTGTAACGAGCGGCCGCGTGTTGCCTGTGCTACTTCACCACCTGAAGTGATGGCCCTGCGCGTCCTCTGCTTCGTCGTCCTGCTCGCCGTGAAGGCGGTGCTCCCGCTCGCGCAGGCGGCGCCCGACACCGCCGAAGAAGCGACGCGCTCTGCCCCCGAGCTCGAGACCGAGGGCGAAGACGACGACTCCGACGTGGTGGCCTCGCAGCTCCTCGGAGCCGCCCACGTCGTCGAGAAGCACCACCCGCCGGCCCGCGAAGCGCGCCGCCCCGAAGAGCCTCCCGCCGCCCCCGCAGACCGCCCTCCGAACGCCTGAGCGCTTCAGCAGCCCTCAGCCGTTTCCCCCTTGCTTTCCGGAGAGCACTGCCGTGCGTGAAGTCCTCAAACACGACCTGCCCGCATCCATCGTCGTCACGCTCGTGGCGATTCCCCTCTGCCTCGGCATCGCGCTCGCCTCGGGCGCTCCCATGATGTCGGGCCTCATCGCCGGCATCGTCGGCGGCCTCGTCATCGGCCCGCTGTCGGGCTCCCAGCTCATGGTGAGCGGGCCCGCCGCCGGTCTCACCGCCGTCGTGCTCGCGGCGACCGCGAAGCTCGGTACGTGGGAGGCCTTCGTCCTCGCCGTCGTGCTCGCGGGCGCGTTCCAGCTCGCGCTCGGAGCGCTGAAGTGGGGCTTCGTCGCCGACTACGTGCCGCGCTCGGTCGTGCGCGGCATGCTCGCGGCGATCGGCCTCATCTTGATCATGAAGCAGCTGCCGCACGCGGTCGGCTACGACGCCGACTACGAGGGCGACGACTCGTTCCAGCAGCCGACCGGCGAGAACACGTTCACGGCGATCCTCCACATGCTGAACCGCATTCAGCCCGGCGCGGTCATGATCGCCAGCGCCGGCCTCGTGGTGCTGATCGCGTTCGAGAAGGTGAAGCCGCTCGCGAAGCAGAAGGTGGTGCCGGGGCCGCTCGCCGCCGTCCTCTGCGGCGTCGCCATCAACCAGGTGCTGCGCGCGGTCGCGCCCGAGCTCGCGCTGCAGAGCGAGCACCTCGTCGCGCTGCCCACGGGGGCCCCGTCGGGAGACCTCGTCCGATTCCCCGACTTCGGCGCCATCACGCGGCTCGACGTGTGGAAGACGGCGTTCACCATCGGCGCGGTCGCCAGCATCGAGACGCTGCTCAGCCTCGACGCGACCGACCGGCTCGACCCGCACAAGCGGCACGCCTCGCCCGATCGCGAGCTGCTCGCTCAAGGCGCGGGCAACATGCTCAGCGGCCTGCTCGGCGGCCTGCCGCTCACCGGCGTCATCGTGCGCAGCTCGGTGAACATCAACGCGGGCGCGAAGACGCGGGCCTCGGCCATTCTGCACGGCGTCTTCCTGCTCGCCTCGACGTTCCTCATTCCCGGGCTGCTCAACCTGATTCCGCTCTCGGCGCTGGCGGCGGTGCTGCTCGTCACGGGCTACAAGCTCGCGAAGCCGGCGCTGATCAAAGAGGCGTGGAAGACCGGCCGCGACTTCTTCGTGCCGTTCGCGGCCACGGTCGTCGCGATCGTCGCCACCGACCTGCTGACCGGCGTCATCATCGGCCTCGTGGCCGGCACGTTCTTCATCTTGAAGGAGCACGCCCAGTCTGACGGCATGAGGGACACCACCGTGCCGGGGGCGGTGGTGAAGCGCTTCGAGCTCGACGACCAGGTCACGTTCCTTCACCGCGTGGGCATCGTGAAGATCCTCGACTCCGTGAAGCCGGGCGAGCGCATCGAGATCGACGCGCGCCGCTGCCGCCGCATCGACCCCGACGTCCTCGCGGTGCTGAAAGACTTCGCGCAGACCGCCGTCGAGAAGAAGATCGATTACCGACTCGTAGGCCTGACAGGAGCTGCCCCGTGAGCGTAGACCCCATCGACCGACTCCTCACCCAGAACAAGGCGTGGGTCACGAAGTCGAAAGAGAAGGACCCCGAGTTCTTTCACCGGCTCGGCAAGGGTCAGTCGCCCGAGTACCTGTTCATCGGGTGCTCCGATTCGCGGGTGCCCGCGAACGCGCTCACCGGCACGGGCCCCGGCGAGATGTTCATGCACCGCAACATCGCGAACCAGTTCCACCCGCATGACCTCAACTGCCTGTCGGTCGTGCAGTTCGCGATCGAGGTGCTCGACGTCGGGTGCATCATCGTCTGTGGCCACTACGGCTGCGGCGGCGTGAAGGCCGCGAACAGCCCGCACAGCTACGGCGTCGTCGATCACTGGCTCGGCGACATTCGCGACGTCGGCGAGCGCTACGAGCGGGTGCTCTCGGGGCTCGACGAGCACGCCCGGCACCAGCGCATGGTCGAGCTCTCGGTGATGCAGCAGGTCTTCAACCTGTCGCTGTGCCCGACGCTCCGCAGCGCGTGGAAGAAGGGCAAGCGGCCCGTCATCGCCGGGCTCGTCTACGACATCGAAGAGGGCGTGCTCCACAAGATCGTCGGCGGGCTGTGCAGCGTCGAGCAGGCGCAGCAGCTCATGCCCGACCCGCGCGCAGAGAAGCTCCCGCCGCTGCTGCTCGACTGACCGTCTGTCTTCCGACCCTCGCGGGTGATCAGAGCACCACGGTGCGCTGCGCGCGGCCGGCGAGGTAGCCGACCTTGCGCGCGAGCCCCGCGAGCTGCGCGTTGTTGTCGTCGACGCGCATGGTGAGCCGCGGCAGCGACGAGAGCAGGTGCCGCGAGATCTGCCCCAGCGACAGCGTCGCGTGGTGCAGCCGCCGCTGCTCGGGGATCGTGTACAGCCCCTCGAGCTCGGCCCCTTGCGGGCAGCGGCTGCCGATGTCGAGCTTGAAGACGAGGCGCTTGTCCTTCGGGTCCTCCAGCACGTACGTGCGCTTCGCCCGCACCTTGAGCTTCACGCGCTCGGCGAAGCCCCGGGCGTCGAGGGCGAGGGGGTCTCTCTCCATCTGCTCCTTCACCGCCGCGGCGGCCATCGGCACGAGCTGATCGACATCGGCCTCGACCGCGAGGCGCAGGGTCGGGTTCGTGAAGGGCCCCAGGTCGTCGGCCGAGCAGGCGAACAGCCGCTGCGTGCGGTTGAGCTGCGGCTTCGCGGTCGGGCACAGGTGCTGGACGAGCACGTCGACCCCTCCCTTGTCGCCCATGATCGAGACCGGCTTCACCCCCGCGGCGAGCGCCTTCGCGAGGTCTGCGATCGCGCTCGCCGGGCTCGCGCTGGGCACGATGAGGCTGCCCCCGCCGCCGACGAACAGCGCCGCGGTCAGCTCGCCGTCGACGAACCGCCCGTGAAACTGAAAGCCCGGGTGCCCGGGCTTCGCGACGACGCCGAAGTCCTCGAGGATGCCGAGCAGGTAGAGGTTGTGGGCGGGCTCGCGCGCGAGCATCGCGCGCAGCGTGTCGAGATGTTGCTGCCGGAGCGCCTCCACCGAAACGGCCATGAGCTGAAGTACAGCCTACTGCTTCGCGTGGGGGTTGAAGATGAACGTGTGGCGAATGCTGCCTTGCGGCATGCCCTGCGGCAGGCTGATGCGGGCGCCCTCCAGCGCGTCCTGCACGCAGGCGGTGAGGTAGGGGTCGGCGCTCTTCATCTTCAGCCGCACGTTGGTCACGGTGCCGTCGGCCTGCGGGTCGAAGCTCGCCGCCACGTGGATGACCTGCTTGAAGCGGCCGTCCAGGTCGAGGAAGCACAGGTTCACGAGCGGCGTCAGCTCGTGGAGGAGCGCCTGCTTCGGCTCCATCTTCGCGAGCTCGGCCGCCGCGTCGTCGATCGCCGCCGCGGGGGCCGGCGGCTCCGGAGGTGGAACCGGAACCGGAACCGGCGCGGGCGCGGGCTCAGGCCGCGGGCGCTCGGCGATCGGAGGGGCCGGCGGCGGAGCCGGCTCGGCCTGCGGCGGAGGCAGCGGCAGCGGCTCGTCGCTCAGCGTCGAGAGGCCCCACCCCACGAGCGCCGCGAACGGCACGAGCACGGCGAGCGCGATGATCGCGAGGCGCTTCACGCCGCCACCACCGCGTCGCGCCGCAGCGCCTCGAGCGAGAAGGCGGCGACGAGCTCGCGCGCGGTGACGGGAGCGCCGGAAGAGAGGCCGCTCCACTTCGCGAGGCGGCCGACGAGCGCGCGCGGGTCGTCGCCGCGCTCCCGGAAGAACGCGACGGTGCTCGAGCCGTCGCGCTTCGCCATGCGGCGGCCGGCGGCGTCGAGCAGGAGCGGCACGTGCGCGTACCGCGGCGGCGGCTCGCCGAGGGCCTCGTAGAGCAGCAGCTGGCGTGGAGTCGACGCGAGCAGATCGTCGCCGCGCAGCACGTGCGTGACGCCGCTCGCGGCGTCGTCGACCACCACCGCGAGCTGGTACGCCGCCACGCCGTCGGCGCGCCGCACCACGAAGTCCCCCACCGCCTGCTCGACGTCCTGCACGTACTCGCCGTGGAGCAGATCGACGAACGACGTCGGGCCGCCGCGCGCGCGGAAGCGCACGGAGGCGGGCCGGCCCGGCTGCGTGACGGAGCTGCGGCAGGTGCCCGGGTAGACGGGCCCGTCTTCGCCTTCGTGCGGCGCGCTCGCGGCCCGCGCGAGATCGGCGCGCGAGCAGGTGCAGAAGAAGGTGAGGCCCTTCGCCTGCAGCACGCCCAGCGCCTCGCGGTAGTGGTCGCCGCGCTCGCTCTGCTTCAGCACGGGCCCGTCCCAGTCGAGGCCGAGCCACTCGAGATCGCGATAGAGCGCGTCGACCGCTTGGGGCTTGCAGCGCTGCGCGTCGAGATCCTCGATGCGGAGCAGGAACTCCCCGCCCAGCGCGCGCATCTGCAGCCAGCCCAGCAGCGCGCTCCTGGCGTTGCCGAGGTGCATGAGCCCGGTCGGCGATGGAGCAAAGCGCCCCCGGATTCCGGGCCGGGGGAAGCCGGTCACGGGCTCTTCTTGAGGGGCTTGCGCTTTCCGTCGCCCAGCGGCTTGCGGTTGCCCTCTTCCTTGGCCGCCGTCTCGGGCTCGCCGACGTCGAGCGCGTCGCCCTTGCCGGGCTGCACGCCGTACTTCGCCTCGGCCACCTTCACGCCCGACGGCCCCAGGTTCGGCGCCACCGACGACGGCACCTTCACGGCGTCGCCCGACTTGGGGCCCTTCGACGACAGCGTGCCGGCGATGTTGAAGAACTCGACGCCGGCCGACAACAGCTCGGTGTCGAACGTCGCGCGGCTCAGCCGGCGAACCTCGCCGCCCTTCGCGGCATAGATGAACGCGTCGAGCGCGAGGTTCTTGCCCTCGCGCGAGAGCGTGCCGAAGACGAGCAGGTCGAGGCCCGAGGCGGCGGTGAGCTCCTGGGCGGCCTTCACGACGTCGGCGTCGAGCCGGTTCTGCGAGACCGCCGTGAGCACGCGCGACTCGGGGTCCTTCGACTGCGACGCCCCGCTCACCTTGGCGGTCTTGCCGGCCTGGACCTCGGCGACGCCGCCCAGCACCTCGCCGGTCGCCAGCGTCGCGCGCCAGAAGTGCAGCCCCGGCGGCACGTCTTTCACCTGCAGCGGCGTGTTGCCCAGCGGCACTCCGTCGACGACGACGGCGGCGCCCGACGGCGTCGACTCGAGCTGCAGCACGCCCTTCGCCGCGTCCTTCACGGCCTTGCGCGTGTCCGCCACGACGCGCGCGAACAGCTGCGAGGTCGCCGCGAGCGGCAGGTCGCGATCGGGCGCCAGGGCGAGCGCCGTCTTCAGGCTCTGGAGGCCGTCTTCGTCTTTGCCGGTGTTGTACTGGACCGCGGCGAGCAGCGCGTACGCGTCGACGACCTCGCCGATGTCGGCGATGTGAGCGGCGTTCGCCTTGTAGGCGGCGACCGCCTTCGCCAGCGACTCGCCGGCGAGCCGGAACTTCTTCTTCGCGCGGTGGCCCTTCGCCTCTTCGACGTCTTTGCGGGCGTCGTTCAGCGCGTCGGCGGCACCGAAGTCGGTCGCGCCCGCCTTGCGGAGGTCGATGAACTGCAGCCCCTCGGCGTTCTTGAACTCGGTCGACAGCATGCCGGTGGCCTTCTGGCCGGCGCGCGCGGGGACGTCGCCGGAGAGCGACGCGAAGGGGAGGACTCCGAGCTTCTGCGGAGCGGCGGGCGCCGTCTCTTCGGCGAGAGCGAGAGCCGGGAGCGCCAACAGGGAGGCGATCAGCAGGGAACGCATGGGGTTGGCAGATAGCACGCTTTGGCCGTGCGGGCGGTTCCCAAGGTGGGTAAGAGACGGCGCGTGCGGTTCCTGCACTGCTCCGACGTTCACATCACCGGCGACTACAAGAGCAAGAGCCTGCTCACGCTCGGGTGGCGGCGCATGCCGGCGCTCGGCGAGCTGTTCATCAAGGGCCGCTACCGGAACTTCGAGCGGGCGCCCGAGACGCTGCGGCTGATCATGCGCGACGCCGAGCGGCACCGGGCGGGGCACGTCGTCGTCTCGGGCGACGTCACCGCCTACGCGCTGGAAGAGGAGTTCGACGGCGCCCGCGCCGCGCTCGAGCCGTGGGTCTCGGACAAGCAGCGCTGCACGGTGATTCACGGCAACCACGACACCTACACGCCGGGCACGATGCGCGACCGGCGGTTCGAGCGGCGCTTCGGGCACCTGCTCGAGTCCGACCTGCCCGAGGTCGCGCGCGAGGGGCCGTACCCGTTCGTGCGCCTGCTCGACGGGGCCGCCGTCATCGGCCTGCGGTCGGCGCGCGTGCCGATCGTGCCGGGCGCGTCGTTCGGCGTCATCGGGCGGCGGCAGCTCGAGGGGCTCGATCTCGCGCTCTCGGACAAGCGGCTCGACGGGCGCGCGGTGCTGGTGGCGGTGCACCACGCGCCGCTGACGAAGGCGGGCAAGCCCGACAAGTTGAACCACGGGCTCGTCGACGCAAAGGCGCTGTTCCAGCGGCTGCCCGGCGCGCGGTTCGCGGTGCTGCACGGCCACATTCATCACCGCTACCACCACCCGGCGACGCCGCAGCGCCCGCACATCTTCGGCGCGGGCAGCTCGACGCAGGCGGGGCGCGAGGGCTACTGGCTGATCGACGTGCGCGACGGGAAGATCGCGGGCAGCGAGATGCGCACGCCGGGGATGTGATCGTCTGCAGGTCTGCAGCGACCACCGACCACCGACCACCGACTTCTACGGCGCGCCCATGCCCTGGCACTCGGCCGGGGTCGCATCGCCGCAGTTGTTCTTCAGGAGCGCCCGGGCGCACGCCGCCTTCTTGTCGGCGTTCGCCGGGGCCACCGCGGTCTTCGTCGACGTGTCCTTGCAGGCCTTCGAGACCGCCTGGCAGCGGTCTTTCGCGTCGGGCTTGCAGCTCGTCGCGTGGCACACGGCCCCCGCCCACAGGTCGCACAGCCAGCGCTCGCTGTACGTGTCCGGCTTCACCGAGACAGAGCTCGACAACCACGCGGCGGCGACGATTCCCAGGACCATGGCGCCCCGATCATAACGGATGACCCGACACGTCGCGAAAAGGTGGTGCTACAAGGCGGTAGCGATGACGGAAGACCAGCCCGAGCTCTCCAGGGAAGAGCTTCAGATGCTGCGCAACTTGAGCCGCGCGATCGACGACGCGCTCGAGGAGTCGCTGAAGTCCCGCGAGAACCTCGAGCAGACGCTCAAGCGGCTCTTCCCCGTGCTGCTCAAGCACACGGGCGCCGTCGGCGCCGCCGTCACCACGCAGGACGAAGAGCTCGCCACCCAGACCTGGCACCTCGGCGACTTCGGCGACACCTTCCCCGGCACCGCGCTCACCGAGAACAACTGGGGCGCCCGCCGGTTCTCGAGCGGCACGCTCGTCAGCCAGGCGCTCGACGTGGTCGGCCTCAAGGTCGGCGCCATCGGGCTGCTCTTCGACGGCGACCAGACCGCGCCCGAGACCGCCGCCCGCCTCGCCCGCCTCGTCGAGACCGCCGCCGAAGAGCTCGACACCGTGCTCGCGAGCGTTCACACCGCGAGCGAGAAGCACCAGCTGCTCGTCACCATCAACCACCTGCTCTCGAACCGCGTGTTCGAGGCCGGCATGGATCAGGCCGTCCGCGCGCTGTGCGAGAAGGTGAAGCTGCCCGGCTTCATGCTGCTGTACCGCGACGCGGTGGTGTCGAGCTCGCTGCATTACCGCATCTACAAGTACGGTCAGCTCGAGCACGCGTCGAACGGCACGCGCCACGGCCCGCTCGACAACGCCATCCGGGCGCACGGGCCGAAGCTCATCGCGCCGTCCGACCTGACGCTCCGCAACGTGCTCGGCAGCGCGCGCGCGGTCGAGGCGGTGCTGATCAGCGGCGTCTCTGAGAACGGCGCCAACACGCTGGGCAAGATCATGGTGTGGAGCGGCGGCGAGGGCTTCTCGGCCTTCACGATGGACCTCTTGCGCCTCCTCGCGTCGACGCTGTCGCAGCGGCTCATCGACTACAACCGCGAGCGCATTCACCTGTCGCAGTTCTTCTCGGCCGCGGTGATGGACGATCTGCTCAAAGACCCCGACTACGAGCGCCGCTACCTGCAGCCGCGCGCCGAAGAGGTCGGCATTCTCTTCGCCGACATCAACGGCTTCACCCGCATCTGCGAGCAGGTGCTCGAGCGCCCCGAACGCATCGGCAAGTTCGTCGACGACTGGAGCGACGAGGCCGTCGCGATCCTCCACCGCCACGGCGGCGTGTTCGACAAGATGGTCGGCGACTGCGTCATCGGGCTGTTCGGGCCGCCGTTCTTCCGCTCGACGCGCGGCCAGCGCGCCGCCGAGGCGGTTCGCGCGGCGATCGACATCCAGAACTTCACGCGCGAGAAGATGAGCGCGCACCCCGAGGTGTCGCGGCTGTCCGAGCTGTTGAAGCTGCCGGGGCTCGGCGTCGCGATCGGCGTGAACCTCGCTCCGGCGTTCTGCGGCCTGTTCGGCCCGAACCGCCAGTACACCGGCTTCTCGACCGGCATGAACCAGACGGCGCGGCTGCAGTCGCTCGGTGGGTTCCGCGAGACGCTCGTGATGGAGTCCGCGAAGCAGGCGATCGAGGGCATGGACGCGCCGGACCTCAAGGCGCTGAAGTACGGCCCCTTGACCGAGACGCCCGTGAAGAACGTCGCGATGCCGCTGCGGCACTTCAAATTACTCTGAAGTGCTGGAGCACCAGGCCGGCGACGAACGACGCCGCGTTCGCGGCGAACGCCCACTCGATCGGCCGCTTCACCCCGAACGTGGCGAGCCAGGCGGCCTCGACCGCGACCGCGAACAGCTCGGCGCACGCCACCATCGACTCCCAGTGGCCGCGCGGCCAGACCTTCGGGAACACGAACCACACGATCGGGTGCGTGATGAGCGAGGCCCCGAGCGCGGCGACCCACCTGCGCTCGGTCGCGCGCAGGTAGATCGGCACCTCGACGAGCTGGGTGACGCCGAACGCGATGAGCCAGGCCTTCAGTGCGGGCGTCACGCCCGGAGCATCGGCCCCGTGTAGCGGCGGGTGAAGTGAATCCACCCGCGCGAGTCGATCTCGACCACCCACTCGATGTTCGGCGTGAACGTGAAGCGCCCGCGCACGAAGCTCTCGAGCAGGTCGGCCGCCTGCATCGGAGTCAGGTTCGGCCCCCGAAACGACACCCTCAGGTACGTCTCGAGGGTGGGAGTCACGTCCACCGAGACGCAGATCTGCACCGTCTCGACGCGGCGGAAGTACGCGGGAGACACCCGCTGCTTCCCCGTCGTCAGCCAGTTCTGCGGCTGGAGCGCAAAGTCGAGGAGCGCACCCGACGCCTCCTCGATGCTCTGGCTCTCATGAATCGCTGTGCGCATCGGCGCTCCTCCCGGTCGAGGTCGATTCCCGAGCACAAGAAGAACTCTCGCGTCGCAGCGAAACAAGGGCCGACCCATCTTGACGCCGCCGATTTCCGGTCTCTCGTGCACTGCGGCTTGAGTTCGGGGACCGACCAGTGGCAGCCCGCTCGCGACCGCTCGCCCGGCGAGGCCGCTCGGGCGCGCCGGCCCGGGGTTCTCATCGAGGCATGTTCGACCACTGGAGAGCCCACTTCGAAGCGAATCGGAAGCGCCCCCTGCCCGGCGTCTCGGCGCCGCCGCTGCCGGAGCACCAGCGCCGCGCGCTCGCGCGCTCGCTCGCCGTGTTCCAGCTCGGCGAGACGGGCGAGGGCCGCATCGCGAGGCAGATCGACGGCGCCTCGTTTCCGCTCGTCGACGACGACTACCGCGCGTCACTGAAGCTGTTCATCGCCGAAGAGGGCCGCCACTCGCGCGTGCTCGCGCTGATGGTGAAGGCGCTGGGCGGCAGGCTGCTCGAGCACAGCTGGACGCACCGCCTCTTCGTGTTCGCGCGGCGGCTCGTGGGCGTGCGCTTCAAGCTGCTCGTGCTGCTGGCCGCCGAGGTGATCGCGATCGGGTTCTACGGCGTGCTCGCGCGCTCCCTGCCCGCCGGCTCGATGCGCCAGGCGCTGGAGCAGATCGGCTCCGACGAACGCGCGCACTTCGACTTTCACTGCGACTTCCTGCGCGGGCAGCCGGCGATCTTCCGCTGGCTGTGGCGGCCCATCGGCTACGCGGCGGCGCTCACCGTGCTGCTCGATCACCGCGCGACGCTGGGCGCGTTCGGCGCGACGGCGGCGGCCCGGCTGTTCGCGCTCGTCGAGGAGGCCGCCGTCAAGATGAGCCCCACGTACCACGCAGCGCCGCAGCGCCCGGTCGTCGCCCGGTAGCGTTCAGGCCAGGCTACAGCAAGACGAGGTCATCGCGATGAACGGCCTCGTCCAACCCGCGGTACCCGAGCGAAGCCTCGATCTGCGACGTCTTCTTCCCCGCGATCCGCCTGAGCTCATCCGAATCGTAAGCCGCGAGCCCGCGAGCGAACGCCTCGCCGGACGGCCCGACGATGTCCACCGGGTCGCCCCTGTCGAACCGGCCCTCGACGGCCCGCACGCCGCTGGGCAGCAGGCTCTTGTTCCGCTCGGCCACCGCGCGCACCGCGCCCTCGTCGACGCGCAGCTTCCCGCGCGCCTTCAGCGCGTGCGCGATCCACGCGGCGCGCGCCTTCGTCTTGTGCGTGGTCGCCTCGAACAGCGTGCCCACCTCGTCGCCCGCGAGCACCTGCCCGAGCCGGCCCGCCGTCAGCCCCGCGCACACCACGCACCGTATTCCCTGCTCCGTCGCGCGGGCCGCGGCGCGCACCTTCGTCGCCATGCCGCCGGTGCCGACCTTCGAGCCCGACGCTCCGGCCTTCGCGAGCACCTCGCGCGTGAGCTCCTTCACGTAGGGCACGCGCTTCGCGTCCGGGTTCGCGCGGGGGTCTTCTTCGTAGAGCCCGTCGACGTCGCTCAAGATGACGAGCAGGTCGGCGTCGACCAGGCCCGCGACCAGGCCCGCGAGCGTGTCGTTGTCGCCGAACTTGATCTCGTCGGCCGACACCGTGTCGTTCTCGTTCACGATCGGAATCACGCGCTGCTCGAGCAGCCGCTCGAGCGCGTGGCGGGCGTTGAGGTAGCGGTGGCGCTGCTGCACGTCGTCGTGCGTGAGCAGCACCTGGGCGACGGGCCGCGGGTGCAGCGCCTCTTCCCACGCGCGCATCAGGCGGCTCTGGCCGACCGCGGCGCACGCCTGCTTGCCCGGGACGTCCTTCGGGCGCGCCTCGAGCTGGAGCCGCTCGACGCCGAGGGCGATGGCTCCGGAGGAGACGACGATCACCTCGCGCGAGGCCGCGGCCTGCGCAATCTCGCCCGCGAGCTGCTCGAAGTGCCCGCGGTGGAACCGCCCGGTCGCGTTGGTGAGCGCATTCGTGCCCACCTTCACCACGACCCGGCGCGCTTTCGTCAGCGCCTCCCGGGGCATCTCACCGCGACGGCGGCGGCGGAGGAGGCGGCACTCCCGCGGGCATCGGCGCGGGCGCGACCGACGTCAGGTCGGGCGCCGCCTGGCACGTGGCCTGGTTGTCTTCGGTGACCTGGCACATGAACGGCCGGCTGCACGCATCGATGCGCCACGAGCCGCCGGGCCACACCCAATCGCCTCCGTTGTCGGACTCGGTCGGGCCCTGCCGTGCCTCGACGTAGGCCAGCGGCTTCATGCTCGCCTCGGGGCAGTTCGTCAGGAGCTTGAGCTGCGCGGCGGCCGCCTGGAAGTCGTCGGGCCACCGGCACTCCCACTTGCCGGTCTTCTCGTTGTCGAAGCAGGTGCGGCGGAAGCCGCAGCCGTACGCCTGCCACTCGTGCGCGCGGCGCTTGTCGCGCTGGCGGTAGTTGAGGACGATCACCTTGTCTTCGGAACAACCCTGCGCCTTCACGTACTCGTCGCGCACGAAGTGGTGATTCTGCCCTGCGCAGCCCGTCTCGACGGCGGACAGCGCGGCCAGCACTACCCAGCTCAGCTTCCCGAGGGTTCGCATGGCCGCCGGTCTAGAAGAAGACCGGCGGCGCGTCGCGAAGTTTTCGTCAGTTGCACGCGATCTGGATGCACGCGTTGCCGGGCGGCACGCAGATGCCGCAGCTCGCGTTGCAGCACTCGAGGCCCGCGCCGCACGTCACGTTGCCGCACGACTGCGGAGGCGGAGCGCACGCGCAGATCTCGCAGCCGTCTGCCCCGCGCTGGAAGCCGTACTGGCAGGCGAGCGTGCACACGACCGGGGCGCACGCGCAGGCCTCCTGGGTGCACGCAAAGCCCGGCGGCACGCACGTGCCGCAGCTCGCGTTGCAGCACTCGGTGCCCGGCTGGCACACGGTGGCGCCGCACTGGGTCGGCGCGCCCGCGTCGGTCGTGCCGCCCGGCGGGGGGTTGCACGCGCACATCGGGCAGCCGTCGGGGCCGAGCTGGTTGCCGTACTCGCAGTAGATCGCACAGACGGGACCGCAGGTGCGGCCGGAGTCCGGAGCCGGGTTGCACGCGCACGTCGGGCAGCCGTTCGCGTCGAGCACGTTGCCGTGCTCGCAGTAGATGGCGCACACCGGGCCGCACTGGCCGGCGTCGGGCAGCTGAGTCGGAGGCGGGTTGCACGCGCAGATCTCGCAGCCGTCGGGCCCGCGCTGGAAGCCGTACTCGCACGCGAGGGTGCACGCCACCGGGTTGCAGGCGGGGTTGCACGCCTGCTGCGTGCACGCGCCGCCCGGAGGCACGCAGATGCCGCAGCTCGGGTTGCAACACTCCTGGCCCTGCGGACACCAGGTGTTGCCACACGACACCGGAGGCGGGTTGCACGCGCACGTCGGGCAGCCGTTCGCGTCGAGCACGTTGCCGAACTCGCAGGCGATCGCGCAGACGGGGCCGCACTGGCCGCCGGGCTGCAGCCCGCCCTTGTTCTTCGAGTCGTCGCCGACGTCGAACATGCGGCCGCAGCCGGCCACGCACAACAACGACACCATGATGAGGCGATTCATTTTCGTCACTCCCCTCGGCCTGTCTGTACCGTTGGGTTCATGACGCACTGAAACCTTTCACCGCCCACACCGCGCGCGCACCGCGTCGGCCTCGGCCTGCAACAGGCCGTCGGGGAACTGCTCCTGCCGCTGGTCGAGCCTGGCGCCCGCGAGCTCGAGGTCTCCGCGCTGCAGCGCCTCGAGCGCCTCGCGCACGAGCTGGGCTTCCAGCGCGACCGGGTCGGGCGGGCGCGGCGCCAGGGGCGCCTTCGCGGTGGTGACGGTGACGGGCGCCGGCGCCTTCGCGGGAGCGAGCTCTTTCTTCGCGACGAACACGGCGGCGGCTCCGAGGCCGGCGCTCGAGACGAGCACGAGGCCGACCGTGACGGCCCGGGCCCAGCCGAGGTGCCACGTGCTGTGCGGCCTCTCGGCGAGGCGGGCGGCGACCCGCTGGGTCATGCGCTCGTCGACGCGCGCGGCGGGGTCGCCGGCGGCGAACAGCGCCTGCAGCTGCTGCTCCGGGTCGGGCGTCACGAGCGCACCTCCTCCTGCATGTGCTTCGCGAAGCGCGCCTTCGCGCGATGCCTCAAGACCCAGACCGCCTCTTCCTTCACCTGGAGCAGCTCGGCGACCTCGCGGCCGGAGCGGCCCTCGAGCTCGAACAGCACCAGCACCTGGCGGTCGCGCTCGGCGAGCTTGTCGAGCACGCGGTAGAGCGCGCGCTCGGCGTCTCTGCGCTCGAGCTGCTCGGGAGCGAGGGCGCTCTCGTCGGCGACGTCGAGCGCGTCGTCGCTGGGAGCGCGGAAGAGCCGGCGGAAGGCCTCGGTGCGGCGGCGCGTGCGAACCGTGTTCGCGGTCATGGTGAACAGCCACGTCGTGAGCTGGGCGTCGCCCCGGAACTTCGGCAGCTCCCGCTGAACCTTCACGAATACGTCGTGTGTGACGTCTTCTACGTCGAGCAAGGGACCTCCGAGCCGCGCCACCCAGCGCGCCACCGTCATCGCGTGCTCGCGATACACCGCTTCGAACCTCGGCGCGGCGACCGCGTCGAGGGTCCCCGCCAATGGCTGGGCTTCCGAGAGCACTCTCATTTTTCTGAGGGCCTCGTCTGGGAAGGACCTTTCACGAAGCTGTAACCCCCGGAGATACCGAGGAGCGCAGCGAGCTCGAAGGTGGGGAAAGGGGCCGTTTCGGGAATTGAAATCACGCGCACGCGGCTCTGCATGGGCCATGCGCAGCCGCGGACCCCGACGAAGATGCCGATCGCGTCGTTGAAGACGTGCCCGGCGCGGGTCTGAGCGCAGACCGAGAGGTCGAAGCCCTCGGCCACCGAGTTCCTCTGAAAGCCGATGCCCTCGGCGCGGAGGAACGCGCCTTCGACGGAGAAGGCGGGCTCGACGTAGAGGTAACGGAGGTCGAAGCGGTAGCGGACCCCGGCGCCGGCGGCGATGCGCAGCCACAGCACGTCGCCCGGCCCGAGCGGGATCTTGCGGGCGAGCGCGGTCGAGAGCTCGAGGAAGCCCGAGAGCCGCGCGCCGAACGAGGCGGTGAGGCCGAAGCCAGGCGCGAAGGCGCCGGCGTACTGGGCGCGGGTGTCGAGGGCGAGCTCGAGGCGCAAGGGGTCAGGCTCGGCAGGAGGCGGCGGCTCGAGTGTGGCGGTGGCCTCGGGGGCGCCGGCGCCAGGTGAGGGCTCGGGCGAGACGGCGCCCGTGTCGGGGGAGGCGACGGAGGCAGGAGGACCTGGAGGCGCAGCAGGAGCCCCCTCTCCCCTCGTAGGGGAGAGGGACGGGGTGAGGGGGATGTCGGGCGGAGGGGAAGGCGCTGGCGCCGGCTCGATCGGCGGCGTCTCGGGTTCGCGCGGTGAGACATCCACGACCGCGGAGGACTCGCCCCTCACCCCGGCCCTCTCCCCTGCGGGGGGAGAGGGAGCGCGTACTTCGGGCTTCTTCTTCTCGACGAGCGGCTCCACCGCGACCGGCGCCGTCACGATCCACGCTCCCAGCACCGCGACCGCGACCGTCTCGCGTTCGGCGCACTTCGCCGGCGCCGGCACCACGCGCTCCCGCACCACCGCGCCGCGCGCATCCAGCAGCACGACGCGCATCGACTCGCCCTCGACCGCCACCGACCACCGGTACTTCGCGCGCACCTCGGCCGGCGCCGCGCGCGCGAGCCCCTCGGCGACCCGCGCCTCGTCCGGGCACGCCGCCATCACCGCCGCGATGAGCCCCGCCGACAGCATCGCGGACGCCTGTTATACGCACCGTGCCTCACTCTTCAATGCACGAACCCTTCGGCAACACCTTCGGCCTCAAGCCCTCCGAGCTCAAGCACCTCAAGCACACCTGGCGGCGCCGCACCTCTCCCCACGAGCTCGTGAGCCCCGAGCTCGCCCGCCACCTCACCGAGTTCTCGCGCGACACCCACCGGCAGGTCGGCGTGCTGCTCACCCGAAAGGGCGAGGTCGAATGGGTCGTGGTCGGCAACGCGCACAAGCTCGAGCTCCCCGACATCGGCCGCGCCCGCGCCGGCCAGGTGCGCCTCCGCGGCCTGCGCCTCGTGCACACGCACCTCAAGTCCGAGCCGCTCACGAAGGACGATCTCACCGACCTCGCGCTGCTCCGCCTCGACGCCGTCGCCGCCATCGGCGTGAAAGACGACGGCCTGCCCGGCGTGCTCCACTGGGCGCACCTGCTGCCGCAGAACGGCGAGGGCGCGTTCTGGCGCACCGAGACGCTTCCGAGCGTGCACGACGAGCAGCCCGACCTGCAGGCCACGCTCACCGCCCTCGAAGACGAGCTCGCGAGAGACGCCGTCGTGCGTAAGACCGGCGATCGCGAGCGCGCCGTGCTCGTCGCCGTGTGCATCGACAGAAACCGCACCGCCAGCGAGGCCTCGCTCGCCGAGCTGAAAGAGCTCGCGCGCACCGCGGGCGTCGAGGTCGCCGACGCCCTGCTCCAGCAGCGCCGCGAGGCCGACCCGCGCTACCTCATCGGCAAGGGCAAGCTCGACGAGCTCAACCTCGCCTCGATGCAGAGCGGCGCCGACGTGCTCGTGTTCGACAAGAACCTCACGCCGAGCCAGGCGCGCCACATCGGCGAGGCCACCAGCATGAAGGTGCTCGACCGCACCCAGCTGATCCTCGACATCTTCGCGCAGCGCGCGCAGAGCGCCGACGGCAAGCTGCAGGTCGAGCTCGCGCAGCTGAAGTACATGCTGCCGCGCCTCGTGCAGTCTGACCCGTCGCTCTCGCGCCTCATGGGCGGCGGCGTCGGAGGCCGCGGCCCCGGCGAGACCAAGCTCGAGATCGACCGCCGCCGCGTACGCGATCGCATCACGCAGCTCGAGCGGCGCATCGACCAGCTCAGCCAGGACCGCAAGACCCGCCGCCGCGCTCGCAACCGCGCCGAGCTGCCCGTCATCTCGATCGTCGGCTACACGAACGCCGGCAAGTCGACGCTGCTCAACGCGCTCACGCAGAGCGAGGTGCTCGCGGAGGACAAGCTGTTCGCGACGCTCGACCCGACGAGCCGGCGGCTGCGCTTCCCGCGCGAGCACGAGGTCATCATCACCGACACCGTCGGCTTCATCCGCGATCTGCCGAGAGATCTCGTCGCCGCGTTCCGCGCCACGCTCGAAGAGCTCGAAGACGCGTCGCTGCTGCTGCACGTCGTCGACGCCGCCGACCCGGGCGCGCCGCAGCAGATCGAAGCCGTCGAGGCGATTCTCCACTCGCTCGACCTGTCGCAGACGCCGCGGCTGCTCGTGTGGAACAAGATCGACCGCCTGCCCGCCGGCGCCGCCGACGCGCTCGTCGCTGAAGCCGGCGGCGTCGCCATCAGCGCCGCGCAGCGCAAGGGCTTCGACGTGCTGCTCGAGAAGGCCGAGCGCACGCTGTTTGCAGAGACCGCGAGCGACGAGCTCGCCGCGCTGCGAGGCTGAGTCTTCACCGGGCCATCGGTTGCCGCGACGGCAACCTCTCGCCGGCGGCAGACGTCTGACCGGGCGGAGCTGCGAGGCACAAACCCGGCGCGCGACTTGCTCTGCCTCCCTGCCCCATGAGCCTCGTGTGGCTGTTCAGCGCCGCCGTCCTGACACAGGCGCCGTATGGCTTCCTCGATCGCCCCGAAGTCAGGGACTTCGTGGGGCCGCCGCGCATGGCGGAGGAGCTCGTGGTGCGGATGCCGCGTGGCTTCGTCGTGGGCGTCCGCCCTCAGTGGGACAAGCCGGCTGCGTACTTCGTGCTCGACGCGAAAGGCAGCCTCGACACGGCGACCACGAAGAAGCTCGACGCCTGCCTCGTCCAGCCGCAGAACCCGACGCACCTGTCGCTCATCCCGCTCGTCGGAGGCCGCGGCGTCGCGGTCGGCTCCACGGCCTGCCTCGTCGACGGCACCGAGGTGCTCCCCGTCACCGACCTGTGGGGCCCGGGGTGGATCCGACTTCAAGACCAGAGGCCCATCACGCTCGACGACGACGCCATCGATGCGTTCCGCAACAGCGCCGAGTACCGCGCGCTCGTGTCGTCGCCGCCGCCTCTCGCGCAGACGGTGACGCTGCCGAACAGCCCGTACGACGTCGTGCAGGTCTCGTCGCACCGCATCGACCGCCGGCTCGGAGTGCCGGTCACGAAGCTCTTCGTCATCGGCCACGACGAGGGCCCGATTCACCACGAGCTCACCGCCGAGCTCGCGCGCCTGATCCGCAGCGAGCTCGTCGGGACGTGCGGCGGCCCGCCGCTGTCGATCGCCACCACGGCCGAGGGCATTCTCATCTCCACCGAGGTCGCCGGCGAAGGCGAGGAGGGCAGCCGGAGCTGCGCAGTGCTCGCGCGCTGGGAGGCCGGGAAGCTGGCCGTCACGCACGAGACCGTCTTTCCCGAGCGGCGGCACGAGCTCGCGCTCGAGCGCCGGAGCGTCGCCGACCGGCTGTACGCCGCCGGCGACCTCGCGGGCGCGATCGACACCTGGGAGTCGCTCATCAACCAGCTCGGCGACACCCCCGAGCGCTCGGCGATCTGCCGCGATCTCGCGCGCGCCTACGAGCGCGTGGAGAACGACGCGCAGGCCCGCACCACGCTCGAGCAGTGCGCCGGCCTGAACACCAACCGCGGCGAGACCCTGCTCGCGCTCGCCGACTTCCACTTCCGGCACCACGAGACCGTCGAAGCGCTCGCCCGGTTCGAGGAGGCGCTGCAGAACCCGCTCGGCGAGCCCGACCGCATCGCTGCGCAAGCGGCCGTCATCCGCATCGAGCTCGAGCTCGCCGAGGCGGCGGCACAGGCCGGCCAGAAGACGGCCGCCCGGCTCCACTACCAGCACCTGCTGCAGACACCGCTCGCCGAGCCGCAGAGCGCTCGCGTGCAGCGACAGCTCCGGAGGCTCGAATGATCTCACTCGTCGTCACCATCGCGCTGCACGCCGCGCCCGAGTGCGCGCCGGCAGGCCCCGCGTGCACGGCTCCGTCCGCCGCGGACGCGGTTCAGTCGGCTGGAGCTCCCGGCGCCCCCGACACGCTCGGCCGCGGCCACTGGCTCGTCGACGAGGAGAACGACGAGGTCCTGCTCATTCACGGCGACGATCGCGTCGAGCGCTTCGTCGTCGGCAAGTGGCCCGAGCAGCTCGTGCTCACCCGCGACGGCCGCGCCTTCGTGTCGTGCCGCGAGACGGGCCAGCTCGCCGTCATCGACACGACAGGCCCGGTGCGGCTCGCCGGCGTCGGCACCGAGCCCCGCGCGCTCGCGCTCGACGAGGTACGCCGCCGCCTCTACGTGGGGCTCGTCACCGCCCGCGAGGTGCTCGCGCTCGACCTCGACACGCTGGCGCCCGTCGCGCGCGCCTCCCTGCCCTTCGAGCCGACGACGCTCGCGCTCTCGGGCGACACCGTGGTGGCCGGCGGCCGCAAGTCCGCCACGCTCGCGCTGCTCGAGGCGGACACGCTCCGGCTCAGGTGGAACGTCGACGTGCCGGCGCGCGACAAGATCGCCGCGCAGGTCGAGGTGGTCGCCGGCCTCGGCCGCGACGTCCTGATCGCCGCGAGGCTCATCGACAGCGGCCTCACCCAGACTCCGCTGCCGAACGAGGGCGGCGGCTACGGCGGCGTCCGTGTGAACCAGCCGTTCGAGGTGATGCTGTTCGTGCTGCGCTCGGCGGGAGACACGTACGAGGTGCCCGAGCGGCTCGCGACGACGACGCTGCCCGAGGTCACCGCCGCGGCCGTGACGAAAGACCGGCTGTTCCTCAGCAGCCGCGGCACGCGGCGCGTGATCGCGGTGAGGGCCAACGGGCTGCACTCGCCGGTCAGCATCGCCGCCCTCGCGGGTCCGCCCGCCGCCGTCGCGCTGTCGGTGGAAGAGAGCGGCGCGATGGCGGTGCTCGACGCGCACCGCCGCCGCGCCGTCGTCTCGTCGAACTTCGGAGCCGGCCCGCGCGACGTCGAGATTCCGATGAGCCGGCTCGACCCCGAGGTGCGCCGCGGCCGCGAGCTGTTCCACGCCGTCGGAGATCGCCGCCTCAGCGCCCGCTCCATGGGCTGCGTGTCGTGCCACCCCGACGGCCGCGAAGACGGGCTCGTCTGGCGCCTGCAGGGCACCTCGCGGCAGACGCCGATGCTCGCGGCCGGCCGGCTCGAGGGCACCGCGCCGTACAACTGGCTCGGCACCGCGAAGACGCTCGACGAGAACCTCGTGCAGACCGTCGAGCACCGCCTGATGGGCACCGGCCTCGAGGACTTCGAGCTGCAGGCGCTCTCGCGGTACGTGCGCGAGGGCCTCAGGCCCGTGCGCGTGCCGCCGCCCTCCGAGCCCGCCCGCGTCGCGCGCGGCCGCGAGCTGTTCGCCGACGCGAGCGTCGGCTGCGCGACGTGCCACCCGGCCGACCTGCAGCTCACCGACGGGCTCAAGCACGACGTGCAGAGCCTGAGCCCCCTGGAGCAGCCCGACAAGCCGCGCCGCATTCAGCGCCCCGGCGGCAAGAGCGTCCCCAACCCCGAGCTGCTCGGCGGCGAGTACGACACCCCGAGCCTCATCGGGCTCGCCGTCACGGCGCCGTACTTCCACGACGGCTCGGCCGCGACGCTGGAGGACGTGCTCCTGCAGAACCACGACCGCATGGGCACGACCTCGCACCTCACCGCCGAAGAGCGCGCCGCGCTCATCGCGTACTTGTCCGCGCTGTAGCCCAGACTACGTTCGGGGGCGTGGTCGCCCTCACGATGGCGTTGCTGCTCCACCAGACCGCAGACGTCGACGCCGGCACGCCCGTGCCCGCGGAGCTCGTCGAGGCGCAGGCGGCGATCGACTCGATGCGCGACGTGCTGCGCGCCGTCGAGCACGGCCTGCAGGAGGCCAGCGCCCTCGGCGACACCCGCGCCTTCAACTGCGTGAAGACCGGCCACCTCGCGCTCACGCACCAGGTGGAGTCGGCCGAGCAGTGGAACGTGCTCTTGAAAGACGCCGTCGCGCAGCAGGACGCGGCCCTCGCCGAGCGCCAGCTCAAGCGCATCGCCGACGCCCAGCGCGAGGTGCAGCGCCGCGCCGCCGAGCTCGCCACGTGCAAGCTGAGCGTCGAGCCGCCGGCGCCGGTGGTGAACCGCACCTGGTTCGGGTGCCACGACGCTCCTTCGACCGCCGAGAACCCGGCGTGGCGGCGCTGCGAGAAGCGCCGCACGTCGGCGCTCACGTTCGGGCTCGAGGGGCTGCTCGTCGCGGCGCCGCTCGCCAGCCTCGCCGCGGTGAACCAGCGCGGCGTCAGCCTCGAGGTCTACGGAGGCCTCGCGCTCGAGTCCGCCGCCGGAGGCCTCATCGGCGGCCTCGCCCTCTTCACGGTGAGCGGAGCGCTCGCGCTCGCCCTCACCCAGGGCTTCGGCTCCGAGAGCCTGGGGCGCGCCGGCCCCATCGTCGGCGTCGCCACCGCGCTCGGCGTCGGCACCGGCGCCGTCATCGGCATGTGGCTCGATCACCCCGAGGCCGGAGCCGGCGCCATCGCGGCGGCGATCGCCGGCTACGCCGTCATCGCCGCGATCTCGGCGGTGCTGATCGCCGTCTACGATCACTTCTCGGTCGCGCCGGGCGACGAGCCCACGCTCGCCGAGCAGACGTTCGGCGTGGCGCCCGCGCTGATGGCGGTCTCGGGCATGCTCACCGTGCCGGCCATGTGGTCGCTCTTCGCGAACCGCTGACGGGTCAGGTCGCGATCTCGAGCACCGAGTGCAGCCACTCCTGCACGCGGACGTTGTTCTGCAACAGCCCCTCGTCCATCGCGAACGCGAGCAGCGCGCCGGCGAGCTGCCCCGCGGTCGGGTAGCGCGACTTCGTGTCGGGGGCGAGCGCCTTCGAGATGATCGCCGCGAGCGGCTTGTCGACGTAGTCGGGGATCTGCAGCTTCGCCGCGCGGATCGCCGCCATCACCTGCTCCTGCGACGCTCCCTCTTTCTGGAAGGGGTGATACCCGACCACCATCTCGTGCAGCATGATGCCGACCGCGAACACGTCGGACTGCGGCCCGAGCTTCTCGCCGCGCGTCTGCTCGGGCGAGAGGTACGAGAGCTTGCCTGCGGCCACGCCCTCGCCGGGCCCGATGTTGCCGCGCGACGAGGTCGCCACGCCGAAGTCGCCGAGCTTCACGTCGCCGTCGCCCGAGAAGAAGACGTTCGACGGGTTCACGTCGGAGTGCACGAGGTGCATCGGCGCGCCGCTCTTCGTGGTCGCGCGATGGAAGTACGCGAGCCCCTTCAGCACCTCGAGGCAGACGTGCACGCCCATCGCGACGGGGAAGTCGCGCATGAGGCGGCGGTGCGCGTCCATCACCTGCCGCAGGTCGCCGCCGATGAGGTACTCCATCGAGATGTACGGGCGGCCGAACGCCTCGCCGACCTCGTAGCGGCCGACGAGGTTCGCGTGATCCAGCAGGCCCATCAGGTCGGCCTCGTCGTGAAAGGCCTCGGCGTTCATGCCCTTCTTCATCAGCTTGAGTGCGACCTCGACCTGGTTGCCGTCGACGTCGATGGCGTCGGCGAGGAACACCTCGGCCATGCCGCCCGCCCCGACGCGCGAGCGGATCAGGTACTTGCCGAACCGTCTCGACGGCACTTCGATGGTCTTGGACTCTTGTTCCAAGCGGTCGGCGACTCTACCTCACCGCCTCGGAATCACTCCGTGCGTTCTGCGATCTGGCGAAGGCCGTCGACCACCGGCGGAATCGCCGCGAAGAACAGCCCGGCCCACAGCCGCGGCTCCCTCGACCACGGCCGGCCCACGCGCTGCGCCTCGAGCAGCGTGTAGGCGGCCGCGTACCAGACCGTCAGGAGCCACAGCCCTCCCACCACCGGCACGAACGACATGCGCCCGGGCGCCACGGCGCCCGAAGGCAGCAGCATCGAGCGCAAGAGGTAGATGCCGAGCGCGGCCGTGCCGAGCACGAGCACCCAGCGCGACTGGGGCAGCGCCACGTCGGGCTTCGGCACGTCGAGGCCCTCTTTCCTCCAGTGGCGGCGCAGGAGCGCGGTCACGCCGAGCGCTCCGCCGAAGCACGCGAGCGAGAGCAGCACCGGCACGGTCTCGAAGCGCGCGCGCGTGTACACGCGGCCGTCGGGCCGGTGCTTCACGCCCAGCGAGACGAGCGGCGGCACGTCGTCGGGGAAGCTCTCGCGCGGGGTGAGACACAAGAGGCCCGCCCACAGCACCGCGGCGACGCTGACCGTCTGCACCAGCGCGACCGCGCGCATCCACAGCCGCTCGTCGTCGGGCAGCTCGAGCGGCGTCGGCGGCAGGAGCCACCGCTCGAGCGCGTCGCCGAACGCGCGCATCGACGCGAAGCGCTCGCCGGGCTCCGACGCCATCGCCTTCTTCACCACCGTGTCGAGCCCCATCGGCAAGGGCGGCAGCTCGCCGACCGGCGGGTGGCCGCTCACGAGCTCGCGCAGCAGCGCGCCAACCGAGTACACGTCCATCGCCGGGTGCGGCGCCGCGCCGCGCAGCACCTCGGGCGCCATGTAGCCCGCGCTTCCCACCGCCACGCCGGTGCGCGTGACGCTGTCCGTGTCGCCGAGGATGCGCGCGATGCCGAAGTCGCTCACCTTCGCGCGGCCCTCGTCGTCGAGGAGCACGTTCTCGGGCTTGAGGTCGCGGTGCACGACGCCCTTGCCGTGCGCGTAGTCGAGCGCGTCGCAGACCTGGCGCACCAGGCGCACGGCGTCTTTCGGCGGCAGCGGCAGGCGCTTCGACACCGGGCCGCCGCGCACGAGCTCCATCACGAGGTACGACTCGCCCTCGTGCGTGCCGAAGTCGAACACCTGCACGATGTTCGGGTGCGCGAGCATGCCCATCGCCTTCGCCTCGCGCTCGAACCGCTCTCGCACGTCGGCCCGCGCCGCCACCTCGGGCGCGAGGAACTTCACCGCCACGTCGCGCTGCAGCCTCGCGTGCCGCGCCTCGAACACGGTTCCCATGCCGCCGCGGCCGAGCTCCGCCTTCAGCTCGAGGCCCGCGAAGGTCGAGTCGACGCCGGCGCCGTCGAGCAGGCAGCGCGGGCACACGGCGGCGCCTTCGGGGACGAGCGCGCCACATCGCCCGCAGGTCACCGCGAGAGCACCTCGACGAGCGACTGCAGCTCGCCCTCGGCGTCGGCCTCGTTCTCGACGGTGTGGAGCACCTCGTCGCGCAGGAGCTCGCGAAAGCGCACGCGCGCGCGGTGGAGAAACGCCTTGAGCTGCGGCACCGACATGCCGTGCTCCTTCGCGGCGTCGGCGTAGCTCGGCGGGTCTTCGCGGCCGGGGCGGAAGAAGCGCTCGATGAGCGCGAACGGGCCGCCGCGCGCGCCGCTCTCGAACTCACCGCGCAGCGCATCGAGGGCGTGCTGCATGACGAGCAGCGCCCACTCGCGCTCGAAGGCCTCGTCGGGGTGGGCGGCGTCGACCGGCAGCCGCTCGGCGAGCTTCTCGTCGATGGGCACGGCGTGCGCTCCGGCGCCGCGCTTCTGCGCCTGGGTCTTCTCGTGCTGGTGCGCGAGCAGGTTCTGCGCGGCGGTCTTCAGGTACGCGCGCAGCCGCCCGCGTGCGGGGTCGAGCTTCTCGACGAGGCCGCGCTGCAGGAGCGTGACGAGGAGCTCCTGGGTGGCGTCCTGAGCGGCGGCGGGGTCGAGGCCGCGGCTGCGCAGGTACACGAACAGCGGCCGCCAGTAGACGCGCGCGAGCTCGTCGAACGCGCGCCGGCGCGCCTCGGGCGAGGTCTTGCCCTCGAGAATGATCGTCCACCGCGTGGTCGGAAACCTATGCGGTGCGTCCATCATCACGGTTGCGACCATAGCCCCGGCCTGAGCTATGTCACTCCGAAGCATCGGAGAACCCATTGAATCGGTACTTCTTCCTGTTGGCAGCGGTGCTCTTCGTCTCGGCCCCCGCGCTGGCGCGCGTGGTGCCGGAGCACTTCGCCGGCGCGCTGACGAGCGACACGCCGGTGCGGCTGCAGCGCGCGGCCGTCTACTTCCAGGAAGGCGGGCCCGGCTTCGCCGACGTGCCGGTCGAGCAGCTCTCGCGCGAGCAGCTCCAGCTCGAGTACCAGCGGCTCGACCGCGAGAAACCCAGCATCGGGGGCCCCATCGCGCTGACGGCGGTCGGCGGCGGCCTGTTGTTCTTCGGCATCATCTTCTTCATCTACGCGGTGGCCGGGTACCTGTACGCGGGCTTCGCGAGCGAGCTCGTCGTCGTCGCGTACGTGCTCCTCGCGTTCTCGGCCGCGCTCAGCATCACGGGCGCGGTCTTGCTCACCGTCGGCCTGGTGAAGATGTTCACGCGCATCGGTCAGCGCCGCGCGTACTCGCAGCGCATGGACGACATCAACGCGCGGCTCGAGTCGCTCGACCGCAGCGGCTCGCCGCCGCCTCCGCCGCCGCCGGCGGACTCGCTGCCGCCGCCGCCTCCTCCTCCCGGAGCCGGCTTCTTCGACGTGAAGCCGAACCTGGTGCTCGCGACGTTCTGACCGATGCTCCTCGCGCTGCTCGTCACGCTGGCTTCCGCTCCCTCGGCTGCGGCGCTCGCAGAAGCGGGCGGAGCGCGCGGCGCCCTCGTGAAGGTGCAGCTCGAGGGTCAGCGCGACGTGCCGCTCTCGCAGATGACGCGCGAGCAGCTGCGGGTCGAGTACAAGCGGCTCGACGAGGGCCGGCCGCCGATCACCGGAGCGGTGCTCGGCATCGTCATGGGCGGCGTCGCGCTCGGCATCGGGGCGGTGACCGCGTGGATCTCGGCGCTGATCGCGATCGCGAGCCGGCTGCCGATGCTGCCCTTCCTCGTCGGCATCGGCCTCGCCGCCGGCGGCGCGGTGGTGCTGACGTTCGGCATCATCATGCTGCGCGCGGCCATCGCCGAGCGGAAGCCCTTCAACGAGCAGATGGACGAGATCAAGGGCCGCCTCGACGGCACGTGGGAGGCGCCGACGCCGAGCTACCCCGAGCCGTACTACCCGCCGTCCGCCTACCCGCCGCCCGTGGCGCCTCCGCCGCCTCCTCCGCCGCGCCCGCCGCCGTCGGCGGATTTCGGCGTCAGGCCGTCGCTGGTGCTGGCGACGTTCTGAGACTTCGCCTAGAGGGCTAGAGTCAATGGCTTCGACAGAGAAACTGCCCACGCGCGCCGAGAACTTCGCCGACTGGTACGTCGAGCTGATTCAGCGCGCGAAGCTCGCCGACTACTCGGACGTGAAGGGCTGCATGGTGATTCGCCCGAACGGCTACGCCATCTGGGAGAACATGCAGCGCGCGCTCGACGGCATGTTCAAGGAGACCGGGCACGTCAACGCGTACTTCCCGCTGCTGATCCCGGAGGAGTACCTGAACCGCGAGAAGGAGCACGTCGAGGGGTTCAAGCCGCAGCTCGCGGTCGTCGGTTACGCCGGCGGGGCTCCGCTGGAGGCAGGGCAGCGCTACGTCATCCGCCCGACGTCTGAGACGATCATCAACCGATCGTTCGCGAAGTGGATTCAGAGCTACCGCGACCTGCCGCTGCTCATCAACCAGTGGGCGAACGTGATGCGCTGGGAGATGCGCACCCGCCTGTTCCTCCGCACCACCGAGTTCCTCTGGCAGGAGGGCCACACCTGCCACGAGACCGAGGCCGAGGCGCAGGACGAGACGCTGCGCATGCTCGAGGTGTACCGGCGCTTCGCCGAGGAGTGGATGGCGATGCCGGTGCTCTGCGGTCAGAAGACCGAGAGCGAGAAGTTCCCGGGCGCGGTGCGCACGTACAGCATCGAGGCCATGATGCAGGACAAGAAGGCCCTGCAGGCCGGCACTTCGCACATGCTGGGGCAGAACTTCGCGAAGATGTTCGAGACGCAGTTTCAGGGACGCGACGGGAAGCAGCACTTCGCGTGGCAGACGAGCTGGGGCGTGTCGACGCGGCTCATTGGCGCGCTGATCCTCACGCACTCGGACGACGCGGGGCTCGTGGTGCCGCCGAAGCTCGCGGCCACGCACGCCGTGATCATCATCATCGGCAAGAGCGCCGAAGAGCGCGCGAAGGTGAAGGAGCGCGCGGTCGCGCTCGCCGCCGACCTGAACAAGAACGGCGTGCGCACGATCGTCGACGACGACGACTCGAAGATGCCGGGCTTCAAGTTCTACGAGTACGACCTGCGCGGCATGTGCCTGCGCATCGAGCTCGGGCCGAAGGATCTCGAAAAGGGCCAGTGCGTGCTGGCGCGCCGGGATCAGAGGGCGGCCGACGGCAAGGCCGTGAAGCAGTTCATCCCGCTCACCGACGCGGTCGCGAAGGCGCAGGCCGAGCTCGATGACTTGCAGAAGTCGCTCTTCGAGAAGGCGAAGGCCTTCCGCGCGGCGAACACGTTCGAGGTGAACTCGTACGACGAGATGAAGAAGAAGGCCGACGACGGCTTCCTGCTCGCGCACTGGAACGGGGACGCGAAGGTCGAGGCGCAGATCAAGGAAGAGACCGGCCTCACCACGCGGAACCGGCCGTTCGACCTCAAGCAGGAGCCGGGCAAGTGCATCGTCACCGGCGAGCCGTCGCCGGGGCGCATCGTGTTCTCGAAGGCGTACTGAGCGTCGCACGACCGACACGTCGGCTCGACAGAGACCGGCGCGGCTTCTGCGTCGCAGCAGGTGATTCTCCCTCGTCGCGATTCTGCCGTCGCTCGGCTGGGGTTCGCGATCGCTCGCGCTTCGATGCTCTCCCCGTATGGCCATGCGAGGGGTGACCGCTGTGGCGAGCCTCACGTCCTGGGCCCTCACGCGGCCCATGGGGTGCTCCTCGGGAACAAACGCCCAAAAGAATCGTCGATCGGCCGTCATCGACCCGGTTCAGGCGATTCTTTTTTGCTTTTGTTCCCGCAAGAGCTTCATGGGCCCCCTCGAGTGCCCGTGAAGCGCAACAACTGCAGTGCGGTCGCCCGTTCGGAGGGCGCTCGGGAGCATCGAGGCACGGCGATCACCGACCTCAGCCGTGCGAACCATCGCGCGCAAGCGGCGGAAGGCTCGGCTCGGCGCTCACCTGCCTGGCCGTCTCACGTCGGCAGTCGCCGTGCGCGGTGAATTCCCGAGTTGCGGTATCGTCTACGTGCCCCATGACGGTCCGACTGATGCTCGCCGCGGTGCTGTTGCTGTGCGCCTGCCCCCGACGTCTGCGCCCGCACCGCCCGCCGGGAGTCCCGGGGCCCTTCGTGCCGGTCCCGCGCCCTCCGCGTCCGTGAGCACCGGGGTCGCCCTGACCCACCTCGCAAAGACGACTCATCGACTCCTGCGCGAAATCGCGGCGCAGCCTCAGGCGCGACCCTTGCTCAACCCTGGGTCATGCTCCGGCTCGCCCTGCTTCCCGCCCTCGCCTTCTCGCTGACCGCGCTCGCACAAGACGAAGACGACACGCCCACCCCCGCGCCCAGCTTCGCCGCCGAGGCCGTGCAGGTGAAGGTCGACGTGAAGCCCGGCGACGGCTTCGACTACGCCGAGCTCACGTTCAAGGTCACGAAGTGCATCGCCGGCCCGTGCTTCACGCACCAGCTCGTGAAGGTCCTCACGCCGCTCGGCACGTGGCGCGGCAAGCACGGCCGGACCATGGGCCTCGTGAAGTACGAGTGGAAGGACAAGAAGGGCGCCGGCCGCACCTGGGCGCTCGCGATGCGCCTCGACGACGCCGACGAGCACGACCGCTTCCTCCGCGACAGCGACGAAGCCGTCGCCACCGTGGGCGAGTCGACGGGCAGCGCCGTCGCCACCCGCGACTGATCACGACAGTTCACGGTCGAAGGTGACGCGCCCCGTCACGTCATTTGTCTCACCGGGCCGCTCACCATCCGGTCGATAGGTTTCTTGCCCACCCGTGCGCACCCCGGGGTCTGGGCAGTCGATGAAAGTCCTGCCCTCGGTCCTCCTCATCGTCGCCGCCGCATTTCTGTCTTCCTGCCGCACCGACTGGAAGCCGTGCTCGCCGCTCAGCTGCGCGGGCTGCTGCACGTCCCTCGGTGAGTGCCTCAGCGGCAACGCGCCGACGGGCTGCGGCTCCGGCGGCGCCGCGTGCACCATCTGCCTCGCCGGCACGGCGTGCCAGAGCGGCAGCTGCAACTCCTGCGTCGCCTCCTGCACGGGAAAGACGTGTGGCTCCGACGGCTGCGGAGGAATCTGCGGCAATTGCCCCGCCGGCCAGGCGTGCGACGGCAGCGGCGCCTGCTTCGCGTGCACCCCGAGCTGCAACGGCCGCGAGTGCGGCGACGACGGCTGCGGAGGAACCTGCGGCAGCTGCACCGGCGGCGAGCTCTGCGACGCCTCCGGCCTGTGCCGCCCCGGCTGCGGCGTCTGCCCGATCGGCACCGTCTGCTCCGCCTCCGGCGACTGCGTGCCGGCCTGCGCCCCGTCCTGCGCCGGCAAACAGTGCGGCCCCGACGGCTGCGGAGGCACCTGCGGCAGCTGCTTCGGCGCTGATGCCTGCTCCGCCGCCGGCCGCTGCGAGTGCGTGCCGTCGTGCGCGGGGAAGCAGTGCGGCTCCGACGGCTGCTCGGGCTCCTGCGGCACCTGCGCCTCAGGCACCTGCAACGCGGCGGGCCAGTGCGTCGCCACGTGCACGCCGTCGTGCAGCGGCAAGCAGTGCGGCTCCGACGGCTGCAGCGGCACGTGCGGCACCTGCGCCGCGGGCACCGCCTGCAACGCGAGCGGCCAGTGCGAGTGCGTCCCGCAGTGCGTCGGCCGCGCGTGCGGCCCCGACGGCTGCGGCGGCTCGTGCGGCGGCTGCTCGGCGGGGCTCACCTGCGACGGCACCGGCCGCTGCGTCTGCGTCCCCCAGTCCGACGCCTCGCTGTGCGCCGCGCTCGGCAAGAACTGCGGCACGCTGACCGCCACCGACAACTGCGGCACCTCGCGCAGCGTCACCTGCGGCAGCTGCACCACCGGTCAGACCTGCACCGCGAACGTCTGCACCACGACCACGACCCCGAGCCGCCTCTCGTTCTCGACGAGCTGGCAGACGCTCCCCAACACCGGCTCGCGCGTCATTCAGTTCCGCTGCGCCGGCACCGTGTCGACGACCGCGAGCGGCGGCACGAGCTGCACGCTGTCGTCGGGCTTTCCCGTCGACGTGCGCATCGACGGCTACACGTACCGGCTCTACGGCGGCTGCACGCAGAACACGACGAACTACAACTGCATGACCTACATGACGCCGTCGAGCGCGAGCTTCATCGAGGCCGTGACCACGTCGCCGGGCCGGCTGCTGTGCCGCGCGATGGGCTGGCCGATCGACAAGACGCTCACGAACCGCATCGCGACCTCGAGCGGCGCTCCCACGTACGACGTCGCCGTCATCCAGACGAACCCGACCGTCACCGGCACCGGCGACCTCGCGAACTACAGCACCTACGTGACGTGCGAGCCGTGACGCGTTAAGCGCGCGCGAGCATGAAAGGCCAACTCAAGGTCTCGACCCCGAAGGAGTACCTCGCGAAGCTGAAGGAGCCGCGGAAGAGCGACGTCACGCGGCTCGACAAGCTGATCCGCAAGACGGTGCCGAAGCTGAAGCCGTTCATCCAGTCGGGCATGCTCGCCTACGGGCCCGTGCACCTGACGTACCCGAGCGGGCGCGAGGTCGACTGGTTCAAGATCGGCCTCGCCAGCAACGCGAGCTACATCTCGCTCTACGTGATGGCCACGAACGGCCGCGGCTACGTCGCCGAGCAGTACCGCGACAAGCTGCCGAAGGCGAAGATCGGGAAGAGCTGCGTGACGTTCAAGAAGCTCGACGATCTCGATCAGAAGGCGCTCACCGCCCTGCTCAAAGAAGCGCGCTGATGGACGAGGCCGCCCTCCGCACGCTGCTGAGGCGCGTCTCGACGCGCCGCACCTCGATCTCCGACGCGCTCGCCGAGCTGAAAGACCTCCCCTTCGCCGAGCTCGGCTTCGCCACCGTCGACACCCACCGCGCGCTGCGCCTCGGCTTTCCCGAGGTCGTGCTCGGCCAGTGGAAGACCGCCGAGCACTGCAAGGCCATCGCGCTCAAGCTCTCGACCACCGGCCTGCCGGTGCTCGTCACGCGCCTGCAGCCCGAGAAGGTCTCGGTGCTCGCCGACGCCTTCCCGCGCGGCGCCACCTGGCACGCCACCGCCCGCATCTTCGAGGTGCACGGCAAGAAGAAGCTGAAGGGCGGCGACGTCGCCGTCGTCTGCGCCGGCACGTCGGACCTCGCCGTCGCCGAGGAGGCCGCCGTCACCGCCCGCGCGATGGGCGCGAACGTACAGCTCATCAACGACGTCGGCGTCGCCGGAATCCACCGCCTGCTCAAGCGAAGGAAGGATCTCGCGAAGGCCGACGCCATCGTCGCCGTCGCCGGCATGGAGGGCGCGCTGCCCACCGCCGTCGGCGGCCTCGTCGGAGTCCCCGTCATCGCCGTGCCTACCAGCGTCGGCTACGGCACCAGCTTCGACGGCATCGCCGCCCTGCTCGGCATGATGACGTCGTGCTCGTCGAACGTGAGCGTGGTCAACATCGACAACGGCTTCGGCGCCGGCTTCCAGGCCGCCCTCATCTCACGAAGGAAGCGGTGAACCGATGGCGCGCATTCTCTACCTCGAGCCCATCGGCGGCATCGCGGGCGACATGTTCCTCGCGAGCGCGATCGACGCGGGCGTGCCGCTCGCCGAGCTCGAGGCTCCGCTCAAGACGCTGAAGGTCGACGGCTGGCGCTTCGAGACGAAGCGCGAGCAGCGCCACAGCATCGAGGGCACGCACCTCGACGTCGTCGTCGATGACCACCACCACCACGACCACACGCCGCTGCGCGAGATCCAGGCGCTGATCAAGGCGTCGCAGCTGTCGAGCCGCGCCAAAGACCGCGCGCTCGCGCTGTTCGACGTCGTCGGGAAGGCGGAGGCGAAGATCCACGGCACGGCGCTCGAGCAGGTCGAGTTCCACGAGGTCGGCGCGGTCGACTCGATCGTCGACATCTGCGGCGCCGCCGTCGTGATGGACCTGCTCGGCGAGCCCGACGTGTACTCGCAACCTCCGCCGCTCGGCACCGGCCAGACGAAGTCGGCGCACGGCATGATCCCCGTGCCGGTGCCCGCCACCGCCGAGATCCTGCGCGACGTGCCGGTCAAGCTCGAGGGCCAGGGCGAGCTCACGACGCCCACCGGCGCCGCCCTCATCAAGGTGCTCGCGAAGGTGCAGCAGCCTCCCACCCTCAAGGTCGACCGCATCGGCTACGGCGTCGGCACGAAAGACTTCGCCGACCGCCCGAACGTGCTGCGCGCGCTGCACGGCGCCGCCGCCGAGGCCACCGACGGCCTGCACGTGCTCGAGTGCAACGTCGACGACATGACGCCGCAGCTCATCGGCTCGCTCGTCGAGCAGCTGCTCGCGCAAGGCGCGCTCGACGCCTGGGTGCTGCCCGCCACCATGAAGAAGGGCCGGCCCGGCCACCTCGTCGGAGCGCTCGTCGCAGGCGCCTCGGTCCGCCCGCTCACGCAGCTGCTCCTCGCCGAGTCCACCAGCCTCGGCGTGCGAAGCTACGAGGTGCAGCGAACCGCGCTGCAGCGCCGCTTCGAAGAGGTCGAGACCCCGTACGGCCGGCTGCGCATGAAGATCGGCTACGAGGGCACGAGGGTCTTCAACGCCGCGCCCGAGTTCGATGACGCGCGCGCTCTCGCCGAGAAGGCGAACGTGCCGGTGAAGGCGGTGCTCGCCGCGGCGCTGGCCGCGTGGTCGAAACGCTAGAACCGGCCGACTCGTTCGTGGTCATCAGCGTCGCCGGCACGTTGCCGTTCTTCTCGAAGTCGACGGCAGCGGGCTGAACCCTCTCGGTGGGCTTCACGTTCGCGGTGGCGCCGGCGGTGAGCGCGCTCTCGATGCGGGTCTGCGCGGCGGCCGGGGCCACGAGCATCAGCACCAGGCCGGCTCTGGCGTGGTAGAGGCTCGCGCAGTGGCACCGCCGTCACAGCCCCTCGACACGTTCCGGTTCCGGCTGACCGTCCTCACGGCGATCGCGTTCCTCTCGCTCAAGCTCTACAAGCTGCCGTCGGCTCCGCGCCCGGTGCTGCTCGCGACGTGGTGCTTCGAGGCATGCATCTGGCTGTGGATCTTCGCGCTCAGCGCGCTCGCCGCGCGCGTGGAGCGCCTGCCGGCGATCGTCTTCACGCCGCTCTACCTCGCGCACTTCGCGATCTGCTTCGGCACCGTCTACTTCTACGACGACGCCCGCGTCCGCAAGTACACGCTCGTCGACCTCGACGCCGACGCGCTCGACTACTTCCGCGCGAACCTCGACGCGACGCGCGGCGTCGGCCTCGCGGCGGGCCTGCTCGCCGCCGTGTGCGTCGCCGCGCTGCTCACGCGCGCCGTGCGCCTCCCCGGCCGGCCGCTCGCCCTACTCGCGCTCCTCGCGGTCGCGACCGCCGCGGTCGTGACGGTGGCCGCGCGCTCGGCCTCGTTTCCCACGCCGCTGTGGAAGCTCACCGAGGACCTGCTCACGATCGCGCGGTACCCCGGCGTCTCGAAGCCGGCAGGCCCCGTGACGAAGCGCTCCGTCGAGCTGCTCAACCGCGCCGAGCCGGGGCCGCGCAAGTTCGAGAGCCCGTTCGATCGCGTGCTGGTGTTCGTCATGGAGGAGGTGACGCTGCGCCACTTCCTCGACTCGCGCGCGGCCTCGCCCGAGACCAACTTCTTCCGCCGCATCCACCCGCACGAGCACTTCTATTCGAACGTCTTCGCCACCAACATGGACAGCTACACCGGCGTGCTCGCGCTGCTCACCTCGCGCTTCGTGCCGTACGAGGCCTACCGGGGCCCGGACCTCCAGCGCTACCGCCTGCTCGGCAAGAAGCGCTCGATGGTCGAGCTGTTCCGCGAGAACGGCTACCACGCGGTGTTCGCCTCGGCGCAGGTGCTCGGCGAAGGCATCGTCAGCGAGATGCCGTGGGACGAGCACCTGCTCTTGTCGGAGACCGAGACGAAGCAGCTGTCGGCCTCGTACCTGTGCGTGAACCCCTATCGCTACGAAGACAGCTGCGAGGACAAGGTGATGCTGCCCCGGCTGTACGAGCGCATCGAGCAGCACCCGAAGCTGTTCTGGTTCATGCCGACCGCGTGGGGCCACCTGCCCGAGTACTCGCTGCGCAAGCAGAAGACCGACGTCGAGTACTACGGCGAGATGCTCGATGAGCTCGTGGCGTGGCTCGAGCAGAAGGGCCTCGCCGAGAAGACGCTCATCGCGGTGACGTCGGACCACGGCATCCGCCGCCGCGGCATCGACTGGCTCGCGTCGACGTACCAGATTCCCCTGCTGCTCTACGCGCCGGGCTTCGAGCGGCTCGAGAACGCCGACCTGCACTCGCAGATCGATTTCAAGGACATCTTGCTCGCCGGGCTCACCGGCACCGAGAAGGAGCTGAAGGGCGCCGAGCTCACGCTGTTCATCGGCCAGACCTACGTCTCGATCGTCGGCGCCGCGACGCCGGAGCGCGACTACATGGTGATCAAGAAGCGCCCGCTCGCGCAGTACACGCTCGCGCACGCGAGCTACGACGACCCGAGCCGCTTCGACGCCCCGCCGAAGGGCAAGGTGACGCCGTACGAGGTGCTGCAGCTGCTCGAGGACTACCGCGCGTACTTCCAGTCTGAGGCGCTGCGCTGACGTCAGCCGTCGGCTTCCCGCCAGGTGGGCAGCTCGGCGAGCGACGGGCGCCCCTCGAGCAGCTCGTGCGGCCGGAAGTTCGCCTTGTATTTGAGCGACGGGCAGCCGTCGACGCGGTAGCCGAGATAGACGTGTGTCGCCGAGAGCTCCTTCGCGAGCTCGATGCAGCGCACGACGTTCGCGACGCCGGGCGACAGGTGCGCGATCGACGGGTGGTAGAAGAAGTACGCCGCCGACACGCACCGCGCGGTGACGTCGACGGGCCCGAGCGCCACGAGCCGGCCTGAGTCGTACCAGGCCATCTCGCGCCCGGTCGTCGACGGAAACGCGAACTGCGTCTGGTACTCGTCTTCGGTGAGAGAGGCCTTCTCCCACCCGCGGGCGTCTTCGCGCGTCGAGTGCCACGCCTCGTGCAGCTTGAGCCGCTCGGCGTCGACGGCGGGCCGGCCGATGACGACCTTGAAGCGGCGGCTGCGCCGGTACGCACGCAGCTGGCTGGTCGTCGGCTCGAAGCGGTGAACGTCGAGGCGAATCGACACGCACTCGGTGCACAGCTTGCACGCCGGGCGGAAGTACGCGGGGCCGAAGCGGCGCCAGCCGCGCAGGAGCAGCACCTCGAGCTCTTCACCCGAGACGTTCACCATGAGCCGATACTCGAGCGACGCCTGGCGGTCGGCGAGGTACGCACACGCTCGGGGCTCTTCGATGAAGTGTCGGACGATGCGCGCCATCTTCAGTTACGTCAGTCTATATAAGCCCCACCATGAACGAGAGTCAGTGGGACGAAAAGCTTCGTTCCTTCTTGAAGAAGACCGGGGACGAGCTGAAGCGGGCCGGGGCCGACATCAAGGTCGAGGCCGAGAAGCTGATGAAAGAGGTCAAGGACCCCGAGCGCCAGGACAAGGTGAAGAAGGGCCTCGAGACGTTCGGCCTGTGGGCGCGCAAGACGGCCGAAGAGGTCGCCCACGCGGTCGAGGTCGGCGTGAAGAAGGCCGAAGGCGCGGTGCGCAGCGCGGTCGATACGACGCCCGGCGCCCCGTCGGCCGGAGCGCCCGTGCCCGAGACGCCCGCCGCGCCGGCCGACGAGGCTGCAGCGCCGCCTCCCCGCCCCTCCCAGCCGGTGTCTTCCCACAACCGGCACGACACGCCGGTCGACACGCCGGCGGTGTCCGAGGAGCCCCCGAAGAAGACGATCGGGTCGTCCAAGAAGAAGGCTTCGGCGAAGAAGGGCGCTGCCAAGAAGCCTTTGGGCAAGAAGCGAGCCCCATGACATAGTGTTTTGCGATGTCTGCCGGGGACAAAGGCAACTTCAAGATCGAGGTTCCACAGGAGATGCTCGACGCCGCGGAAGACGCGGTGAAGAAGCGCGAGGCTCCGAAGGTGGAGGTCGAGGTCGCGCCGTCGGAAGCGGCTCCGCCGCCGCCGGAGGCGTCGGACTCCGCACCCGCAGCAGCCGAGGGTAGAGACCCGAAGGACAAAGAGATCGATGAGCTGAAGGTGCAGCTCGACGCGTCGATGGCCAAGGGCCGCGACCTGATGGGCCGCATCAAAGACGAGCACGAGAAGATGCTGCGCGCCGTCGCCGATCTGGAGAACTTCAAGAAGCGCGCCCGCAAAGAGGCCGAAGAGACGCAGAAGTTCGGCAACGAGAAGCTGCTGAAAGACTTCCTGCCGGTCATCGACAACATCGACCGCGCGCTCGACCCGACGAACTCGGCCGACCTCGAGTCGCTGCGCAAAGGCGTCGAGATGATCCGGAAGCTGCTGGAAGACACGCTGGCGAAGCACGGCGTGAAGCCCTTCAGCAGCAAGGGCAAGGCGTTCGACCCGAACTTCCACGAAGCGATGTCCCAGGCCGAGACCGACCAGATGCCTGCGAACCACGTGCACAGCGAGATTCTGCGCGGCTTCACGTTGAACGACCGCCTCGTGCGCCCGGCGCTGGTGATCGTGTCGAAGGCGAAGTCCGAGCCGAAGCCGGAAGAAGCAGCGCCGCCTGGGGAGGGAGGCACGAATGGGTAAGGTGATTGGAATCGACCTCGGCACGACGAACTCGTGCGTCGCCGTCATGGAGGGCGGCGAGCCCGTCGTCATCCCCAACAGCGAGGGCGCGCGCACGACGCCGTCGATGGTCGGCTTCACCGAGTCGGGCGAGCGGCTGGTCGGGCAGATCGCGAAGCGGCAGGCGGTGACGAACCCCGAGAACACGGTGTTCGCGGTGAAGCGGCTGATGGGCCGCCGCTACGACAGCCCCGAGGCGAAGAAGGCGATCTCGGTGAGCTCGTTCAAGGTCGTCGCGAGCCAGAACGGCGACGCGTGGGTCGAGATCCGCGGCAAGGCGTACAGCCCGCCCGAGATCTCGTCGATGGTGCTCACGAAGATGAAGCAGACCGCCGAGGACTACCTCGGCGAGCCCGTCACCGAAGCGGTCGTCACGGTGCCCGCGTACTTCAACGACGGCCAGCGCCAGGCGACGAAAGACGCGGGGCGCATCGCGGGCCTCAACGTCCTGCGCATCATCAACGAGCCGACGGCGGCAGCGCTCGCCTACGGCATGGACAAGAACAAGGACGGCACGACCGAGAAGATCGCCGTGTACGACCTGGGCGGCGGCACGTTCGATATCTCGATCCTCGAGCTGAACGCCGGCGTCTTCGAGGTGAAGTCGACGAACGGCGACACGTTCCTCGGCGGCGAAGACTTCGACATCCGCATCATCGATCACCTCGCCCAGAGCTTTCAGAAGACGAACAACATCGACCTGCGCAAAGACCGCATGGCGCTGCAGCGCCTGAAGGAAGCGGCCGAGCGCGCCAAGCACGAGCTGTCGAGCGCCCCCGAGACCGAGGTGAACCTGCCGTTCATCACGGCCGACGCGACGGGCCCCAAGCACCTCACCGAGACGCTCGAGCGCGGCACGCTCGAGGCGCTGGTGAAGGACCTGATCGAGAAGACGATCGAGCCCTGCAAGATGGCGCTGAAAGACGCCGGCCTGCAGACGAACCAGATCAACCAGGTGCTGCTCGTCGGCGGCATGACGCGCATGCCCGCCGTGCAAGAGAAGGTGAAGTCGTTCTTCAACCGCGAGCCGCACAAGGGCATCAACCCCGACGAGGTCGTCGCGATCGGGGCGGCGATTCAGGGCGGCGTGCTCAAGGGCGAAGTGAAAGACGTGCTGCTGCTCGACGTCACGCCGCTGTCGCTCGGCGTCGAGACGGCGGGCGGCGTCAACACGCGCATCATCGAGAAGAACACGACGATTCCCTGCAAGAAGTCGCAGGTCTTCTCGACCGCGGTCGACAACCAGCCGCTCGTCAGCGTGCACGTGCTCCAGGGCGAGCGCGAGATGGCGGCCGACAACAAGACGCTCGCGCGCTTCGAGCTCGTCGGCATTCCGCCCGCGCCCCGCGGCGTGCCGCAGATCGAGGTCTCGTTCGACATCGACGCGAACGGCATCGTGCACGTCAGCGCGAAGGACCTCGGCACCGGCAAGGTGCAGCAGGTGCGCGTCGTCTCGAACTCCGGCCTCACCGAGGCCGAGATCCAGCGGATGATCAGCGACGCCCAGTCTCACCAGGGCGACGACAAGAAGAAGAAAGAGCTCGCTGATCTGCGCAACAACGCCGACGGCCTGATCTACACGACCGAGAAGTCGCTCGAAGAGTACGCCTCGATGCTCAAGGACAAAGACCGCGACGAGATCAAGGTCGACCTCGAGAACCTGAAGGGCGTTCTGCCTTCGAATGATCCGGCGAAGATCAAAGAAGCCCTCACGCGCCTCGAGGGCAGCGCGTATCGCATCGCCGACGCCATCTACGCGCAAGAACAGCCGAAAGGCTGAAGATTCTTGACAAGGACGGGTGGGTACGCGAGTGTGCCGCCCGCGGTAACAAACCCCCTGGGAGGAGGAAGAATGAAGAAGTTTGCGTTTGCGGTGGTGTTTGCGGTGGCGGCAATTGCCCTTCCGCTGTCGTCGTCGTGTAGCGGTGGTCCCAAGTGCAAGAAGACGGCGTGTGCGCCTGCTTGCTCGGGCATGCAGTACTGCGATCTCACCGACACGACGTGCAAGGACTTCAAGACGTGCTCGCCTGCGTGCACGGCCCCGATGTACTGCGATCCGATCGGGGGCAGCTGCGTGAGCCCCTGCTCGCCTGCGTGCAAGACGGACGGCTCGGAAGTCTGCGAGGCGGGTGCGTGCAAGGCCGTGACGACCTTCTGCAGCCCTGCGTGCGGCGCCGGCAAGTACTGCGAAGCCAACACGTGCAAGGACATTCCGGTCTGCAACCCGGTCTGCGACGCCACCAAGGGCGAGTACTGCACCAACTGATTCGGGTTTAGCTTCGTGAGTTCGAAAGGCCCGCTGCGCTCCAGAGCGCAGCGGGCTTTTCTCTTTTCCTCGACTTGGTAAGCATCTCTCCATGCGGTGGCTCGGCGTGGTCCTCCTCCTCGCGGCTTGCGGCCCTCTCGGCGGCCAGTCGATGGAGTGCGCGAAGTGGGTCGCCTGCTCCGACGCTCTTCCCGGCGCCACCAAGGGCTCGCAGGACGAGCACTTCGGCCCGAACGGCCTGTGCTGGCAGGGCAGCGCCTCGAGCGCGATGCAGTGCACGCAGTCGTGCAGAGACGCGCTCGCCCAGCGCGCGAGCCAGCCCGGAGCTCCCGCCGAGTGCAAGTGACGCGGTCGTTTGCGCTGCTGCTGCTGTGTGCGTGCGGCGCCCTGGGCCGGCAGAGCGCCGAGTGCGCCCGCTGGGTCGCTTGCGCCGACGCCCTTCCGGGAGCAGTGAAAGGCAGCATGGACGCCGCCTTCGGGCCCAACGGGAACTGCTGGCAGAACATGGCGACGATGGCGCAGCAGTGCACGCAGCAGTGCAAGGACGCGCTCGCCGCTCAAGGAGCGATGCCGAACGCGCCTGCGGAGTGCCGGTGAAGTGGTGGGCGCTGCTGCTCCTCGGCTGCAGCAGCGCGGGCCAGACCGCGTGGTGCGTGCGCTGGCTCGCCTGCTGGAGAGCGCTGCCGGCCGATCAGCGCTCGTCGACGAACGACGAGGCGATCTACGGGCCCGCAGGCGAGTGCTGGAGAAGCTCGCCCGAGGTCGCGAAGCAGTGCGACGCCGCGTGCGCGAACAACGTGGTGGCGCAGTCGACGATGCTGGGCGCTCCGCCGGAGTGCCGGTGAAGCGACCGAAGGGAGCGGAACCGCGATCGGGGCCCCGCCCAGCGGGGGGAAACCGGTGAGGCGCGCGCTCACCTTGCTGCTCGCCGCCGCCTGCGGCGGGCCCCGCTCCGCCGAGTGCGACCGCTACCTCGCGTGCGCCGAGGCCGCGGCACCGCTGAGCACGCGCAACCAGGCGGCGACGTACGGGCCGAACGGCACGTGCTGGGCGAACGAGAGCGACGCGGCGGCCTGCGCCGAGCTCTGCGAGCAGGCGCTGCTCGCGGTGCGCGCCGACGCCGGGCGAACGACTCCTCAGTGCCAGTGATGCGGGTCGTGTTAGACGGCCGCATGCGCCTTCGTCGTCCCCTCACCCCGGTGCGCTGGCTGGTGTTGGCGGCGTTCTCGTGTGGCTGTAGCGGCCTCGTCCAGTCTGACGCGTGCCGGAGTTACCTCGCGTGCACCGAGGCCGTGACGCCCGGCTCCGCCGCCGGCTACGAGAGCTCGTACGGCGAGCGCGGCGCGTGCTGGTCGACCGACGTGAAGTCCGCAGATCAGTGCACGCTCGCGTGTCTTCAGGGCCGGCAGCTCCTGGCCGCGGGAGCCGGGCAGGGCAAGGTCGAGTGCGAGTAGCGCGCGCGTCGCTCGTGCTCGCGGCGGTGCTCGCGTGCGGCCGCATCGCGCAGAGCCCCGAGTGCGACCGCTACGTCGAGTGCGCGATCGCGCTGGACCCCAGGGTCACGCGGTCGGTGAACGGCCAGTACGGCCGCACCGGCACGTGCTGGGCGACGACGCAGCAGACCGCAGACACCTGCACCCTGGTCTGCGCGCGCGAGCTCGAGGAGCTGCGCAACAACGCCGACGGAGGCATGGAGGCGCCGCAGTGCCAGTGAGCCGGTGGTGGCCGCACGTGCGCGCCGCGCTGGTGACGTTTCATCTCGTCGCGATCTCGGTCATCGCCTTCCCCGCGCCGATCGGAGGCATGGATCGCTCGCTGTGGAAGACCGCGGTGGTGCAGAAGGAGTTTCAGTCGTGGGCGCGCGTCTTTCACGTCGCGCCCGAGGCCTTCGAAGACATGCTCTGGAGCGCGGCCAGCGCCTTCATGCAGGCGCGCACGCTCGCGGTGCGGCCCTTCCTGCCCTACGTCGCCTTCGCCGGAGTCGATCAGCCGTGGCGCATGTTCGTGGGCGCCGATCGCGCCGCGGCGCGGCTGCAGCTCCAGGCGCACCGCACCGGCGCGGCGCCCGATGCCTGGGAGACGCTGTTCGAGCAGCTCGACCCGGCGCACGCGTGGCGCAGCGAGCTCTTCACGCACGAGCGTCTGGCGAGCCAGATCGCGCGGTGGGACTGGCCGTCGTACGGCGGCGAGTACGCGCTCGGCTGCGACCACCTCGCTCGGCTCGCGTTCGCCGATCGCCCGGACATCGATCGCGTGCGCTGCCGCTTCCACCGCGGGCGGCTCCCCTCGCCCGACGAGGTGCTCTCGGGCGCCGCCGTCGAGCGGCAGTGGGCCAACGTCCGCGAGCGCGGGCGCGGACAATGAAGCTCTGGTCGCGCTGGGTCGCGTTCCTCTCGCACCGCGAAGACCCCGCGGCGCTCGCGTTCGCGCGCATGGTGGCCGGCATCGCCATCGCGTGGGACCTGCTGCAGATGCAGCGCACGGCGGCGGCGGCGATGCTCTGGGTCGACAGCGCCCACGGAGGCATGCGCCCGATGTACGCGCCTGACTGGCTGGTCGCGCTGGGCGGCGCGACGCCCTCGAACGTGAAGCTGCTGATGGCGATCGGCGGCGCGGCGGCGCTGATGACGGCCGCGGGGCTGATGACCCGGGCCTCCATCTTCGTGACGTGGCTGTGCTTCAACACGCTGATCACGATGAACCGCAGCGCGGGCGGCTCGGCCGACGATCTGCTCGTCAACGGCATCTTCATCCTCTTCTGGTCGGGCTGCGGGCGAACGCTGTCGATCGATCGCCTCATCGAGCGTCGCAAGAGCCCCGCGGCCCCGCCGCCCGAGGCCCCCGCGTGGCCGCGCTACCTGCTCATCTACCAGCTCGTGACGGTGTACTGGACGACGGGCGCCCAGAAGGTCTCGAACGGCTGGTTCCCTCCGCCGCTCGGAACACTCGACGCGCTCTACTACTCGCTGCAGATGCCGAGCTGGGTGCGCTTCGACCTGCAGCCCGGCCTCGCCCACATCTTCCGCGTCACGCAGGCGGCCACGCTCTTCACGTGGCTCTTCGAGAACTGCGGGCTCGTGCTGCTGCTCGCGTTCTGGTTCCGGTACACGCGCGAGCGGCCGGGCCGCGTTCGGGCGTTCTTCAACGCGCCGCTGAAGCGCTTCCCGCGCATCGACTTCCGGCTCTACTACCTCGCCTTCGGCTTCGTGCTGCACCTGGGAATCGGCGTGCTGATGGAGGTCGGCCCGTTCTTCTCGGCCGTGATGGTCTGCTACTGCGCCTGCATCGCGCCGGCCGAGTGGCGCGCGGCGATCGGGTGGCTGCGCCGGCGGCTGGCCGAGGCTACGCCGGTGCCTTCAGCCCATCGAGGATGAGCGTGGCGAGGTGCTTCGGCACCTCCAACGGGTTGCCGATGGGCTCCTCGAGCAGCAGCGCGTGCACGAGCCGCTCCGAGGCGCCGACGACCGCGAGCGCGCTGACGGCCTCGGGAATCGGCCGCAGGATGCCGTGCTTCTGCGCCTTCTTCGTGATCTCGATCGCGTAGCGCGAGACGACCGCAGAGAACTCGACGATCGGCTTGCGCGCGCCGACTCCGGGCGCGCGGTTCTCTTGCAGGTACAGCCGCACCGCGCCCGGCGACTCGAGGAAGACCGTGCCGATGACGTCGCCGATGCGCGCGTAGGCCTGGAACTGCGCGTCGCGCGTGGCCGCCGTGTTCAGCTCCATGCTGCACTGCTCGAGCGCGCGCGTGACCTTCTCGCGCGTCGGGTGGATGAGCTCGCCCACCAGCGCCTCCTGGCTCTCGAAGTACCGGTAGAAGCTGCCCTTCGCCATCTTCGCCTTCGTGGTGATGTCGTCGACCGACACGCCCTCGATGCCGTGCTCGAGGAACAGCAGCAGGGCCGCCTCGAGCAGCGCCTCTTTGCGCGCCTTGCGGTTCGTGTCGCGGACCCCTCCCGGTTGCCCCGGCCGTTTCCGTTTCTTCACGCGGCGGAATCTAGGCCAGCTTGACGTTATTGAGGGGGTGTGATTTGTAGTGACCGAATAGTCACTGTATCTGAGCGAGGCGACACATGATCGGCATCCCCATCGGGTTGGCATTCAGCAACGTGGCGGAGTGGCTGCTGCACAAGCACATGCTGCACGGGCTGGGAAAGAACCGGGAGAACTTCTGGTCGTTTCACTGGCACGAGCACCACCGCGAGTCGCGGCGCAACGACATGTTCGACCCGCAGTACGTGCGCTCGGTCTTCACCTGGTCGCCGCAGGGGAAAGAGGCGCTCGCGCTGGTCGCCGGCGCGGCGGTGGTGGCGCCGCTGTTCCCCGTGGCGCCGTTCTTCACGGCGACGGTGCTGTACAGCTCGGTGCGGTACTACCGGCTGCACAAGCGCGCGCACCTCGACCGCGAGTGGTGCAAAGAGAACCTGCCGTGGCACTACGACCACCACATGGGCCGCGACCAGAACTCGAACTGGTGCGTTACGCACCCGTGGTTCGATCACGTGATGGGCACGCGCAAGCGCTACGTCTACGACGAGGCGGGCAAGCCGGTCGCCGAAGAGGTGGTGCCCAAGGCGAAGGGGTTCGTCGCGCGCTTCGTGAAGCCGATCTTCGACGCCGCGAAAGATCGCGTGCGCGTGATGGCGACCGAGACCGAGCAGCGGCCCGCGGCGGCGTGAGGCCGTCGGTGGTCGGTGGCCGGTAGTTACTACCGACTACCAACTACTGACTTCCAACTTCTTCAGCGCTTCTTCGCGTTCTTCTCGGCGCGCTCGACGCGCTCGAGCCGCTCCGACGGCGCGTCGTGGCCCACGAACTTCGCCACGCGCGCGCTCGCCGTCGCCGCCGCCCGCTTGAGCTTGCCGAAGTCGTCGGGCGGCCCCAGGTACTCGGGGCTGAACGACTTGCCGTGCGCCTTCAAGAACGCACGCGCCATGTCGCGCTCGTCTTCGCTCGCCATCGGAGCCAGGAGGTGCACCACGTCGAGGTTTCCGTTCGCCGCGGCCTTCAGCATCGCGGTCTCCTGCTCTTCGTCCTTCCACGACGGCTCGGCCCCGGCCTCGAGCAGAATCTTCACCAGCGCGACCTCGCCCAGCGCCGCGGCCTCGATCAGCGCCGTGCGGCCGTTCTCGAACGTCTCGTTGACGTCCTTCACCGACCCCGCCAGCGCCTCCAGCGCTTCTGCGTCTCTCGCTCGAACGGCCTCGATCAGGTTCATGGCACCAGCGGTCTTAGCACCCGCTCGAGCCCGATGAGACGCTTCGCCGCGTTCGCCTCGAAGCCCACCGGCCCCAGGAACCGCACGCCCGGGTGCCGGCGTCTCAACCACTTCGGGTTGTGCGCCTCCGACGGGTCGAGGCCCTTCGTGCTCTTCACGAGGACCACCGCGGCGACTCGGCCGAGCGCTCTCAGCGACAGCGCCGTGTGGTTCAGCGTGCCGAGCCCGAGCCGCGCCACCAGCACGACGTCGAGCTTCGACGCGCGGATGAGATCGATGACGTCGTGCTCGGCGTCGATGGGCACGAACAGCCCGCCCGCGCCCTCGACCACGCCGGCGCCGCGCTTCGGAATCGCGGCGAGCACGCGCTTCATCGAGGGCCTCACGCCCTCGAGCTCGGCCGCGACTCCGGGCGCGAGCGGCTCCTCGAACCGGTAGAGCGTGCGGGCGCCGAGGCGCTTGCTGTCGTCGCCTCCCCCGCTCTCGAACGGCTTCAGCGCGAACGGCTCGAGGCCCCGCTTGCGCATCAGCGTGAGCAGCCCGAGCGAGACCTCGGTCTTGCCGACGCCGGTGTCCGTGCCGGTGACGAAGTACCGCGGCGTCACAGGGCCTGGATGCACGCGCAGACCGTGCGCGTCAGCAGCTTCGCCTCGTCGACCGTCAACGACAGCGGAGGCATCAGCACCACGACGTCGCCGAGCGGCCGCAGGAGCACGCCGTGCTTCCGCGCCGCGCGGCACACCTCGAAGCCGGTGCGCTCGGCCGCGACGTAGCCTTCGAGCTCGATGCCCACCATGAAGCCGCACCGGCGGACCTCGGCCACGTTCGGCAGCGCCGCGATCGGCTCGAGCCCCTCGGCCAGCGCCTTCATCGCCGGCTGCATGCGCTCGAGGGTGTGCTCCTTCTCGAACAGCTCGAGGTTCGCGAGCGCGACGGCGCAGGCGAGCGGGTTCCCCGTGTACGTGTGGCCGTGGAAGAACGTCTTCTGTTCGGCGGCGCTGCCGAGGAAGGCCTCGAACACGCGCTGCGTGGTGAGCGTGGCCGCGAGCGGGAGGTAGCCGCCGGTGAGCCCCTTCGCGAGGCAGAGGAAGTCGGGCCGCACCTCCTCTTGCTCGACGGCGAACATCGTGCCGGTGCGCCCGAAGCCGGTGGCGACCTCGTCGCAGACGAGCAGCACGTCGTGCTTCCGGCACAGCTGCTCGACGGCCTTCAGCCAGCCCGGCGGCTGCAGCAGCATGCCCGCTGCGCCCTGCACCAGCGGCTCGACGACGAACGCGGCGAGCTCGGTCGCGCGATCGGTGAACAGGCGCTCGACGGCGGCGAGCGAGACGGGCACGCGCTCGACGGGGAAGACGAGATCTCTGAAGCGCGCGTGGAACAGCGACATGCCGCCGACCGAGACCGAGCCCAGCGTGTCGCCGTGGTAGGCGTCGACCAGCGCGGCGAGGCGGCGCTTCTTGGGGCGGCCCGCGAGCTGCTGGTACTGGTACGCCATCTTCAGCGCGACCTCGACGGCCGTGCTGCCGCTGTCGGAGTAGAAGACCTTGGTGAGGCCCTCGGGCGCGATCGCCGCGAGCTTCGCCGCGAGCTCGATGGCGGGCACGTTCGAGAGCCCCAGCATCGTGCTGTGCGCGACGCGGCCGAGCTGCTCTTCGAGGGCCTCGTCGAGCTCGCGCTTCCGGTGGCCGTGTACGTTGCACCACAGGCTCGAGACGCCGTCGAGGTAGCGGCGGCCCTCGGTGTCGACGAGCCAGTTGCCTTCGGCGCGCTCGATGATGATGGGCTCGTCGCCCGGCCACAGCTGGTGCTGGGTGAACGGGTGCCAGACGTGCTTCAGGTCCTGCTGGAGCAGCTCGGTCATCGCGGGAGGTTCTCCAGCGCGTGCAGCGCCATGGCGATGTGCTCCTCGGTGTGCGCCGCGCTGAGCGCGAAGCGCAGGCGGCTCGTGCCCTGCGGCACGGTGGGCGGGCGAATGGCCTTCGCGAGAATTCCCTTCTCGCGCAGCGCCAGCGACGCCGCCACCGCGCGGTCGGGCCGGCCCAGAATCACGCTGAAGATCGCCGAGTCTTCGTGCGCCTTCAGCCCGGCCGAGAACTGGCGGATGTTGCGCCACAGCCGCGCCCGCCGCTGCGGCGTCATCGCCTGGAGCGCGGCCTCGGCCGCTCCGCACACGGCGGCCGGCAGCGACGTCGAGAAGATGAGGCTGCGGGCCTTGTTGATCAGCCACTGCCGCACGCTCTTCGAGCACAGCGCGAACGCTCCGAACGCTCCGAGCGCCTTGCCGAGCGTGCCGATGCGGACGTCGGCGTGAACGCCCAGCTGCTCGCAGAGCCCTCCGCCGTTCGGGCCGAGAACTCCGATCGCGTGCGCCTCGTCGACGATCAGCGGCGCGCCGAGCTGGGCGAGCTCTCGCAGCGGCGCCCGGTCGCCGTCCATCGAGAACACCGCGTCGGTCACGATCAGCTGCCGGCGGCCGGGGTGCTGCGCCATCAGCTCGCCCAGCGCGCCCACGTCGCGGTGCGGGTAGACGACGACCTTCGCCTTCGAGAGCCGGCAGCCGTCGACGATTGACGCGTGGTTGAGCGCGTCGGAGAACAGCACGTCTTCGGGACCCGCGACCGCGCTCAAGACTCCGAGGTTCGCCTGGTAGCCCGAGTTGAAGAGCAGCGCCGCCTCGGACGAGAACGTGCGCGCCAGGGCCTTCTCGAGCGAGACGTGCGCGGTGGTGTCGCCGGCGATGAGGCGCGAGGCCCCCGAGCCGAAGCCGTGCCGCATCGCGGTGGTTCGCGCTCCCGCGACGACGTCGAGGTCGGCGGCGAGCCCGAGGTAGTCGTTCGACGAGAAGTTGACGTAGCGGCGGCCGGCGACGTCGACGACCGGCCCCTGCGGAGACTCGAGAGGCTCGAGGTGGCGGAGCAGACCGTGGTGCTCGAGCTGGGCGAGAGCCTCGGCAGCCCACTGTTCGAGCGGCCGGCGCTTCGGCTCGGCGGGCTCGCGCGGCTCGATCACGGGCGCGGCTCCAGCGCGCGGACCCCCGCCTGCTGAAGCAGCGCCATGTCGGCCTGGTACTCGGGGTTGCCGGTGGTGAGCAGCTTCTCGCCGAAGAAGATCGAGTTCGCGCCCGCCATCATGCAGAGCAGCTGCGCCTCCTGATTCATCTGCAGGCGGCCCGCCGAGAGCCGCACCATCGCGCGCGGCATCATGATGCGGGCGGTCGCGATCATGCGCACGAGCTCGATGGCCTCGACCTTCGGCCGCTCGGCCAGCGGCGTGCCCTTCACCGGCACGAGCGCGTTGATCGGCACCGACTCGGGGTGCTCGGGCTGGTTCGCGAGCGTGATGAGCAGCTCGCAGCGGTCGTCGACCGACTCGCCCATGCCGATGATGCCGCCGCTGCACACGTGGATGCCGGCGTCGCGCACGTGCTGGAGCGTCTCGAGCCGGTCCTGGTACGTGCGCGTCGAGATGATCTCGCCGTAGTGCTCTTCGCTGGTGTCGAGGTTGTGGTTGTACGCCGAGAGGCCGGCCTCTTTGAGGCGGCGGGCCTGGTCGTCGCTCAGCATGCCGAGCGTGCAGCAGGCCTCCATGCCGAGCTGCCGCACGCCGCGGACCATGTCGAGCACGGCGTCGAACTGCGGGCCGTCTTTGACCTCGCGCCAGGCGGCGCCCATGCAGAAGCGCGTGGCGCCGGCGGCGCGCGCCTCTCTCGCCGAGGCGAGCACCTCGGCGACCGGCATCAGCTTCTCGGCCTTCACGCCCGTGTGGTACCGCGCGGCCTGCGGGCAGTAGCCGCAGTCTTCCGGGCAGCCGCCGGTCTTCACCGAGAGCAGGCTGCAGAGCTGAACGGCGTTGTCGCCGAAGGCTTCGCGGTGAACGGTCTGAGCGCGGTACGTCAGCTCGAGCAGCGGGAGGTCGTGCAGGGCGCGGACTTCGGCCAGCTTCCAGTCGTGGCGGAGCTCCATGTCGCCGCTGGGTAGGCCCGCGATCGGCCGTTGTCAACCGTTGCGTGGGGGCGGGTTGACGATGCCGGCTACTGCACCTTCACCTTGTCGAAGCCCTTCGGCGGAGTCGCCGCGGGCTTCTCGGGCACGGCGGTGCCCTCCTTCGGCTTCACCTTGCCGAGGCCCTTGGCCTCGGCGGCCTTCACCTCGTCGGCGCTGAGCAGGGCCACGAGCTCGGGCTTCACCGCCGACGGCCGCAGCCCCTCCTTCAGGGCGTCGGTGACCGCGGCCTTCGCCTTGTCTTTCGCGTCGCGCTTCAAGGCCACCTCGGCGAGGTTCACCTTCGCGCGGGCGCGCGTGCGCCACTCGCTCGCGTCCTTCGCGAGGCCGTGGGCCTGGTTCATCAGCTTCTCGGCGCCGTCGAGATCGCCCTTCAGCATCTTCGCGTAGCCGAGCCGCAGCACGAGCTCGGCCGGAGCGTCTTTCTTCGCCGCCAGCGGCTCGAGCACGCCGATCGCCTTGTCGACCTGGCCGTCGTCGATGAGCCGGCTCGAGTGCTCGAGCGCGAGGTCGAAGGCCTCGGGGTCGTACGCGATCGCCTTCGCCGCGAAGTCGGCCGCTTCCTTCGTCTTGCCGAGCCGCGCGAGCGTGTACGCGAGCCGCGAGATGACGAACGTGTCGCCCTCGGAGCGCGCCGCGTACTCGCGCCACGCCTTCGCCGCGTCCTCGTGCTTGCCGAGCGCGTTGTAGAGCTCGGCGAGGTACACGCGCGCGAGCAGGAAGCCGGGCTCCTTCGCGATGGCGTCCTTCAGCACCGTGACCGCGGCCTCGCTCGACTGGTAGCGCGAGACGAGCCAGAAGCGCGCCGCCATCGCGTTCGGGTTGTGGCCCTGCTCGGCCTTCACGTTCGTGAGCGCCTCGACGGCGCGGGCGTCGTTGCCGGCGAGCGCAGACGCGAACGCGAGGGCGCCCCACGCGGCGCCGAAGCCCGGGTCGCTCTTCACGGCGGTCTCGCACGAGGCGATCGCCTTCTTGATGCTCTGCTCCTGCAGCAGGAAGGGGTTCTCGATGCCGACCGGCTGCCCGATCAGCAGCGCGTCGCACGCGGCGTAGTTCTTCATCGCCGAGTCCTTCACGGTGGCCGGCTGGGCGTCGCCCTCGGGGGCCTTCGAGCCGTCGTAGCGCGCGACCTCGCCGGCGAGCGCGCGCCCACCCGCATCGACGATCTTCTCTTCGCCGCCCTGCAGCACGATGGTGTTGGTCTGCACCTTCGGCGACTCGCGCTGCCCGACCGAGACCTCGAGCGAGTAGCCGCCCCGGTTCTGGTTGAGCTTCGAGTAGACGAACAGCGTGGTGCCGAGGCGCTCGGCGGCCTGCCGCGCGACGTTCGGGTCGTTGAGCGTGTCGAGCCCGATGCGGTGGCGCAGCGCCATCGACCGTACCTGCCGCGCGTGCACGAGGTCGTAGCGGCCGGCGCCCATCAAGAGCGCGTTGGCCTTCTCTTGCATGGCGAGGTTCAGGCCGGGCAGCCCCTTCGCGTCGGCGACCGGGGGAAAAACGACCACGGTGGAGCGCTGGGGTTGCGGCTCGGCCGCGAGCGCGGCGGAGGCGGCGAACAGCGTGACGATCAGGGTTCGCATGCGCGGCAACATACCCGGATCACACGCGACGCGGCCGATCGAATCTGGGCAGTGCCCCTCACGGCCCTGCTGAAGTGAGGCTCACCGCACCGCGACCGTCGAGACGATCGACTTCGCCTGCTGGAGCAGCTTCACGAACTCGTCGCGCTCGGCGTTGCCCGCGGCGCTCTTCGCGATCTCGGTCACGAGCTCGTAGCTCCACGTCTTCGCGTAGGGGCTCTGGCGGAAGATCTCGGCGGCGCCCATCACCGCGGCCGCGAACCGCAGGTCCTTCGGTGCCTTGTCGAACGACGCGAAGAGCTGCGACGCCTTGAACGGAAAGGCCTTCTCCGTCGCGTCGGCGCCCTTCGGCTGCTTCGCGCGCACGCGCACCGTCGCGAGGGAGTCGCCCGCTCCGGGCTTCAGCTCGACCTCGTAGAGCGCGGTCACGGTGTGGCCCGCGCCGATCTCGCCGGCGTCGACCCGGTCGTTCCTGAAGTCGGCATCGGCGATGTCGCGGTTCTCGTAGCCGACGAGCCGGTACGACTTCACGAAGTCGGGGTTGAAGTCGACCTGGAGCTTCACGTCCTTCGCGATCACCTCGAGCGTGCCGCCGAGCTGCTCCTGGAAGATGCGCCGCGCCTCGAACAGCGAGTCCACGTAGTAGTGGTTGCCGTTACCCTTGTTCGCGAACTGCTCCATCATCGTGTCCTGGTAGTTGCCCATGCCGAAGCCGACCGTGGTGCAGGTGATGCCCTCTTTCACCTTGCCGGCGATGAGCGAGAGAATCTCGTTCGGGTTGCGCGCCCCGACGTTCGCGTCGCCGTCGCTCAAGATGATGACGCGCGACTCTGAAGCCCCCGACAGCGTCTTCGCCGCCTGCTCGTACGCGAGCGCAATGCCGCCGGCCATCGCGGTGGAGCCGCCGGCCACGAGGTCTTCGATCGCCTGGTGGATCTCGGCCTTCTTCTCCATGCCGGTCGGCGTCAGCACGACGCGCGTGCCGCTCGCGTAGGTGACGAGCGCCACCGTGTCGCCGTCGCGCAAGGAGTCGACCAGCATGCGCAGCGCGCGCTTCGCGAGCGGCAGCTTGTCGGCGCTCTGCATGCTGCCCGAGACGTCGACGAGGAACGTGAGGTGCGCGGCCTTGCGCGCGCCGACGTCGAGCCGCTTGCCCTGCACGCCGACGCGCAAGAGGTGCTTGCCGGGCGAGAACGGCGAGGGCGCCGCGTCCATGTGGACGCCCAGGGCGCCGTCTTCGGCGGTGGGCGACGGGTAGCTCCAGCGGAAGTAGTTGAGGAACTCCTCGACGCGCACCGAGTCGACCGGAGGCAGCACGCCCGCCTTCAGCTTCGCGCGCGCCAGCGTGTAGCTGCCGGTGTCGACGTCGACCGCGAACGTCGAGAGGTGATCGGAGCCGGTCGCCTGCCAGCCGTTGACGCCGTAGTTCTTGTAGCCCTCGCCCTTCGAGCCGAGGTCGCCGCCGAGCCCACCCATCGAGAGCAGGCCTCGAGAGCGGCCGTAGCCCATCGCTCCGGAGCCGTGGCCCCTCGTTCCGAGACCGCCCATTCCCATGCCGGTGCCGACGCCGCCTCCTCCGAGCCCCGAGCCGCTCGCGCCGAGGATGTTCTGGAGGTCGCCGCCTCCGCTTCCCTTCTGCAGCGGCTTCATCAGCCCGCGCTTCGCCGCTTCCGGTACCGGCGCCGGCGCCGGAGCGGCCGGGGCAACAGCGCGCTGCGGAGCCTCCTCGAGCTTCTTCGTCTCGAGCTTCACCGCGACGGGCGGCAGCGGCTTCGGCGGATCAGGCCTCTTCTCGGTGCAGGCCAGCAGGGCACAAAAAGCAAGCGTCGCGTATCGCATGTGAGGCCAGACACCCGCTCGGCACGGGGGTTCCGGCATCGTTTTTTCTCACCCTATCGCCTCAACGGTGCTTATGTACGCCCCGCCGTTTCCCCATAACCAGGAGAAAGCATGCGCCGTTTGCTCGCAGTGGCGGTCCTCGGTCTTTCGTTTGCGTTTGCGGGTTGTGCGAAGAGCCAGAGCGAGAACTGCAAGAAGCTCATCGCCTGTACTGAGAAGCTCGTCCCCGGAACTGGCGCCTCGATGGAAGCCAGCTACGGCAAGGACGGCGCGTGCTGGAAGTCGTCCGAGGCTGCCGACGCCTGCACCAAGGCGTGCGATCAGGCGATGGAAGGCCTGAAGGCGAACCCTGCGTTCGCGAACACCGCCGAGTGCAAGTAACTCGGGGTTGAGAACTGCTCAGCCGCCCACGGCCAACTCCAAGCCGCGGGCGGCGAGCCGAATCTCCTCCGACTGATGTACCCGCGCGGGGCGGTTTCCCCGTGCAGCGCGAACTTCGTCGAGCAACGCGCGACCTTCCGCCGGGCTCGATGCGCGCAGCCGGACCTCGGCCTCCATCTTGCGGAGCGCCTGGGCCGTGAGCAGCAGCGGATCTCGCACGCTGTCGAGCCGCGACTGGGCGGCCGAGAACGAAACCGCCGCGGCGTCTTGCCGGCCCTGCCGCGCCTCGAGCGTGCCGAGGTAGCTCAAGACGAGGCCCTCGTGGCGCAGATCGCCGACCTCGCTGAGCGCGCTGACCGCGGCCTCGAGCGAGCGCCGCGCCGGCTCGATGAGCCCCTGCTCGAGCCGCGACAGCCCCTGCCGGCCCTGGAAGTACGCGCACAGGCGCTGCTCGCCGACGGTCTCACAGCGCGCCTGGGCCTCCGCGTAGAACGCCTCGGCGAGCTCGGGCTTGCCGTCTTCGAAGTACACGCCGCCGATGGTGCCGAGCACGCGCGCCTCGCTGACGGCATCGCCGCGCTTGCGCGTGAGCGGCAGCGCCTCGTCACACCGGGCGAGCGCCTCGGCGATGCGGCGGCGGGCGAGCTCGAGGATCGCGAGGTACGAGAGGGCGCGCACCTCGAACGCAAGATCGCGGACCTTGCGCGTGATGGCGAGCGCGTCTTCGAGCGCGGTTTCCGCGCGGTCGAGGTCGCCGGTCACGAAGCACGCGACGCCGAGGTCGCAGAGAATGCGGCCCTCGAGCGGCTCGTCGCCCGCGGCGCGCACCGTCTGCACCGCTTCGCCGAGATCTTCGACCGCGGCGGCGAGCTGGCCGCGGTTGCGCTTCACGTTGGCGCGCTGCTGCAGCGCCCGCGCGTAGTACGCCGGGTTCAGCTTCACGCCCTTCGCGACCTGCAGCGCCGAGTCGAGCAGTCCGAGGTGCGAGTTGAACGGGCCCTTGCGAGCGAGCAGCGCGTCGAGCGCGTGCAGGGCGCGCAGCGTGCGCGTCGCGCTCTCGGCGGTCGGGGGCAGCTGCGTCAGCGCGCGCTCGAAGATCTCGAGGAGGTTCTCCCGCTCGGCGGTGAGCTGGGCCATCGCGGCGGTCGCCTTGTGGCCGTGCGCCTCCTCGGCCCAGACGTCGCCGCGGTCGAGGAAGTACTTCGCGTGGCGCGCGCGCACCTCGGCGAGCCGGCTCGACGCCTCGAGCTTCTCGGCCGCGAACGCCGCGATGCTCTCGAGCATGCCGAGCCGCAGCTGCTGCGGCGCCTCGGGCACGAGCACCGGCTTCAGGAGCGACTTGCCGTGCAGCGCCTCGATCATCTCGACCTTGCACGGGCACACGGCGAGCGCCGCCTCGACCGTGAAGCCCCCGCGGAACACCGAGAGCGCCTCGAACGCGGAGCGCTCGTCGGGGTCGAGCAGCTGCCAGCTCCAGTCGATGACGTTCCACAGGGCGGCGTGGCGGCCGTGGGCGTCGCGGCCTCCAAGCAGCTCGAAGCGTTGCCCCAGCTTCTCGAGAATCTGCGACGGCTTCATCGTCACGAGCCGCGCGGCGGCGAGCTCGAGCGCGAGCGGGTGGCCGTCGAGCCGCTGCGCGATCTCGGCGACCGCGTCGAGCTCGGGCTGCGTCTTCGGGACCTTCGCGCCCGCGTGCTCGGCCCGGGCGAGGAACAGCTTCACGCCCTCGCTCTGCGGCTCGAGCGGCGACAGCGCGTGCACGTGCTCGCCGGGGAGCTTCAGCGCCTCGCGCGTCGTGACGAGGAAGCGCACGTCCTTCGCGAACCTCAGCCACTCGCCGACCGTCTCGTCGGCGAGGTCGACGATCTGCTCGAAGTTGTCGAGCGCGACGAGCGCCGGCCCCAGCGAGCCGAGCGTGCGGCCCGTCTGCGTGACGGTGTCGCGGCCGCTCCCCGCGTGGAGCGCCCCGACCTCGAGCGCGCGCTCGACCGCCTTGCAGATGTCGTCGGCGTTGCGCGCCTCGGACAGGTCGACGAACCAGGTGCCGCCCTTCGCGGCCCAGGCCTCGCGCTCGAGCTCGAGGTAGCGCAGCGCGAGCCGCGTCTTGCCCATGCCGCCGAAGCCGGCGAGCGTGACGACCCGGGCGCCGCCCTCGAACGCCCGGCGGATCGCGGCGAGGTCGGCGTCGCGCCCGATGAAGGGCTCGGGCGGCACGACGACGTTCGTCTTGCGGCGGTCGGCCGCGGGCTCGAGGAACTTCTGTACGGCGGCGAGAAAGTCCTCCAGCTCGGGGAGCGCGGCCTTGGGCTCGGCGCTCTTCTTGCGCACGGCACGCGTCTCGGCGGTCTTCGGCCTCTTGCGCGCGGCGCCCTTCCCCGCGGCGCGCGTCGGCTCGTCGGCGCGGCGCTGCGCGGCGGCCTGCTCTTCGGTGGGCTTCGACAGCGCCGCGGGAGAAGCCTTCGCGTGCTCGGGGAAGAGACCCTTGAGCCACGTGGCGAGGCGGCGCTGCGAGTGCGGGCGGCCGTGCTTCTCGAGAAACGTCTCGAGCTCGCCGCGCAGCTCGTCGCAGTCTGCGAAGCGGTTGTCGCGCTCGCGCGAGAGGCAGCGGAGCACGATGTCCTCGAGCGCCGCCGGGTAGCCGGGCACGCGCTCGGCGGGCCGCGGGATCTTGCACTCCATGACGGCGCGCAGCACCTCGGCGTCGGAGGGCCGCTGGAAGAGGCGAGAGAGCGTGGTGAGCTCCCACAGCACGATGCCGAGCGCGAACTGGTCGGCGCGGGCATCGAGCTCGGCGCCTTCGAGGGCCTCGGGAGCGAGGTACGCGAACTTGCCCTTCACCACGCCGGCGTCGCTCTTCACGCCGCGCTTGCGGGCACGCGCGATGCCGAAGTCGAGCACCTTGGTGACGCCGTCGTAGGTGAGGAAGAGGTTCTGCGGCGAGACGTCGCGGTGCACCAGGTGCAGCGGCTCGCCGTCGAGGCTCGTCTTGGTGTGCGCGTGGTGCAGGCCGGACGCGGCGTCCATCACGACCTGCAGCGCCTGCTCGAGCGGCAGCTGCTCGCCGCGCTCGCGGTGCTTGTGGAAGAGGGCGCTCAGGTCCTGACCGTGCAGGTACTCCATGGCGATGAAGTACGTGCCGGCGTCGGAGCCGACGTCGAAGATGTTCACCACGTTCGGGTGGCGGAGGTCGGCCGCGAGCCGCGCCTCGTCGAGGAACATCTTCCGGAACTCTTCGTTCTGCGCGAACCCGGGGAGGATGCGCTTCACCACCACGAGCTTCTCGAAGCCCTCGAGGCCGCCTTGCCGCGCGAGGAACACCTCGGCCATGCCGCCGCTGGCGAGCTTCCGGATGAGGGTGTAGCGGCCAGCGATGACTTCGGTCATCGGTGCTAAGCACCGTACCAGAGTGAAGCGGCGGCGCTCGTACCATCATGGAGACTTGAGGAACGCGATGCTCGCCAAGGCGCTCGAGCTCGTCGAGGAGCACGGCCCCGACGGTGTTTCGCTGCGCGAGGTCGCCCGCCGCGTCGGCGTCAATCACCGCGCCGCCTACCGCCACTTCGACGACAAGCGCGCGCTCACTGCCGCCATCGCCGAGCAGGGCTACCTCGCCCTCGCCGTCGCCCTCGAGGTCAGCTGGGCGAAGAGCGAGAAAAAGGGGCCGCGCGCTCGCGTGCTCGCCCTGATGGACGCGTACCTTTCGTTCGCCCTCGAGTCGCCCGCCCGGTACCGCATCACGTTCGGGCGCCGCGTGAATGAAGACGGCTCGTACCCTGCCCTCGAGGCCATTGCCGAGCGCGGGTACACCGTGCTGCTCAAGGCGCTCGCCGGGATGAGGCGCGCGCCGCCTTCTCGCGAACAGATTCGCGACATGGGGTTTTCTCTGTGGGCGTTGGCGCACGGGTATTTGCGATTGGTCTGGGTCAAGCGGATTCGCGTCAGGCCCGAGTGGACCGTGAAGTATTTTCGTTCTCTCGCTGCACCCCTGCTCGATGGGTGGGAGCGGTAGGGGCTGGGGTTGGGGCTGGGGG